>Ga0187870_1003088_pt1 | contig 13186 bp, 9 predicted proteins | sample June2016WEW_13_1_3_FD_132974 | JGI IMG/M metagenome (GOLD analysis project Ga0187870, IMG submission 132974) | Peatland microbial communities from SPRUCE experiment site at the Marcell Experimental Forest, Minnesota, USA - June2016WEW_13_150 | ecosystem: Environmental > Terrestrial > Soil >... | reverse complement strand
TATGCAACGCCCAACATTGACGTCAATTATGGCCTGAGCAATAGGGTTCAGCTCAAGTACGAGCTGCCTCTCAGCATTCACGAGTCGCGGGGCGCCTCCGGCCATGTTGCCGCAGGCCTCGGAAACTCTCTGCTCGGGGTTAAGTGGCGCTTTTACTCGCACCATCCGAGAACAGCAGCGCCGGACCAAACGGGTAAGCGGGAGTCCAATTTTGCCATGTCGATCTATCCTCAGCTCCTATTGAGCAACCCCACCCGCTCCGTACGCCGTGACATTGTGGAGCCGGGTCCCCAACTTCTCATTCCCTTGGAAGCAAAAGCCAGAGTCGGCGCCATCCGCATCTCCGGGGAATTTGGATACTGGTTCACCAACCACGATGTCCCGAGCTCGTGGATACGAGGCGTAATCGTGGGTCACGAGTTTAGAAAGAAAACAGAACTCGACCTCGAACTCTACGATCAGGATGCCACAAGAGCGACTGCCGATGAACCTCAAATCCGTGAATCAACACTCGGCATCGGCTTCCGCACTCCGCTTGCCAAAGATGGAGCGGTCTGGTTCCTCGGGATGGTGGGCCGCAGCCTTATAACCGTCACTCAGACCAATGGCCAGCCAAGTTGGATCGCCTCTTTCGGCCTCCAATTCTTGACAAGTCGAAGGAGAAGACACAGCATTGATTAGAGCCTACCTCTTCGGAGGGTTCCAAAGCCCTAAAATGCCGCCTTTCCAAGCGTTGCTTCCGATCACCTACCCCGCTGGTCAGACCGGGCAGGCGGCGAGCGCCGCCACAGCGCCAGAAACCACGTTTTCACACAAACCCTAAAGGCGGACTGAAGCGCGACGGCCGGCTGCCCCAGTGTCTTTACCTGTTCCCTGTTCCCTGTAACCTGTTCCTTACCCCCCGATGGGCACGGGCCGTCCTTCGCGCGCCGCCCGGTAGACGGCCTGCATCACCGCCACGTCCCGCAGGCCCACTGTGCCGTTGGGTTCCGGCTCGCGGTTGCGGCGCACGCAATCCGCAAAGCCGTCGAGTTCCAGCGCCAGCTCGTTCATGACCTTGTATCTTTTCTCGACCCATCGCCCGCCGATCCGCCCGTACAGCCGCCGCTCCTCCTCGTACGGGTAAGCGGGGTCGAGCGTGGCCCAGCCCTTCTCACCGATGACGTGCAGGAACGACGCCTGTGCCGCGCCCCAACTGGCGGTCGCTTGCATCACCAGGCCGTCGGGAAAGTTGAGCCGGAACGCGATGTTCTCATCCACCTCGCTGAAGACCTCGGGGTCGGAGGTCCACTGGTAGGCCGCCGCCTCCAGCGGTTCCTTGCCCGCCACCCAGCGCGCGGTGTTGATGCAGTAAACGCCCACATCGGGCAGCGCCCCGCCGCCTGCTAGCCGCCGGTCGAAGTGCCACCGGGCGACCTTCGGCCCGGGGCGCACGTAGATCGAGAACGCCGAGTGGATAATCTTCAGCCGGCCGAGCTTGCCCCTTTCGACCAGCATTTTCAGGTCGAGCGAGGCAGGTTCGAAATACTTGCGATAGGCGATCATCAGACGCACGTGGTTCGCGCGGCAGGCGTCGATCATTTGCTGGCACTCTTCGACGCTATTGGCCATGGGCTTCTCGCAGAGCACGTGCTTGCCTGCGGCCGCCGCCTTCACGGTGAACTCCGCGTGCGTGCTATTGTTGGTGGCAATGTAAACCGCGTCCACGTGGGGATGGTTCAGGCAGAGCGCATAGTCGTCGTAGTCGTAGTAGTCGCTCGCGCCGAACCTTCCCGCCAGGCGCCGTGCCTTGCGTTCGTCTCCGCTCACCAGCGCCACCAGCTTGGCTTTGCGGCTGTTGCGGAAACCCGGCAACACCACGTGTTCCCCAAAGTGCCCTAACCCCACTACCGCGTACCCAACCCGACCTGAAGTTGCCATGTGTGTTCTCCCTTCCGCCAGACTCAAACTCGAACTCTCCCTCGATTATCAATCCCCTGTCAAGCGGGGGCTTCGCGCGGGGCTTGAGAAGTTGCGAAGCCTGTAATAAGATGCACGCTGGAGAACAGGGGGTGGAATCCGACTCCGGATTGAGCCGGACGTATGTTGAGTTGTCCGAAGTGCAATACGAGCCTTCCCGAGGGGATGCGCTTCTGCCTGCAATGTGGAGCTCCTCTTGCGGCCGCCGCTCCCACGGGGACGAGCGCCGCAGGCGCCAGCCCTCCCTTCGACTCGCCACCCGTGAGCCCGGCAGCGCCCCCCGCGCCAGCTCCGGCTGGTCCGTCGCTGAGTCGCCCCCAAGCCGCGCCTGCTCGGCTGGCTGAGGATTTGCCTTTCACGCGCGCTGCGCCCTCGCCGGAGCCCACCATCTCCTTGAAAATCGCTCCTTCTGTGGTGATTGCTCCCCGCGTGGATGCGCCACTCGATCGCCCTCGACCCAAGCAGGGTCTGGAAGTGGCGGAAGTCGACGAGGAAGCCCTGAGGAAGGCGTTTGAGAGGCCACCCGTCCAGCCGGGAACAGTGGTCTGTCGTTTCTGCAAAGGTCCATTGCATCTGGAAGGCGAATACTGCGAGCAGTGTGGCGCGCCGCTGGAGGACGCCGCGCCGCCGGGAGTCCTGAAGCCCAAACCCCAGCCCGCCGCTCCCGCGGCTTCACCGCCTGCGACTGCTCCGGCTCCGGTGAGCGCGATGGCTCAGCCTGCGCCCTCTGTGGGTTCGCCGGTCGCCAGCCCTCCCGCACGTCCTCCCATTGCTCCGCCACCCGCGCTGGCCCAGCCCGCCGCGAAAGTGGAGCCGATGCGCCGCCCGCCCTTGCGGACGCGCACACAACTGGCTTCCCGGCCGCCCAAGCCCAAGCTGGCAGCCACAGAACCCCCGCCGGGCCTCATGGGCCGCCTCAAAGGCCTGCTCAAAACAAAAAAGGTCACCTTCCCGGTCCGATTGCCCTGAAAGAAAAGATCCTCAACGACTATCCGCTTCCTGCACACGTCGCACAAAGCGCGATGTACCCGTCCCGGTGCGTCAGGGACCTGTTCCGATGTTCGTTGTCGGGACGCCCCACCCGCACCCTTTCATTCTGAGCCCATGCGCTGTCATCCTGAGGCCCATTCGCTGCGCTCAGGCTAAACTCCGCGAAGGATCCTTGTCATTCCGCTCAGGGTAGACTTTGCGACCGAAGAATCCCGGCAGTGAATGAAAGAAGGTCTTCCCACTGGGCGAGCAAAATGACAAAGATCCTACGCCCGCACGGCGGGCTCAGGATGACAGAAGGGGCGGGCGGGATCAGGATGACAGCGTAGAGGCGCGCAGGATGACGATGTGAGAGAATGCCGCCCTACGTGGAGAGATCCGTGGCCGTGAAAACCTATTACGTTTACATCATGACCAACAACACTCGCACGCTTTACACGGGCGTGACCAGCAATCTGGAGAAACGCGTCCTCCAACACAAGCGCAAGCTGCTCCCTGGGTTCACGCGTGAATATAACATCAACCGTCTGGTGTATTACGAGACCTTTGGCGACGTCCGTGCAGCCATCCAACGGGAGAAACGCATCAAGGGATGGCTGCGGGCGAAGAAGGTTGCCTTGATTGTCTCGGCCAATCCCGCATGGAGAGACTTGAGCCAGGGCTGGTACGGAAAAGAATGAGTGTCATCCTGAGGCGAAGCCGAAGGATCCTTGTCATTCCGCTCAGGGTAAGCTCCGCGACCATCAGAAAGGGAATGAGTTACTCATCCACTTTCTGGAGAGCCCATCCGGTGTCATCCTGAGGCGAAGCCGAAGGATCCTTGTCATTCCGCTCAGGGTAAACTCCGCGACCTTCAGAAAGGGAATGAGTTACTCATCCACTTTCTGGAGAGCCCATGCGCTGTCATCCTGAGGTGAAGCCGAAGGATCCTTGTCATTCCGCTCAGGGTAAACCCCGCGAAGAATCCCAGCCTGGCGCGAAGAAACTGCAGAGATCCTTCGCCCGCAAGGCGGGCTCAGGATGACAGGCGGGGGATTTGAACTCGCGTGGCGAGATTGTTTCAGGTTATGCCGGGAAAGTAAATGGCGAACGCGGGACGCGTCCGCGCGCGGAAGGTGCTCCATTAGAGGCGTGGCCCCGCCCCCGCCGCGGCGGGCGCGCGTCTCCACCAGCCGCTCCACCACGGCCCTCGGTTAGTGGCAACCCCCCTGGATTCCAGCCTTTCGGCAAGCTCAGGGCAAGCTTTTCGCGGGGACCTGGCTGGATGTTTTGTATCGGGATGCGCCACCCGAGGTCTTGTGCCTTGGGCCTTTCAGAGCCGCAACAGTACGAACCCGTCGCGGCGTGGAAGCCACGCCGTAGGTCGTATGCTCCCCCGTGTCATTGGGAAACATCTACCGGCTTCATTGTGAATGCATCTCTCGTCAGTTCAAGTGGCGGCGGGGAGAGGTCTGCTGGCAAGCCAGGAAGCGCCCGCCAACCGTCGAGATAATCAACCAGTTTCGACAGCTCAAAACCGTGAAGGCGCAGTGGAGTCTGCAGAAGCGAGATTAGCTGGGCGAGCTGACTCTTGTTGAGGCCATGGCAGCCCTGCTCGCACGCGTGCTTAACGTCAAGCAACCACGAAACAAAAGGATGATTCTGATTCAGCAGACAACACTCATATACATTGTTGGTGGTTTTATGAATTGCAAACCCAATTGTTTGCCCGTTCGGGAGTGCAGCCAGCCCAACCGGACGATCGGTATAGCCATCGAGAAGCTTGCATCCTTGCGCACTTGTCGTCCAATCGACCGCAAGATATCCGGACGCAAGCCAATGGACCGACGTTGCTATCCGCGATGTGAAGAGAGCGGCACGATGTTCGTCCGAGAGCGAATTGAGGTCCGATCCGGAAATGGTCGGAGTCGCCAGTTCACAGAAGGCGTCTGGGCACTCGGCTTTGTCATCCTGCTTGGCAAATACGTACCCGGTCAGCATCCACGGTCCGACAACCGTCGTGATTACCGCAGTTGCCTGTGCTTCGCTCAGAGATATGAGGTCGGGTTGGCCCTTTCGGAATACCCTAATCGTCCCAGGCTCAGAGGCCCAAAACGAAGGTAGTGGAAAATGCCCGGCGAGCCTCTGCTTGTACTTCCAACTCTCATTCGGTAGAGCGCAGGTCGAAGTGGCCAAGTGTTCCTTAAGGATTTCTTCAAGTCGGGACTCGATTTCCGCGCCGGTCTCCACGCTCACTCCCCTACGGTGAAGTACAGAGTGACGGGCTAGCGTTGGGCCGTAAATATCCCCCCGATAATCAAGTCTTGTGCTAAAAGCTCCCCGATAGTAACGCCAGGAGTCCGAGACTGCGACACCATGCAGGCAGGTGACACTTCCTGGAAACGGAGGTGCGGATGCGAGCGGGTGGGTCTGCGGGTAGGTGCTTTCGGCCCAACGCAACAAGTCCCAGCGTTCCCCCTTACCGCCAACGTGTGCCAGTACATATATCTCACCTTCGACATCTTGTCTGTTAACCGGGAACGAGCGTACGACGAACTTGGCTCCCTCTTCTGTTACGTCGGGAAACTCTCCTACGAATTGTTCCGGTCCCTCGGCCGATATGGTTGTCACCTTCCCGAGGTCGTTAACAATTACGGGGAGTTCGACCCGTCGGCACCAACCCTTGACGAGTCTCGTCAGTTCGTCCGATGCAAGCTCCTTGCGGAGTAGCACGCTAATAGACGTACCAGTCGACCTTCGAGTACCGCGGTCCGTAAGCAAGTAATTTCGAGGCCCAGTCAAGGTGAGTCGGATCGGGCCATCATGCGAGGGTGAACTGGGCTTAAAGGTCTCTACGACTACGTGATCGCTCACTGCGAACACCGAAAGAAAACCCACACCAAAGCGGCTAGTTGGGACGAAATGGAAATTACGTCGGAACTCCTCGGTCGTGTAGTACGAGCGCCCCACCTGCAGGAAGTAATTCCGAATTACGTCTCGATCCATGCCGATCCCGCAGTCATCAACTGTTAGAAGTTGGCGCGCCTCGGTTTCGCCCGAGAGTTCGTTTTTCACCTGAACCGTTCTTAGGGCGATTTGAATTGGGTACCGGCGCCTGCGGTCCGGGTCGACCTGGGTGGGGCATCGGGGTGGCTGCATGCCCTCCGCCGCCAGGTCAGCGTAAATTTGACAGCGAGCTGCGTCTAACCCGTTTTGGATTAACTCCCGGATAAATACGTTTGGGTCTGGGGATACGTCATTGATTAGGCGATCGAAAACGATCTCGCTGTCGAGTTCGAAGTGCCACTTCGAGGGGATGTAACTTGCATCTGCGGAAGGGCGAATTGTAATCGTCGCAGCAGAGCCTTCAAGTTCAACTACTGGGGGCTGCCATGTTCGGTGCCTAGTTGCGCGGGACATCAGGGATCTGGCGTTTCTGACCTCATCTGCGAGCCACTGGCACCAATCCTGCAAGTAGCGGTGCTCCTCTTGGACATTGCATTCAGCTGTCAGTTCGATCCTGTCCGGGCTTGTGAGTCGATGTGTAATCCGTCGGTATTGGGACCATTGTGCAAGACTCTCAGGAGGGAGGGGGCAAGCCGCATTTAACATCAGAGGGCATGCTCGGTCTGAAGACATGTCCAGGAGGTCGCCAAGGCGCAACAGTAGTGCAAGGAATCTGACATTCACCTGATCTCCCAGGACATCTCGCTGGTCCGGGTATTTTTCCCGGTCCTCCAGTTCGTGCTGCCTTAGGCCGTGAGCGATGCAAATGTCGGAAATCGTTCGCACAGCGATAGGATCGTCAAACGCGAACCTGGCAAGAGCGGCTTGATCGTGCGTGATTATCTTCGCCGCCCGGTAATGGTGGGTCCGCCTGACAAATTCAGCGATCAGAAAGCGGGTTTGCAGGTCGGCCAGAAAATTGCCCACAATGGGGTCGGCGGACGCGAGCCGTTTGCGTAGTTCTGCAATATCGCGTAGTCTTTTCGCGCGCGCCTCACCTTCGCCTATCCAGTTCTTCCATTCTGTGGATTGAAGGAGTTCGGATTTTTCCCTGTCAGAAACAACCATCCCGGCATCGTGAAGATAGGCTGCAGCTGCTAGAATGTAGCCCTCTGCGGGCGAGAGTTCCACAACGGCCTGTTCGCTTTTTCCCTCTTTGAAAAGCAATTTTGAAAGTTGGTCGATGATTGCGTCACTGTGTTTAACGGTGTGTTGGGTATAGTGGGGGAAGGTGTTGGGGATGTACGCCAGCCAGTCACCGATACACTCGCGAAGCTCCAAGACCTTTTCGTGGAATCTGCGGCTCCTTCGGGCGAGGTAACCCATCAGCGCTGTTTCTTCCACATCGATGCTCATGTCACCCAGCTCTCCCGGCCGACCAACTGTTGCATAGCAAACTCCTCGACCAGCCGCGGGTTGCACATCGCGACGTGTCGGGGTAGGTCCGTCGCGCTCTTTGTGATGTGTGCGGCCAACTCCGTCTGGCGCGCGTTACCCCCGCGTTACAACTCCCATATACATCTACTCGGAGGGCGTTGCAAGAGCCAAAACAACAGGGGCTAGGGACGGGAAGACGAGGGACTGAATCACTGAGTCAGTGAGTCAGTGATTCAGTGAGTCAGTGAACCACTGCCCCGATCTCCCGACGATTGGATGGCTCGATGGCTGGCCATGACTTGGGGGTTGACAAATAATTACACTTTATAATAAGCTTATCTTGTAGGTTCGCTGTCCGGGCTCGGGGGGAACAGGCGACTGAGCCGGGAGTAGGTAGCGTAGAGTTGTTCTTTAACTCTGCGGTTCTTTGATGGTTCCCCAGTTTTCAAGCCGCGGAGTTCAAGAACAATTCCGCGCTGTCCTGTTCTTCGGACCCCGGACTCGGGACTTTTCTGATGGGGTACCACCGCGTTGCCACTCGCCGAAATCGATCCACATCCGGATATGTTAATGAAAAACCAGATACTTATCCGTTTGAAGCGAGTAGATTCTGTGACCTTCGTCGAAAACCAACTTGTTGAAATACAAGCCCTTAGCGGATTTGAGGGCTCGGCCGGGCCAGCGCGAAGAAAAAGATGTTAAAAATGAAGGTCGATCCGGAGATCTCTATGAAAACAAAGGGTTGTGAAAACCTTCGGCAGGTCGATCCGGATATGTTGATGAAAACAAGCTAGTTAGTCGCTGAATGCGATGATGTTGTTGAAAGGAAAGGAGTTAGAATGACAGGGACTGGGGGCTCGGGGCTGGGAGGGCAGTGACAAGTGACAAGTGGCGAGCAAGAAAGCAGGGGCTGGAGGTTGGGGAAGAATTGCAGATCAGAGATTCCGGATTTCAGACCTGGGAAGATCGATTTCCTCATGCCTGCTGACCTGAAGGTCAGCGCTACGACTTCCTGCTGACCTGAAAATGAGCCCTACGACGGCGCCACATCGACCCCCGGCGCCTCGTCAGAACGCCAGGTAGACGGGGTTTTCGAGAATCTGTTTGAGGGTTTGGAGGAACTTCGCGCCGGTCGCGCCGTCCACCACCCGGTGGTCGCAGGAAAGGGTCAGCCGGCAGCGCAAGCCGACTTCCACGCGCCCGTCCGCCACGACCGGCTTCTCCGTTACCGCGCCCACGGCCAGGATGGCTCCTTCCGGCGGATTGATCACCGCGGAAAACTCCTCGATCCCCATCATGCCGAGGTTCGAGACCGAGAAGGTGGAACCCACGTACTCGTCAGGGAGGAGCTTGCGGGCCCGCGCGCGCCCGACAAGGTCTTTCGTCTCGCGGGAAATCTCCTGCAGGCTCATCGCATCGGCATTCCGGATGACGGGCGTGATCAGCCCGCCGCCGTCGGTGGCCACCGCCATGCCCAGGTGCACGCGATTGTGGTAGCGAATGGACTCGCCTTGGAACGAGGCGTTCACCTCGGGATGCTGCCGTAGCGCCGCCGCGCAGGCCTTCAGAATAATGTCGTTGTAGCTGAGCTTCAGCTCGGGATCGAGTAGGTTCGCAGACTCACGCAGTTCCTTGGCGCGCTTCATATCCACTTCGATGGTGAGATAGAAATGCGGAACGGGTCCCTTGCTCTGCACCAGACGCGTGGCGATGGTCTTGCGCATGGAGCTGAGCGGCGCGTCGAAAAACTCCGGACCGGTCGGAGCGGCCGGAGGCCGTCGCAGCGGAGTAGGAGCAGGCGCACGCAAAGGTGCTGCGCCGCCGGCCGCCGCGCGCGCATGGGAAGGCAGCGCGGCACTGCGCTCCACGTCCTGGCGAATGATCCTTCCTCCTGGGCCCGTCCCTGGGATGCTGCCAAGGTCGAGGCCCAATTCCTTCGCCATCTTCCTCGCCAAGGGCGAGGCCAGCACGCGGCCTCCAGAGGGAGGAGCGGGCGCGGCCGGGAGAGTTCCTCCGGCAGCGGGGGCAGGCGCTGGAGCGGTGGCAGGAGGAGCCGCTGTTCCCTTTCCGGCGGCCGCCGCCACGGCGCTGGCGGGTGCAGAGGGAGCCGCCGAAGTGACTTTGCCGTCGCCTTTCACCAGCGCGGAGATATCTTCGTCGGGCTTCCCGATGACCGCCAGCAATTCGCCCACGGGCACGACCTTGCCGGCCTGCACCAGGATTTTGCGGAGCACGCCGCCACCCATCGCCTCGACTTCCATGTCCACCTTATCGGTTTCGATTTCGACGACGGTGTCGCCGGTGGAGACAGGGTCACCTTCCTTCTTGAGCCACTTCAGGACCTTGCCCTCCGTCATCGTATCGCTGCCCTTCGGCATCATTACCTTAGCGGCCATCGCTAATCCTCTTTCTGGTAGTAGCGCCGACCTTTAGGTCGGCAGGTGTGGTTCTTCTTTCATGCTGACCTAAAGGTCAGCGCTACTGTGGCGCTACAAGTTCTTACTTCCTAATGCAACCCTACGCGTGGCCTTCGGCCCCCACTCCTTGCCGGTAGAGCACGCGGTAGACAGCATCCTTCACGCGCTGCTTGTCGGGCAGCGCCAGGTGTTCCAGGTTCTTCGCGTAGGGCATGGGAACGTCGGCGCCGGTCACCCGCAGGATGGGCGCGTCAAGATAATCGAACGCCCCGTGCTGGATCACGTCCACAAACTGCGCGCCCACGCCGTACTGTGGCCAGCCTTCTTCGACAATCACCACGCGATTCGTCTTCTTCACGGAGTTCAGGATGGTTTCGACATCCAGCGGACGCAGCGTGCGGGGGTCCACCACTTCGACCTCGATGCCTTCCTTTGCCAGGTCCGCGGCGGCGTCGAGCGCCACCAGCAGCATCTTGGAGTGTGCGATCACGGTCACGTCGCGGCCCGGCCGCTTGAGGTCGGCCAGGCCCAGGGGGATAAGATGCTCCCCATCAGGCACTTCGCCGCGCGTGCCGTAGAGCACTTCCGACTCGATGAAGATCACGGGGTTGTTGTCGCGGATGGAAGTCTTGAGCAGGCCCTTGGCGTCCGCAGGCGTCGCGGGCGTGACCACTTTCAAGCCTGGGACGTGACAGAACCAGGCTTCCAGCGACTGCGAGTGCTGCGCGGCAAGTTGGTGCCCGGCCCCGCCCGGCCCGCGCACTACCAGGGGGATGGAAAACTGCCCGCCTGACATGTAGAGCATCTTCGCGGCGCTGTTCACGATCTGGTCGAGCGCAAGCAGCGAGAAATTGAAGGTCATCATCTCCACGATGGGCCGTACTCCCACCATCGCCGCGCCCACGCCGAGCCCCGTAAAGCCCAGCTCCGTAATCGGCGTGTCAAGCACCCGCATGGGCCCGAACTCGTCGAGCAGTCCCTTGCTCACTTTGTAAGCGCCCTGATAGAAGCCCACCTCTTCGCCCATCAGCACGATGGTTTCGTCGCGACGCATTTCTTCGCGCATCGCTTGGTTGAGGGCTTCGCGATAAGTCATGATGGACATAGATAGCTCCGAGCTGAACTGGAAATCCTAAAGTAGCGCCGATCCCGCGAGGCGGGGTCGGCAAGGTGCCGGTCCCGCAAGGTGAGGCCAGCGCTACACCCCCGACGGCCTATTCGACGTACACGTCCGTGCTGAGTTCCTTGGGGTCAGGTTCAGGGCTCCGCTCTGCGAAGGCCACCGCCTCCTCAACAATATCGCGGACCTTCTGCTCGAGTTCGTCGAGATACTCCTGGTTGACGATTCCAATCGCCTCCACGGCCGCGGTGAACTGCTTGATGGGATCGTGCCGCCGCTGCTCTTCCACTTCCGACTTGGTGCGGTAGTGGCCGTGGGAGGGGTCGGACATGGAATGGCCCATGAAACGGTAGGTGCGCGCTTCGATGAGCGTGGGAGCGGACGCTTTGCGTGCGCGGTCTACGGCTTCTTTTAGTGTTTCGCGGACGGCGAGGACGTCCATGCCGTCCACCCAGGTGCGTGCCATGTTGTAAGCGCAAGCCTTCTGCGAGAGCTCGTAGAGCGTGGAGGCGCGCTCAATGGGCGTCCCCATGCCGAAGCGGTTGTTCTCGCAGATGAACACCACGGGAAGCTTCCACAGTGCGGCTAGGTTCAACGACTCATGAAACGAGCCGATGTTGACCGCCGCCTCTCCGAAGAAACAGAGCGTGACGTGCGATTGCTTCAAGTACTTGGAGGCAAAGGCCGTGCCCGCGGCCAGCGGGATCTGCCCGCCCACAATGGCATGGCCGCCCAGAAAAGCGCGCCGCTTGTCGAAGAGATGCATCGACCCGCCCTTGCCCTTGGAGACGCCGCTCTGCTTGCCGCAGAGTTCCGCCATCACTTCGCCGGGGTCCATGCCCCGGACCAGCGCGTGACCGTGCTCGCGGTAGGAAGTGAAAATGTAGTCGTCGGGTTGCGTCGTGGAAAGGGCTCCTACCGCCACCGCTTCCTGCCCGATGTAGAGATGACAGAAGCCCCCGATTTTCCCCAGCGTGTAGAGTTCTGCGGCTTTTTCCTCGAAACGGCGGACCAGCAGCATCTGCTCCAGCATGGTTTTGAGCAGCGCGGGATCCTCGCCCCGCGCCCGTTCTTCCATGGTCCCCGCCGCAGGTTGGCCCGGCCCACACATCAGATCAGCGAGGTTGGCCGTATTCGTGGCGGCGTTGGATGATTTCATCGCTACCCTCCTAAGATCTCCCCCCAAGAAAAAGACGCATTGTACAAAGGTCACCCGCTGCCGACGGGCACAGCCCCAGATCCCGAAAACTCTATACCTATATCCTACCAATTCTAATCAGTTTCTCGAATGAGGGAAACCCCAAAGATTAGGTCCGAGGGGCGCGGACCTCAGGCGGTAGTCGTTCCCCCACGTTTCCTTTTGGCAAAGCAATATTCTCCCACGTTCGCGGGAGCTGTCCAAGGGCACGGCGGGGGCTCACGCGGCGAGATTACTGCGTATCCCTCCTTGAGTGGGCCGGGCGTTTGATTTCCCCCCTTCCGTCTGGACAATACGGCGCTGGACACGCGCGAGATTATTCCGCAAAATAGTGCCGAGGCCCGCAGGTCGCTCGTCAGTGGGCCCGCAGTCTGGATGGTGCAGATTGGGAACTCCCCAGACCCCACCAAGGGAAACGATCCCTATCGCCGAGTACGTCCAAGGTAGCTTTCTGCCGCTTTCCCATCTCGCGCACGGTTGGGAATTCCACTCCGAGCTAGCCCTAAGTCCCGCGGAAGAGCGCACCATGGTGCGCGAGCCGGCACAGGCTGTCCCGGCAGCCATGGCGGAGCGGTTGGGCAAGGTGCGGGTGTTGGCCGTTCCTTACATCGCGTGCCTGGAAACCGGCGACGTCATCACCCGGCTGAAGCCCAAAGGCGAAGCCCACACCGCGGCGTGGGTGGAAACGCCGGAGCGCATCAACCTGCTCGTCGCCTGCCGGGAGCTTGACGCCCACGACACGGGGTTCGAGTTCCTGGGGAGCGTTGCGGAATTGCTTCGACCGCGCCTGACCGACTCGGAACTCGCGCACTATAGCCAGCTTCTGGAGGAGGAAATTCGTCACGGCGTGCGTGGCGAAATTGATGAGGAAGCCTTGAATGCGAAACACGCTTACTTGGCCAACCGCACGGCACGCCGGCAGCGTGCCCAATTCGAGCGCTACCGCGATATTTCTTTCGTGAGCACTGCCGCCGAGTACATCCACGGGTTGTGGCACGACGTCCAGATTCGAGTCGGTGCCGATCACCTTCCGGTAGCGCAATTGCGACGGCGGATGAACCTGATGGCCGAGCTATTCCCCCCCAACCCCGGCTATCGCGTCTTTGACGAGAGGGTAGAGAAAACGGATTAGTGATTCCT
>Ga0187870_1003084_pt1 | contig 13203 bp, 15 predicted proteins | sample June2016WEW_13_1_3_FD_132974 | JGI IMG/M metagenome (GOLD analysis project Ga0187870, IMG submission 132974) | Peatland microbial communities from SPRUCE experiment site at the Marcell Experimental Forest, Minnesota, USA - June2016WEW_13_150 | ecosystem: Environmental > Terrestrial > Soil >... | reverse complement strand
ACTTCTTCGGTGTTATGTTAAGTTGTCCCACCGATCATAACTCCTGATGATTAACATCATGTGAAGCTATAATTAAGATTGTGTGACTTTTAGGATCCTGTTTTGCTTGCGGCTAAAGACCTGGCAGAAGATCCCGGCGCGGCTTAGCGAAAAAAAGTTTGACTCAGTGTAGCGCAACGTCTTACAATAAAGGTAAGACGGGGAGGCGATCAACCTGGACACCGTGACTCTTTCATCAAAAGGCCAAATTGTGATTCCGAAAGCCTTACGCAGCCTGCTCAAACTGTCAGAAGGGGATAGACTCACAATAACGCTTCACCAGAACAGGTTGTTGTTAGAGCCTGTGGATAAGAAGAGACTTGCAAACTGGCGCTCGTGGGAGGGAGTGTTGAAAAATACTCATGCTCTTCAGGATCATGTTGCCGAGCATGCCGAAGAGGTTGACAAATGAAGCAAGCGGTTCTCGACGCCTACGCTATTCTGGCATGGATGCAACAGGAGCCTTGTGCCCCGGTTGTGAGCAACTTGTTTGCCCAGGCGGAACAGGAAGAAAATATTGAGCTTTTTCTTTCCTGTATCAATGCCGGCGAGGTCTACTACAGGCTTTATAAAACGGCTGGTTCAAAGGCAGCCAATGATTTCAAGGAAGCTCTCCTGCAACATAAATTTCCACTAATACTCGTTACTGCCAGTAATACTCGGGTATGGCGCGCCTGTGGTCTAAAAGGGCAGTACCGGATCTCCTATGCAGATGCATTTGCAATAGAACTGGCGATTGATAAGGGCGGGCAACTGGTTACAGGTGATCCGGAAATTTTGGCTCTAGCGGCGCAAGGGGTGGTTGATACCTGCGACCTGACGAGTATTGGAGATCATTCAACTGGGTCTTGGCTTCAGTGGGGGATTGCTCCCCCCACTGAAGCTTAGAGCCAGTTAATACAGTGGCGTAGCCGCTCTTACCTGTGTGCCCGTTTTCCCGGTGTGCCGGCGGGCTTTCAGCCAAGGCGGAGCCTTGAGCCGGCGTTCAGGCCGGGCGTTAGCCCGGATACGGGCGCCCACCGCTTTGTAGAAGCGGGGGCATTAGAGCGGGTAGTCATCTGTGGTCAACAGAAGGATCGGAATGACTGCTGCATGATGCGGCACATAAATTCGAAGTGAGAGAGGAGCAATGATATGTCCAGGAAGAAGATCTCGTCCAGAGCCCGAATTAAGGGACCGTCTCCTGAGCAGATCAGGAGAAGGAATCTGATCATCGGCATTCTGATCATTGCCGCGGTGGCCCTGGCCGCCACGATCGCCGTCAGCATGAATAGGACGGAAAACCCGGCGTCAAACGTCAAGAGTCCGGCGGCCCCGACGAAGACCGCTAGCAATGGAACCGGCCAAACGGCGGCTGCGTCCAAGCCTGCAACCGCCCAGAGTGCGGCAGCAGGTCAGCAGCCGGTTTTGCCGGCCAACGCCAAAAATGCCCAGAATGCGGCCTCACGTAATATACAAGGTATGACTGTTCAGGATATTAAAGAAGGCACTGGAAAAACAGCAGAAAATGGAGATCTAGTTACCGTAAATTATGTAGGGACACTCACAGATGGAACAATCTTTGACTCGAGTATTGCAAAAAATCAACCATTTACATTTACTATCGGCGCCGGTCAAGTAATAAAAGGATGGGATTTGGGAGTAGCGGGAATGAAAGTTGGAGGAGAAAGAAAACTTGTTATTCCTCCGTCTCTGGGATATGGATCTTCAGGCACTCCAGGAGGCTCTATACCACCAAATTCAACCCTAGATTTTACAGTCGATCTTCTTAAAATTAAGTAAAGAATGCGAATTTGGCCTGGGGAGAGGGAACTATTGTTAGGAACCATCGTCAATGCGGCAGCCATCATTCTTGGGGCGATCCTGGGGAATTTTCTGAAGAGTGGCTTTCCGGAGCGGTTAAAGGCCACACTGATGCAGGCGATCAGCCTGGCGGTGATCCTGATCGGGCTGTCCATGGCCCTGAAGACTCAGAATGCCATGGTGGTCACCCTGAGCATCGTCATCGGCGGCATCATCGGCGAGTTGCTGCGCATCGAGGACTGGCTCAACTCTTTTGGTCTGAAGCTGGAACAGCGCTTCGGCGGCGATGACGGCCGCTTTGCCAAGGCTTTTGTCTCCACCAGCCTGATCTACTGCGTGGGCGCCATGGCGATCATGGGGTCCCTGGAGAGCGGCCTGACCGGACATTACAACACCCTGTTCGTCAAGTCCATCCTGGACGGGGTTTCTTCCATCGTCTTTGCCTCCAGCATGGGGATCGGGGTGGCCTTCTCGGCGCTGCCGGTCTTCCTCTACCAGGGCAGCATCACCCTGGCGGCCGCATACATCAAGCCCCTGCTCACCGACGCCGTCATCCGGGAGATGACCGCCACCGGCGGCCTGCTAATCTTCGCCATCGGCGTCAACATGCTGACGGGCGGCAAGGTGCAGATCAAGGTCGGCAACCTGCTGCCGGCCATCTTTGTGGCCATCCTGATAGTCGTCCTCTTCGCCCACTTTCACATGTAGCCTATCTTTATCCGACACCCGACTTCTTGCTGTCTGATTTACTTTTCCGACCTCTGATCTGCTAGCCAGGTAGGTGCCGAGCAGGACGATGAGGCCGCCAGCGACGATGTATAGGCTTGGCAACTGCCGGTAATAGACGGCGACCATTACGGCGGTCAACACCGGGATCAGGTAGATGTAAGCGGCAGCGGTGACCGCCGGCACCCGGCTGAGGGCGAGGTTCCAGATCAGGTAGGCCAGGGCCGAGGCGAACAGCCCCAGGTAGAGGATGTTCAGCCAGATTGAAAGGGTGACCGCGGCAAAGTTGATGGGCAATTCCGCCAGGCTCAGGGGGAGCAGGAACAGGGTTCCGGCGAAGGTGGTGTAGGCCAGCACCGTGGTGGCCGGGTAGCGCTCCAACAGGGTTTTTACAAGGGTGCTGTAGATGGCCCAGGCCAGTCCTGTCAACAGGACCAGGCAGTCCCCATAGAGCCGCATCGGGTTCAGGGCGAACCCCGCCAGGGTGCCATTGGTGGCCACCAGGACCGAACCTGTCAGGGCAATGGCGATGCCCAGGGTTTGCAGAAGGGAGATCCGCTCTTTGAGCAACAGCCAGGCGAGCAGGGCGAGAAACACCGGGGCCATGGCCGCCAGGATAGATGCGTCGGTGGACCCGGCATACCGGAGGCCCTGGTTCTGCAGAAAGTTGTACAGGGTGACACCGGTCAGGCCGCAGGCCGCCAGGCGCAGCCAGTCCTGTCTTCTGATAGGCGGCTGGTGCGTATACAGCATGTACAGCCCCAGGGCCAGGCTGGCCACCAAAAAGCGCAGGAAGGCGATGGTGTTGGGGGGCAATTGCAGGAGCACGACCTTGATGTTGATGAAGGTGCTTGCCCAGATGGCGGCAGTCAGGAACAGGCCAAGGCGATAGGTTGCCGCCCCGTACCGGCGCCGCGGCTTTTGATCGGGACGCCGTTGTGGTGAGGGGATGATTACTGACGACTCGGGCGCTGTCACGGTAAAGCTCCCTCCGGCTTAGTTGCCCTGTTTACCAGATGACTACCCGCTCTAATGCCCCCGCTTCTGAAGCGGCGGGATAAGAGCGGATACGTCACTGTATTAACTAGTTCTAAGCTTCAGTGGGGGAAGGCAAGCCCCCACTGAAGCTTAGAACTAGTTGAACCGGCGGCTTGGGATTTCACTCGTCCGGCGGCTGAGCAGCAGCAGGTAGAAGACGGCCATGGCGAACAGGATGGTGGCGGAGGCCGCGAAGGTGGAGTGAAAACCGTAGGTGTCTCCCAACTTCCCGCCGACCACGGGACCCAACGCCATTCCCAGGCCATCGATGCTCATGAAGATGGAGTAGAGGCTGCCTCGCACCGAGCTGGGCATCAGGTGCGCCAGCAGCCCGTTCCAAGATGGCAGGATGAAAGCGTAAGAGATACCCAACAGGATGCAGTAGGGATAGATCAGCAGTGGCTTGGGGTAGCGGGAGATGGCCAATAGCAGCGCTCCGGCCAGGAAGAACCCCGTCACCAGGAACAGGCGGTACCCGAGACGGTCCACCAGCTTCCCGACCGGTACCATGAGGGCGATCGTGATGGCGCCGACAACAAGGATAAGAAAGCCGTAAGCAGTCTGGTCCAGGCCGTAGACTCCCCTGATGAAGGGGAACAGCAGCGGCACCAGCATGCTTATGGCCAGGGTCTGGGCGAAGGCCCCCGGCAGCAGCACCCGGAGGTTCCAGACCTCCCGGATTGTCTGGATCAGGTGGCGCCTGGGACCAGACACCCTGTTGGCGCGCTTCCTGGAGATCCACTTGCGGATGTTGAAGGCCATCAGGACCGGGATGCAGAAGATGCATAGCAGGACCGTGATCAGGAACCTTGGCCCCAGGTGGAAGAGCAGGTTGATCAGGACAAACCCCGATCCCATTCCCAGCAGCCAGGCCACGAAGATGGAGCTGAGGGTTCCGGCCTGTTCATCGCTCGGGGAGTGCTCTACCAGGGTGCTCACCACTGCCGGCCAGACCGGAGCGCAGCCTAGCCCGAAGAGGATTGCCCCCAGCAGCAGGACCGCCCCGGACCTGCTCCACAAAAAGGCGCTGAGCCCCAGCAGGGCGCAGGGAAGGCTGATCAGCAGGGTCCTCCGGGGGCCGAAATAATCCACCAGCCAGCCGGCGGATGGCTTGGCAAGGGTATCGGCGCCATACATGGCGGAGATGATGGCGCCGCTCAGGAAGACGGTGATCCGTAAGTGGTGGGGTGTGTAGACGGGAGCCAGGTGGGGGACGTAGATGGGAACCAGGGCAATGAACATGGCGCCCCGCACGAACTCGACCGAACCGATGAGGCTGAGGAGGATCCAGTAAAAGCGCCGGAAGTATGCTTCTCTATGGCCATTGCCCATCCGCTGATAATCTCCTACAAGTGGGACGTGTGGGGCGTGAGGTTAGGGGTGAGATTTCTCACTTCCGCGCCCGCCAGGGCGGGCACCCGCTCACTTCTCTTAAAGCCGGCGCGTTGCCGGGATATTCTCCGGCCAGCAGCGACAGCAGGATCCTGGCAGCCATATTGGCGGCTTCTGGGCGCCCCGCAGCCCGCGCCCCGGAACACAGGGCTTCATAGAAATGCTTTTGGGTCAGGATGAGGTGTAGCTTCACCCTCAGCTCTTTCAGGTCGTAAACCGTCAGCGCCGCTCCCGCATCCAGCAAGTAGCGGGTGTTTTCCATCTCCTGGCCGGGGATCGGGCGGTAGATCAGCATTGGCAGCCCCACGGCCAAGGCCTCGGAGATGGTCAGACCCCCGGCCTTGGTGATGAGTAAATTGGATACCGCCATGAACTCCTCCACGTTGTCGACAAACTGGTAGGCCTTGAACAGCTTGCTGAACTTGCCTGCCTGCTCTTTCAGGTGCTGATAGAGCCCCTTGTCCTTGCCAGTTATCACCAGTGCCTGCAGGGGCAGGGGGAACTCGTCCAACATCTGGCAGAGAGCCGGGATCCCCCGCAGCATTCCTACCGCGCCGGTCATGACCAGGATCACCGGGATCTCGGGCCTGAGCCCGAATTTGACATACAAGGCCTCCCGCGAAGGTGTCTGGGCGAATTTGAGATCGATGGGGATGCCGGTAACGAGAATTTTGGGATCGGGCACTCCTTGATAGATCAGCCCCTGGCGTACATGCTCGGAGCCCACCAGGTAAAGATCTGTTTCCGGATGCACCCATTGGCTGTGAATGGTGTTGTCGGTGATCACAGTGACCAGCGGGGCCTCGAGCAGGCCCAGCCGCTTGATGTAGGAGATGACGCCGGCCGCCATGGGATAGGTGGCGACCACCAGCCTGGGCGAGCGCTCTGCCAAAAAATCAAGGATCTTCTCGAGGCCCATGTTGGTGAGGTGCTTTTCCATCAAGGTGTCCAGTTTCAGGTTATCCGTTACCCGGTAGAAGTATCCATAAAGGGCTGGCGTGTTACGGACTGACTTGGTATACGTGAACCTGGTTAACCTGTTGATGGCCGGGCTGATCAGTTCCATGAAGTCGACGATCTCGGTTTGCAGCTTGTCCTGGCTGGCGTCCAGGGCATTGGCCAGCGCCAGCGACGCTTGCCGGTGCCCACCGCCGTAGCTGGCAGAAAGGAATATTACATCAAGCATTGGCCACTAACCCCCATTTTGGGAACGATGGGCTTCTCTATAATCATATACGCTCAGTATATAATTCATATTAACTTCTTGTAAACTTTTATCACGATGACTACCCGCGGCTGGTAGTAGTAGCCCAGGACACGGGCCAAAGTTGTCTGAGCAAGCCTGTAACTCAACCACCCGGAAACGGGGCCTCGCAGGAGGCAGGCCAAACTGCAGGAGTTGCTCAGAAGCCCACCCCCTTCAGGGGGTTAGGGAGTGTCACATAAAACTTGAACCCTGGTTCACGCCCCCTTCTTATTTATACTTAAATTACTAAAAGTGTCAAGGGGGTCTAACGATGCCACTGCAGAGGAAGCCCCGCCAATTGCTGCGCACCATCAATGCCTGCCTGCGCAACGCGGTACCGAGTTCTTCAGTTGCGACCCTGAGGAAATCCTGGGCGGCCAGGTAGGGCATCTTCTTCAGTGCTTCCCTCGGCGAAACTCCTTGACTTCCCTCCTTCATTACTTTATACTAATAAGTAGGTAAATATTGAGGGAGGTAATGAATATGCCGCTACCTGAGTATGAGAATTGGGCAACGGTAACGGAGAAGGGACAGGTCACCATTCCCAAACCAATTCGTGAAGATTTAGGCGTTCCAAACGGCGGTAAAATCCGCTTCAGAAAAAGATATGATGGCGTAATCGTCGTAGAAAGGCCGACTACCGCCGTGCAAATCATGGGTAGCCTGAAACAATACGCTGACCCCCAAAACCCTGTCAACGCTTACGATGCAAGGGGGCAACGAGAGAATGACAGAACCAAAGAGCTTGGTTATTGATGCCTGTATAATTCTTCGGGCGATATTGGAAGATGTGCCCGAGCAGGCCGTTAAGGTGAATGCATTACTACAAAAAGCTGAGGCGGGTGAAAAAACTCTCTTAATTCCAGAACCCGTGCTTTCAGACGTTGTTTATGTTCTGGATCGCAAGGAAATTCCAAAGGCGGATATAGCCGTGGCCGTAAGGGGTTGGCTGAATTTTCCCGGTGTGGCCTTGCTTGGAATTGATCTTGGGGTAGCCCACACCGCGCTTGACCTATTTGTTGATAAAAATATCAAATGGTCTGACGCCCTGATTGTTGCCCGGATGGTTGAATGGGGCTACACCGAGATATGCACGTTTGACCGTCATTTTGACCGGATACCGGGAATTACAAGGATTGAGCTATAGCTGTGAACCTCCATTATCTTTATAAATTTCACATCAATTTCACATCGCTTACGTGGAGCGGCTGACAACGGCCTGTTCGGAGCCTCGCTGCTGCGGTGGGTGTAACAACTGGGCGTGGTTGATGACCTCCGCCTGGCCGCTCTTGACTGCCTGGAGCAGGGTGGGCACGTCGTGCACCCAACCGGGCAGGCGGTTGAGCACCCGGCCGAGGTGCCGGCTGAAGTGGGCGTCGCTGCCGCCCACTACCGGTAGGCCAAGCTCTGTTGCCAGGGCGGCAACCTGCTGCTTCCTGGCGGCCTCCCAGGCGTTCATCTCCAGGGCATCGAGGCGGCGCAGCAACTCTGAGGGTACGCTCTGCAGGTTCTGATGCGGCCGCAGCGGGTGGGCGCCTACCTTCATCAGGTCGAGGGCCTCGACCGCTTCCAGCAACCGCTCCAGGGGCGGGCGGACACACCCTGAGGGCCAGCCGCCCAGGCGGTCCGGCAGTTCCTTGAAGGATGACGGCGGGCCGTACACCAGGATGTCCCCGCCCTCCTGCACGGTGATCTCCGCCCCCGTCAGGATGGTCATTCCCTCCCACTGCCAGGCGCTCTCCTCCAGGAAGGCAAACAGCTTCCAGTAACTCTTGATGTTGGCGTGCTCGGTGAAGGCCAGGAGACTAACCCCCAGCAACTGCGCCCGGCCGAGAAAGCTGCGCAGGCGCCGCCGGGAGAAGTGCTGCCAGCCGAAGAACTGGGTATGGCAGTGCAGTTCTGCCAGGATCTGCGGCGGTGTCTCGTCAACGGTTGCCATATGAAGGCCTCCTAGTTGGTCGTGGGCCGACCCACCTTCGGCGGGTACCCAACCACACACCTCCAACCACCATTCTTAGGTTGCCTTGATAGAAAGCAGTCGATACTTCAAAGCTCCTTTTCCGACTTCCGGTTTTAGCGCGCCCCCGCTGTGGACCTGGAAGGTCACTCATTCTTTACAATACCTTAACACTTCCTTAACAATCCTCCTGTAACATTATGTCCTAGAAATTTTAATTATTTTGGAGGTGGGTTGTCGTTGTTTAGCGGTAGGAGAGGGTTGGTGTTAGCCTTATCTGTTGTTTTGGCGGGCAGTATTCTATTGTCCGGATGTGCTTCCAAGAGTCAGACAAGCACCCCATCGAGCAGCAGCGGCGGTATCGATTTTACGGTGTCCGGGAGCATTACGGCAGTCGGCTCCTCGGCGTTGGAGCCGCTGGTGGAGCAGGCGGCGGACCAGTTCATGCAAAAGGATCCTAACGCCAAGATCAGCGTGCAGGCGGGCGGCAGCGGCACAGGACTGGCTCAGATAGCACAGGGCAGCATCGATATCGGGAATTCGGATCTTTTTGCCGGCGAGAAACTGAATTCCAGCCAGGCAGCAGGTTTAGTCGATCACAAGGTGTGCGTGGTGGGCTTCGCTACGGTGGTCAACCCCGGTGTCACCGTCGATAATCTTACCAAGCAGCAGTTGCAGGATATCTTCACCGGGAAGATCACCAACTGGAAGGATGTCGGCGGAAGCGATCAGGCGATCACCGTTATCAACAGGCCGACCAGTTCCGGCACCAGGGCGACCTTCAAGAAGTACGCCCTTGACGGCATGGAGGAGGCCCAGGGCATTGCGCTGACCCAGGACAGTTCAGGCGCCGTCGCCAAGTCCGTAGCCGGCACGCCGGGCTCCATCAGCTATCTGGCGTTGTCCTATGCGAGCAGCAACAATACGGTAAAGATGTTGAAGCTGGACGGCGTCGATCCTACCAACGACAACATCACCAACGGCAAATATCCCATCTGGTCATATGAGCACATGTATACCAAGGGAGATCCCCAAGGCCTGACCAAGGCCTTTATCGATTACATGATGAGCGATGAAGTAAAACCGCTGATCCAACAAATGGGCTACATAGTCGGCTCGGACATGAAAGTCTCGCGGAGCAGCTAACCTCCCTGTGCTCCGCATTCCCGGATGCGGAGGAAGTACAAGGTGCAAAGGTCGATGTTCGACTCTTACGAGGTTCGAAAGGGTCGAGCATCGATTTTATAGCAAATCTGGCTTGCGTTGAGCTATAATAAACGCAGACGGAAGCCGTAGTCGTGGTATATAGGAATTGGCTTTTTTAGCCAATTCCTTCTTCAATCGAACCGCGCCCGCAAAGCGGGCACCCGCATCGAACCTCGAGAAGGGTGACCAGATAAGCATGATTAGCGTGAACCTATCGAACAAAATTGGCAAGTATACCACTTTTGTCTGTGCCATTTTGATCATCACCATTACCATGTCGATCATTCTTCTCATAGCCTACAAGGGTCTGGCCATATTTACCAGAGATGGTGTTTCCCTGCACAGCTTCTTCCTCACCTCCAAATGGAACCCTGAGGCGACACCGTCTGAGGGAGGCCCCTTCGTGGGGGCGGCGCCTTTTATCGCCGGTTCAGTGGCGGTGGCCCTGCTTGCCTTGCTGTTCAGCGCTCCATTTGGGATCGGGATTGCGATCTTCATGGCCGAGATATCTACCGGATGGGGTCGCAAGATCATGCAGCCGGTGATCGAGTTGTTTGTGGGTATTCCCTCGGTGGTCTACGGCTGGATCGGGCTCAGTGTGCTGGTACCCCTGATCAGAAACCATATCGGAGGCATGGGATTCAGCCTCCTGGCAGGGGCTATTGTCCTGGCCGTCATGATCTTTCCCACTATTGCCAGCGTCTCCACGGATAGTCTGAGTGCCAACCCGGCCGATATCCGGGAAGGATCCCTGGCGCTGGGGGTGACGCACTGGCAGACAATTTTGATGGTCATGGTTCCTGCGGCCATGCCGGGAATATTAACGGCAATAATCCTGGCGCTGGCCAGGGCCTTCGGAGAAGCCCTGGCTGTCCAGATGGTCATTGGCAACGCCATCAGGATGCCGACCTCCCTGCTGGGCCCCATGCATACCATGACCAGCATCATTACCATGGAGATGAGCAATACGGTCATGGGCACGGTCTCGAACGACGTCCTCTGGACGATCGCTTTCATACTCCTGATCATCTCATTTATGTTTATCATGCTCATCAGGACTATTAACGGGGGGAGGGCGGTAATGAGATGATCAGCCCCCGTAACTCCGAAAGAATAGCCACGGTGATCTTCTATCTGATCGCTCTTCTGGTCTCAGCGTTGCTGGTGGCGCTGATCGGCTACATTTTGTATCATGGCCTGCGGGTGATTAACTGGCACTTCTTGACCGGCGCCCCCAAGCCTTTTCAGGCGGGCGGCGGGATTGGCCCCGAGATCTTCAACTCCCTGATGCTGCTGATCCTGACCTTGCTCTTGACGGTCCCCCTTGGTCTGGGCGTGGGCATCTACCTGTCTGAATTTGCCAGAGAGAGCAGAGCTACCAGGATGATCCGGATCTGCATCGAGACGCTGGCTTCCATGCCTTCGATCGTGATCGGAATTTTCGGGCTGATGCTCTTTGTGACCATTTTCAAATGGGGCTTCTCCGTTCTCAGCGGGGTTATGGCCCTGACGGTGCTCAATCTTCCGGTAATGACCAGGGTAGCTGAGGTTGCCATCAAAAACGTGAGCAAGGATTTGAGGGAGGCCAGCCTGGCTCTTGGCGCCACCCAGTGGCAGACCATCACCAACGTGGTGCTGGTGGCTGCCATCCCCGGCCTGGTGACGGGCATCATCCTGTCTTCGGGACGGGTTTTCGGAGAAGCGGCAGCCCTGCTCTATACGGCCGGAATCACCACGCCGGCGCTGCATTTTAACGATGTCAACCCCTTCAGCAACAACTCTCCTTTCTATCTGTTCAGGCCGGCTGAAACACTGGCCGTCCACATCTGGAAGGTCAACAGCGAGGGCCTGAATCCCGACGCCAGCCAGATAGCCGATGGGGCGTCGGCTATCTTGATCATCATGGTCCTGCTCTTTAACCTGGTGTCCCGGTGGACTGGCAGTTGGCTTTTTAGTAAAAAAACGGGGCAATAATCGAGTAATGAGTAATGAGTAATGAGTAATGAGTAAAAAGATAGAGAACTTCAAGGACTTGTGTGCATGGCAAAAGGCACGGAGGCTTCCGTTGAAAGGAATCGTGGCTTAAATGAGCAATAAACCATCACCCATCACCCATCACCCATCACAGTTTTTTGCTGCAAGCGCGCTGTTTGACTTTGCCGGCCGGGTGCTGCGGGCGGCAGGGGTGGATGAACAGGAGAGCCGGGTAGTGGCCGACAACCTGGTCACTGCAAACCTGAGAGGGATCGACTCCCACGGCATCACCCGCCTGCCCCTGTACGTGGAACGGCTGGAGGCGGGCCTGATCGCCCCTCGCACCGAAGTGGAGCGAGTCCGCCAGACGCCCGGCGCCTGCGTGCTGGACGCCCATAACGGATGGGGCGCCGTGGCCGGGCTGGCCGGGATACGGGAAGCGATCGCCAGGGCGCGCCAGGTGGGGACCGGGGTGGCGGTGGTCAGGCGCTCCAACCACTTCGGGATCGCTGCCTACTATGCCCAGGAGGCGGTGACGGCGGGCATGATCGGGGTAGCCATGACCAACGCCTCCGCCAACATGTCCCCCTGGGGCGGGAGACAGCCCTACTTCGGCACCAACCCGATCTGCGTGGCGGTGCCTGCGGGCAAGGAACGCCCCGTTATCTACGACGGGGCGACCAGCGTGGTAGCTATCGGCAAGCTGGTGTTGGCTGCCAAGAAGGGCGAGCAGATACCGCCCACCTGGGCGGCGGATCAGTCGGGCCAACCAACCACCGATCCCAAGGTGGCCGTGGCTGCCGGGAACCTGTTGCCCATGGGGGGCTACAAGGGCTATGGTTTTGCCCTGATAGTGGACGTGCTGTCAGGAATCCTGGCGGGCGCCGCCTTCGGCCCCCACGTCAGCAATTTGAGGAAGCTGGACGCCCCCCAGAATGCCGGCCACTTCTTTGCCGCCCTGGATATCGGCGCCTTCGCCGACCCGGCAGAGTTCCAGGGAGAGATGGAGCAACTGGTGCGGGAGATCAAGGATTCACCCCGGGCGCCGGGCTCAGAGAGGATCTACCTGCCCGGCGAGATCGAGTGGGAGTTCGAGGAGCGGCGCCGCCGGGAGGGGATCCCGGTGCCTCCGGAGGTGCTGACGGAACTGCGGCAGGTGGGGGGACGCTATGGGGTGGCGCTCGAATAACAGAGGTCAGAGGCAAGCGGTAAAAAAGCTAGAGGAAATACCAGAAAATATTCCGACTTCCGGCATCCGGCTCCTGATTCGGGTGGACGTGCTACCCCGCGGTGGAGGCGCATAAAGATTAGGGAGACCCCTTTTTGAGGGAGGATTTTCCTTGGATAAGCCGATCGAGGCGATCCAGACCCTGATCTTTATGTCGGTGGTGGTGGAGCTGCTGCTCGCCATCTTTCAGAAGTTTGTCAGCAAGCAGGCGGGCCACCTGGTGGTGATCCTGTTCGGGGTCGCCCTCTGCTTCGCTTATCAGGTCGGCATCTTTACCAGCCTTGGCCTCGTGACCAAATACCCCTTTGTAGATTACCTCATCTCCGGGATCATCATTTCTCAGGGCTCCAACGCCCTCTCCCAGTTGTTCAATCTGCGGCACAAGTGAGCCGGCATTCAACGAAGGGCAGTACCGGCCACGCCCTCCTTACCATGCGTTCTCCCGGCACTCGATGGACAAAAAAGTGATCATGTTCAACTAACCGCCAAAGGAGTCTCCCGCTTCTATAAGCGGGAGATGAATTTGGCAAAAGCTTTTAGTCTCCGAATTCAGTGGGGGTGCAGACCCCCACTGAATCCCCGAGCGAAGCGAGT
>Ga0187870_1003077_pt1 | contig 13217 bp, 21 predicted proteins | sample June2016WEW_13_1_3_FD_132974 | JGI IMG/M metagenome (GOLD analysis project Ga0187870, IMG submission 132974) | Peatland microbial communities from SPRUCE experiment site at the Marcell Experimental Forest, Minnesota, USA - June2016WEW_13_150 | ecosystem: Environmental > Terrestrial > Soil >... | reverse complement strand
TCTTCGCGTTCTTCAGCCTGTATTTCTATTTCGCCGAACTCGTCTACGTCGCGGACCAGTTCGACGCCCTTCTTTTCGGCCGCTTCCATAGACTTGCCCGCACCAAGCGCGCGGGTGGCGAGGTGTCGAGACTCGAGCGTGCCCTTTTCATGGAGCCGGCTCGGCTCCTGCACTCCTATGGACGCACTCTCCGAAAGGGCGAAGTGCTTTTCTCGGCGGGGGATCGGGAGAGAAGTGCCTACTTCGTTTACTACGGAAAAATCGGGATCTATATTCCGTCTTCCGGCCTCGAGAGCTCCATCGCGTCGATGGGTCCGGGCGAGGTCTTCGGCGAGATGGCGTACATCCTCGGGGAAGACCGCACTGCGACGGCTCGGGCCGAGGAGGAGTCAGCGGTTCTCGAGTTGCCGCCCTCCATTTTCGAGCAGTATCTCGCCTCGCATCCCGATGCAGCCCGCCACCTCATCGGCTCGTTGTCCGAACGGCTCAGGAACACCGACGTACGCATTCACGGTGAAACGAAGGTTGCCGGCGTTGACGATATCACCGGGAAAAAGGAAACCGCGCCATAGCGTCGATTCTTTACGAGAGAAAGGAAAAGTCAGTTGCCCGGAAGAGGACTTGAACCTCCATGCCCTTGCGAGCACTAGACCCTGAATGTAATACAGACCTTTTTACCGTTTTCGACCACTTCATCCTGATTGAGAAATATATAGGCTTTTGCAGGCTTTTTGTCAATACTGCTTGATACTGCCTTGTACGGGTTTTTCATTCGTAGAGGTACCCATAGACGTACCCGGAGAATCCGGCTCGTTTCCCCTGCGTTTTTGCCGTTTCGTCGTCGTTTGGAGGTACCCGGTGGCAAACCCCGAGAAGGGCGTCTGTCTTGAAAGCCTTGCCGGGTAGGCTGCACGCGAAGAGCCTCTGCCGCATGATTCAACGTCCTTTTCAGGGATTGCCCTCAGACGCGCGTGGCGGGCCGTAGACGAATCGGACGTGGATACGACAGACGGTCCCTCCGCGTTGAATCTGCCTGGCAAGGCTGCAAGGGAGGGGGCGTCATCAAGAAAAAAAGTTGTTGACATTAGAGCAAGTCGGTTTATACTTGTGAATAGCAAACCCACCTAGCCTCTGCGAAAGCATGCTCACTTTGGTGGGTCTTTTTTTTCTACAGGGGGGCGTTCACGGAATACTCAAAACCTCCTCTCACATTTGAAGCGCAAGCAGGCCTCCTCCTTTCGCGCGGTCTCCTTGCAGACCGTGACCGATTGATCTCGCTCCTCGCTCATTTGAACTACTATCGACTAAGCGCATATCTATTCCCGTACCGAAGAAATGATGGCACCGAACAATACAAGCCAAGCACTAACCTAGATTCTATTCTTGAAATCTATAGATTTGACGAGGAGCTGAGGAATACGCTCGTTGCTGGCCTTGAGAGGATTGAGGTGTCCTTTAGAACGAATGTTGCTTACCATTTCAGCCATGCTTGCGGACCCTTTGGATATGTTGACCGAAAGAACCTACCAGACTTGAACGATCATACAAAACTCCTCTATCGAATGCAGGAGGAGAAAGATAAGACTAGCGAAGCCTTCAAAGATCACTTCGTCGAGAAATACGGCGATAAGCATGAATATCTACCTTTATGGATGGCGGTCGAATTGATGAGCTTCGGTACTCTCCACCACTTGCTTAGAGGCATTGATCATAAGATTCGACAAGCCATTGCTAGTGAATACGGCATCGATCAGGTTGTGCTCCAATCATGGTTCTTGTCCCTGAATACTCTACGTAACTTGTGCGCGCATCACTCTCGAATCTGGAATCGTACGTTCGGCGTTAAACCGAGGATTCCCTATAAAAATGATCTCTGGACCAAACCGGTCTTGATTACCAACGATCACATATTTGGATTGGCTTCCGTGCTAGCCTATCTCGGCGACCAAATCGAAAATTCGAAGGATTGGAAAGGTCGATTTTTGGCCCTTATCAATCGATGCAATGAAACGATTCCCCTCTTTAACATGGGCTTTCCCTCTGGATGGGAAAACAGTGGAATCTGGAAGTAGAAAAACGCCGGAGCCCCGAGGAAGCCTGCTGACGGAGTGTCGTCCCCTGGCTCAGGCTAGTTTCCGGGATTTCGCAACGATGTATGCTTAAAAGTATTCCGAACTCGCTTGGATTTGGCGAGATAAAGCCACCAGATCGTGAAGGAAATTGCTGCGCCGAAAAACTCTGTAACCCCGGTCGTGATCGCCGTGTCTGACGTTTCGGTACTGGCGGCGAAAATAACCACTGATACGATCGCCAACGCCAATGACACAATCAAGAAGATTTTTGCCTGCCTTACAGCGTCAGGCTTCAGCATCCAAAGCCGTATGCCTGTGACGAGACTATAGGCCGCTAGACCAAAGAAAACGATCACGTCAAGCATGACCACCGTGGGGTCTGACTTGTCCTGTATGGCAACCATGAACTGACCGATGGTGGTGAGAGGCGTGAGGATAGTGAGGGCAAAGCAAAAATAGCTTAGCCACCCGCCGACACCGGTCGGCCCAATTGAGGCGCCGGTTGTTAAGACCGGTTCGAACGCCTTGGACGGAGGCTCGATTATCGGTGCTGGGGGAGGCTGAATAGTCTCATGCAGAGTAGGGGAGCTTGTAGGCTGCGTGGTCTCATGCGGCGCAGGAGGGCTTGCCGGCCGAGCAGTTTCATGCAGAAGCGGAACTTCTCGCAACTTGCTTCCACAACGGTTACAGAAAGTAGCCTCGTCTGGATTTTGCAAACTGCACTTCCAGCAGTACATAACGGGCCTCCTGGACGAACTTTTTCCTCTTCAACTTCGGGGACTATCTCCTACCCTTGCGTTCGCTGTCAAGCCATGATTTACAGGCCCTCTTGTACTTCGCGCCGTCCCGATGCTGTACTGCCCGAAGGCTCCCGTTGTTATCAGGATCAGGACCACGAGCACAAGTAGTCTTTTCATCCACGTCCCCTATGTCTTGAACTTCACTTGCGCAAGGACGCGGATATACGTCTTGTTCGGACTTGCATTAGCTTCTTTGCCCTGAGCGCCATTTCCCCAATTTTGTAGGAACGCCCCAAACGAAGAAGACCCGCTCGCTTTATCAACCGTTTGGCTATTCACGCTCACGATCTCATATCCCGTGAATCCCTTCTCCTTGATATAGTTGGCGAAGTATTCACCGATTCGTTGCCCCGCCATGTTTCCGTCATAGTCGTTTGGGGGGAAGAGAAACTCAAAGGTACTTGAGCCATCGCTGTTCTCGACAATTCGGCTCGGCTTCGCCCCGTCGTAGATTGACGAGACGGTCATGCATCCCGCCAGAAGTGCACCGGCAAACAGAACTACCAGGATCTTTTTCATACCCTACCGCCTTCAGTTTGAACTTTCAGGCACCAGTCTATCATACCCGCATCCCGCAGGCACCGTCAGAAGGCTCCGGAAATGGGGGCGAACCCGGAAGAGATGCCGGGGGAAACCGTGCGAGGCGCGCGGAGGAGCCTCGGAGCTCTTCTGCCTGCTTCTCCCTGCTCTGAGGTAGGCACGGTTCTCCTCAGAGCAGGGGAGAGCGGGGGAATCTGTGCATACAATGCGATCTCGATACGTTATGCACCTTCTCCGGCGCCAGGGCTCGGCCGCTCAATTCCTCGCCCCCGGGTGGAAGTACCCTTGCCGCAGCATCATGTCGCGGAGGAGGCGGTTGAGCCGTTTGATCTCGAGCTCCGGCGGGTACGGCGGGCAGATCCGCGCCTTCTGTAGCACGCGGGCGAGGGAAACGTCAGCCACAGGAATGGCCTCGAAGGTAGAGGCGGTCACGGCTTCGCCTCCGGGGGTTCGTCGGCTTCGAAGGTGTCAACAGGGTCCTCGAAGGTATCAGCGGGCGGCGGCTCCTGCTTCGGCGTGCTCTCAGGAGGATTTGGGTCCTCCGGGGGGTCTCCCTTTCTGTGAGAGGTGAGAGGTCGTGAGACCAATTCCCTATTCTTAGTTACGCGAGGAATGAAGTAAAAAAATAATGGGAAAATAGCCTCACGAGGTCTCACAGCGCGTTTGCTCTCACAGTAATGCCTCTCCAGATCTCTCCGGCCCTGGTATGAGCCTTCTCATAACCCCGTTCATTCAGCGCGGAACCGAACGCGCGCCCGGCCATCGGCCTGTCTCCGGCTGCCTGCGCCCAGGTGGAATATGTCGCGTACAACTCAGAACCCCGTGCCATGCCGTCCTCCTCGATGTCGCAACAGTCGGCCAGGAAAGCGCCGACTCGGTCTTCCTCCTGGCGATATGTCTGCGTTGCAAGTCGCACGGCCTGGGGAATCTGAAGGCCGTTCTTGCTCCACTGCGCGCACCCCTGGACGAGCCAAGCGAGTATCCCTGGCGCCTCGGCTGCCAACTTTTCCGCCAGTCCATCGTCTCGGTCGTCCTCATTGAAAATGCGCTCGAAGGGCACGAGCAAGATCCGCCTCCAGATGGCGTGGTCAGTCCCGCGGACTCGGGGAAGGTGATTCGTCGACAGCACCAGCTTGAACTCGGGAACGAAGTTGAAAAACTCTCCGTGCAGGAAGCGGGCGGAAACGGGCTCTTGGCCGGTCACCGCCTTGATCAGGCTCTCTGCGAGCGGCGCTCCGGCCTCGCTCTCCGATGCGCGGAGGAAGCGGACGCGGGAAAGTGCGGCCAGGTCGTTCGGTATGCTCGGCCGATTTCGGACTACAAAAGTCTCGGGCGCGGTCACGCTTGCATAGTCGCCGAACACGCGGTCGACGGCGTTCAAGAAGGTGCTCTTGCCGTTCGCGCCGCTGCCGTAGCAGACCAGGAACACCTGCTCGCGAGTCACACCGGTCAGGGCATAGCCGAGGAACCGCTGGAGGAATCCGACGAGCTCCTCGCTTCCCATCATCATCTCCGCCAGGGCACGGCGGAAGATAGGGCACTCCGCGCTTGGGTCGTACACGATCGGCGAGAGCCGCGTGATGCGGTCCAAGGGGGCGTGGATGCGGAGTTCACCGGTGCCAAGGTCGATGGTGCCATTGGCGACGTTCAAAGCCATGGGGTCATGGTCGAAAACCTCCGAGGTGACCGCGAACCCTGGCAGTGTCGCAGCTTCCTTCAGCAGCGAGTCGATGCGCCCTGAACGGTCGGACATCGCAGCCCATTTGAGGATTCGCCGCCTCTCGTCCTCGTCTTCGCATTTCTGTGCTTCCACGGGGATCGCCCGTACCACGAGCCGCGCGAGTTGTCTGGATCGGCCGGTCTCATCCAGGCACCAGCGCAGCCCGTCATAGTTCCTCCAGGCGTGCCGGCTGGCATCGTAGAGCACACATTCCTGAAAGTCGTCGAACATTCTCTCGGCGTTTCCCGAGTCAGTCAGGGGTCGGCGCTCGCCATAGGTCCGGGAGAGTTTGCTGTTGATCTGGTAGGCCTCGAGCGCGGCGAGGTCAATGGGATCGTGATTGCCTGCGATCGTCGCGGCCACGTTCCGAGCGTGCCATTCCTCAGTCGACAGCGCGGCCTCCAGCGGCGTATTCTCAGGAGCCGAGAGAGGAGCGTCGTCGAAGGTGTCCATCACGGGCTCGCTCATCACTTGCCCTTCCCGCCGGACACCGGTTCGACAGTCTGCTCATTAAGCCATCGCTCGATGTCCGACTCTTTGAAGCGGGGCCGGTTGCCGATGCGGATAAACGGTATTGTCCTCGCACAGGTTCGCTTGTAGATCGTCGCTTTCGCCAAGCCCAGCCGATCCGCCAACTCCGTCACTGATAACAAGCGCTCCATAATTCCCCCCCTCCCAGCCTTGATTCATCTCGCTCATCTGTTACCTGCCTTATGTAGTGTCTTTTCGTTGGCGTTTTTGCTCGCTGATGTTCGATTTTTCTATCCCTTGACAGACCCTCCGAAAAGTAGTAGACTAAAGTACAGTTTAGTCTACAGAGAGGGGGAAGGCGATGGATTATGAGAAACGGAATTGCTCTTCCTGCGGGAGAGAGATTGAGCGCCCCGTGTCGGCCAATGCCGAAAAGCCGGAGCTCTACATGCCCGTTCACCCAGGAGAGGTGCGGGCTTATCTTCGCAGTCTCGAAAAGATCGTCAGGATGTTGCCGTTGAAGCCGCCGCGCTACTGGACAGAAAAGAGATTCGCGTATGCAAAGGCGCTCACGGAGATCATTCGGCTAAGACTTTCGAAGATCGAAGGCGTGGCATGAGCGGACAGGTTGCAAGAGTACAGCGCGGCACCCGCGGCCTCGAAGCGGTGAAGGGACCGAGCGACGGCACCACGACCACCTATCGCGCATACGTCCAGGGCTTCACCAGGAGCGCGCACCCGCAGACCGTCCAGGGCTTCGCCGAGTACATCGAGGGAATGAAGGGCAAGCGGCCCGCGGCATCGGTCAACCTGGCCATCGCTGCGGGCAAGGCGGCATTCGTCCAGGCAGCACAGCGGGCAGGGATGGAGGCGCGGGAGCTCACGCTCTTGAAAGGCGCTCTCTCGGAGCTCCGAAACATGCGGCGCCAGGCGGCAGACGTTGCTACGATCACACCGGCCGAGCGGGTCAAGCTGTTCTCAGCCCTTCCCCTCCGCGTGCGCCTTATCGCCGAGTGCCTCTACCAGACCGGGGCCCGGGTGAGTGAGATAGTCGGACTGCGGCGCGATCACGTGAAGGTGAACGGACACGTCGAGCTGCGGCTATTCGGCAAGGGCTCGAAGGAACGGGAGGCGACGATCACGGCGGGACTGTACGCTCGAATCCTGGCCACGTTCCCCGATGGCGACTACCTCTTCACCACGGACCGGGGCAACGCATACCGGCGGACCTACATCACGCGGGAGATCGACCGCGCGGCGCGGCGGGTGCTCGGGCGCTCCGTGACGGCGCACGTGCTGCGGCATTCCCGGGCCACGGATCTTATCGAGCGCACCGGCAAGGTGAAGGGTGTTTCCCGTATGCTTGGCCACGCGAGCGAGGCGACCACGCTCCGCTACTACGTCAAGCAATCACTGACCGAGGAAGAGCTTTCCGAGGGGGTGTAATCATACGGCAAGCCCTCGGCGGATCGCGCCACGGCCCGCCACGCGCAAGGTTTTCGGAGCGGCATGATAGACTTGCCAGAAAGTGCAGGAGGGAACAAAGTGAAAAAGCGAATAGTCGTTTCTGTAGTTCTTGCAGTCCTCTTGGCGGCTTCGGCGTACGCACAGACGACGGACTTCTTTGTGCTGGTAGAGACAGGAACGCCACAGGATGTACAAGCCGCCATCAGCAAGGGTGCGGACGTCAATTCTCGGGATAGTGCCCGCGTGGAAACCACGCCGCTGATTGCCGCCGCCGCGTACAACAATGACCCTGCGGTGATCACCACACTCTTGAAGGCTGGCGCGGACATAGACGCTCGGGACTTGCATTACGGCGCGACTGCGCTGATGTGGGCCGCCAACAACAACCAAAACCCCGAGGTCGTCGCCACACTCCTGAAGGCTGGCGCGGACATCAAGGCTCACACTGAGGATGGCGGGACCGCGCTGATTATCGCCGCCCAGTTCAACCGGAATCCAGAGGTGATCATGGTACTGTTGAATGCAGGCGCAGATGCGAAGGTGAAAGATAGTGAAGGGAAGACAGCCCTTGATTACGCGAAGGACAATTGGGCGCTGAAAGGCACCGACGCCCTGAAGCAACTCGAGGAAGCGTCGAAGTAGACGAGAAGGGTCTCACGGGGAGTGTAATCCAACACGGCAGGCCCTCGCCGCGTTCGTCCTGCGCAATCCTTGGGCATAGGATTTTGGAGATTCGCCAACGCCGGACTGTTCGGCGCAACGGTGAGGATGTAGAATGGCAAAGGCCACGGAGGTGCAAAGTGAATAAGCGAATAGTCGTTGCCGTAGTTCTTGCGGTCCTTGTCGCTCTGGCTTTGACAGGTTGTCTGTCGACGAATGCGCAGACGAAGGACTTTTTTCAGATTGTAACTGCTGGAACGCCGCAGGATGTACAAGCCGCCATCAGTAAGGGCGCGGACGTGAATGCTCGGGACAAAGACGATATGACTCCCCTGATGTCCGCCGCCGAGACAAATAAGAATCCCGAGGTGATCACCACGCTCCTTAAGGCTGGCGCGGACATCGAGGCTCGGGACTTGCACTACGGCAATACCGCGCTGATGTGGGCCGCCTGGAACAACAGGAACCCCGAGGTGATCACCACACTCCTGAAGGCTGGCGCGGACATCAAGGCTGAGAGCGGTGGCGGCTGGACCGCGCTTATGTCGGCCGCCGGCGGCAATAAGAACCCTGAGGTGATCACTACCCTCCTGAAGGCCGGCGCGGATATCGAGGCTCGGAACAACGCAGGCTTGACTCCGCCTATGAACGCCGCCGCGCTCAACCCGAACCCTGAGGTGGTCACCACGCTCCTGAAGGCCGGCGCGGACGCAAAGGCGAAAGATAGTGCGGGACGGACAGCGTTTGATTCCGCGAAGTACAACGCAAACTTGAAAGGCACCGACGCCCTGAAGCAACTGGAAGAGGCGTCCAAGTAGGCCGCCCCTCACCGCACCCGCACCGGCTGTGGAGGCCTCTGACAGGCCGAGCATAGGATCTCGCAGTTGGCCAGGACATCAGTCCCCCAGGTCGTTCGCCTGCGAATCTGCCAGCCTCCGGCAGTCGAATCGGATCCCCGCAGCGACCACACGAGCGATTGACGGCACCGCTCTCCGTGGCCGTGGCCCTCGCGTCGGCATTCGCAGCGGCCCTTAGATCTTGTCCATGCTAAAAGAAGGATCTCGTGCGAGAACGCCATCGCCCTGTTATACCCCACGGCCACAAGCGCGAACCCACTCTTGCCGCTGAGGATATTGACCCGACATTCCATTACCTTTAAGCCCGGTCCCCGCCCCGGGCCTTTTGTTTGGCCGTGTGATATACTCAGCGTACTGCATTTTTGCGGCGGGAGGGGAGGAGGCCCAAAGATGGATCCTCATGGGACGCTCGCAAATCTCTTCGACCGGATCCGCAGGAAGCTGCAGATCCCGCACGTCTTCAATCCTGGTCTGCTCGACTGTGCTCTCTGCGGGAAGCGTGTGGCCACGATGCACGAGCAAATCATGCATAAGGAGACCGACGGCGTGCCGCTTTGTCGGTCGTGTTTCGAGCTGGTGTTGAAGAAGGCGGCGCAGGCTCCCGAGTACAGGAGGCTTATGCACGATTCCCTCAACAGCTTCGATGAGTACCTTGGCTTGATTTAGGGGAAGTATTACGTATCATTGTCCCCTGCGGCCAATGCTCCGCCCGGGCTTGAGGAGGCCGATTTGCCCAGCACAAGTATGCTGAGGCGATGACCTGACCACATCGTGTCCAACTTCTGTAATTTGCTTTGGAGAGGAAATTGTGCAAGCCGCGGACTATCGCTCCTATTTCTTTTTGAGCAACGAAATATGGGTATGCAAAGCTCTTGTATCAATGGCACGCCTTTTGCGTCTCTGGTTCAAGAGAGGTGCGCATATGGAAAGTGAGATCGGATCTGAAAGAAGACACCTGCATCGCTTTTCGCTGAAGGCCTTTGCTACTGTTCAGGCGGGTTTACCTGGCTCGGAAAAGGTGTTTGAGCTGTCCACTCAGGACATCTCTTCAGGAGGGGCCTTTTTCCCCATGGAGGTGCCCTTGCCGACCGGAGAAAAGGTAAAAATCACCCTGTATCTTTCGATTTCTACAATTGGTGACTCCCTGAGCAAGACAAAGATCAGCACAGAAGGGCAAGTCGTTCGGTCTACCAAGCAGGGCATGGCGGTGGCGTTTGGCGGACATTACACGATGTCGCCTGCCAAGATTTGAACGTAACACGGAACAGGGAGGAGTAAGAAGAATACGGCAGGCCTTCAGCGGATCGCACAACAGCCCACTACGCGCAACGTTTCAGCGTTCAGTGGACCCGCACCGGCTGCGGGGGCTTCTGGCAGGCCGCGCATAGGATTTCGCAATTCGACAGGACGTCAGTGCCCCAGCTCGTGCGCCGGCGTGCTTCCCATCCTGCGCTTGCTACGGATCTGCGCAGGGCCCACGTAAGCGATTGACCGCAACGGCCGCTCCGGTGGCCATGGCTCTTCCGCTGACACTCACAACGCTCCCCCGACCGCTCCCATGCCGCACGTACGATCTCCTAGGAGAACGCCATGCCCTGTTATACCACCTCGGCCCAGCCAGCGAACATGTTTTCCTGCTCTCGGCCTGTGGCGGGATCGGGCGGTGCACTACCGCACCGCGGGTAGATTCAAAGCGAGGACGGGCTGCCACATGATTCCACGTCCGATTCGTCTACGGCCCCGCGAGCCCGGCGTGCCGGCCGTCGAGATCAAGTACACGTACTTCGGCGCTGCGGAATGCTGCCGGTGCCGGGAGCCTTTGCCAGGATCAACGCGCGAGATCACGTTTCTCAAGATCAAAGGCAAGTGGCGGCCGGTCTGTCAGGGCTGCAAGCGCAAACGGGAGGTCCTCCGTCCGTGGCCGGCTCGCGATGGCGAGCGTATCCTCTATCCCGGCCTCAGCTCGAAACGCGGCGCAGGGTGAAGCGCGTGCCGTGAATTGGGGGGTATCCCAAGTACCTCCCCTGCCTCGAAAGTCTCACCACGGCCCTCCACGAGAGACGTTTTTCGCGTAGACGGGCTCTGGAGGGCTTTGATAGATGCTTTCCCGTCCAGGGGGCTCCCGACGCGCTAAAGGAGCACCACGAGCGTCAGGGCGCAAGGCGCAAGGGCTCGGACGCGCCTCACGCCTTCGGTGTCGCTGCGGATGCCGCCTTCCAGGGCCACTTCTCTCTGAACTGAATGTAAGACCCAGCCGCCAGACCGATGATGATGCCGACGATCAAACCGAATACGAACATACCCAGCCTCCTCACTTGCGCATAGGAAAGCCGGCTTTCTTCTGAAAGTAGAACCCGACTATCCATCCGATGATGATACCACCGAAAAGCTCGAGGGAAAACCGCTGCGTCTTGATGCGAAGAAAGGCGGCAGAAAGGAAGTGAGAGAGTACGGCAAGCCTCCGGATCGTTCGTCCCAGGCCCACCACGGAGCACGTTTTCAGGCCTCTGAGGCGAAATCCCCCAGGGCGCGCGTAGAAGGCCCTAGAATCGATCCGCGGGGAGCCTTACCGTGAAGGGGTGTGTGTGTTTCTATTTCCCCGCGCGGTAGTAGATGCCATAGTTGGAATCGTCAGGATCGATCTTTGTTGGATAATTACTGGAATCAAACTCCCTTGGATGGCGATGTACAATTTCCATCACTGTCCCTGATTTGCTCAGCTTTACAAGGTTCTGGAATTTTGTTGCTCTGTGGTTCTCCCCAGTGACTGTGCCGAATGTCTTATACCAAGTGTTGCCCTCTGAATCCGTCCACTTGGTATCTATCTGGCTTATGCCCTTCTCCCGAGGAACTGAGTCAGATATATTGGCATAGTTTTCCAATCCATCAGCCGTGATGACTGTTTTTTGATAACCAATTGAGTTGAAACTTTTGTCATTGATCCATGTTCCATAATTGTCTTCATCTGGCTTTGGTGCATAATGCCCCGGATTCCAATCTGCAAGCAGAAATATCGATAGCAGAATTACTGAGGCACCAAGAAGCAGCATTCGACTTTTCATGCAGTTTCTCCTACGGGGTTCTCTTGTTGCTTGGGTGTGTGGCAGGCTGCAGGACAGGCCGACGAAGAGCAACCGGTGACTTCCCTCTAGCCTATACCCTCTGTAGCAGCCGTCAATAGGTAGATCTCGATATGCCGAACCGGTGCCATTACCTCACTCCCTTTGGGCCCGGCCCGCGTAGTAAAGCGTCTAGATGGGCGTAGAAGGCCCTAGAATCAATCTGACATAGCGCTGCCGCATATGATTTCACAACCCTACGAAGCCCTGTCGGCGAGACAAGGACCAACCAATTCAAGCTAAGACAATGATCACCGGAGGGGAAGGTGCACCATCTTGTCTGAACTGCAGTTGCAAAACGCGTCGGTGCGTCCATTTATAACAGAAAATTAGTGGACCGCCTAGTAAATCCGGCTTGACTTGTGACTGGGCGATCATACACTGAAGCCAATATGTGCTGACACGATCTGGCGAAGTCTCGCGTGAAGTAAGGCGACTTCGGTGTCGGCGCGTCCTGTTTCCCCTTCTCCTCGACCCGCAGTTTCTCAGCCGGCGTTCTTCTGGGAAATAATATCTCACGCCACTCTTCCGGTGTTAGCTCGTTAAGCGGTTTCACTTCGCACCTCTCGCGTGTATCCCGATGAGAAAATGCCGGGGAAAGCCGGTCGGGAGCCGGCGTTCGGGCCGTCGCCCTATCCCCGGTCTGTGCTCACTTCATCACCGTGCTTTAAGGTCACAAATTGTGATCTTAAACGGACATCACGGCTTGTGACATCCAATCTTGAGATCACTTTCTGGCACCTCAAGATTCTCATCCGAATACCCTCTCCTGCACTTTCACCACCTCGCTGAAGTCCTCAAGGGCAAAGTGCGAGTAATGCTCGGTCATCTCTTGTGTGCGGTGACCCGTGACGCGCTGCACCAGAGGATCGGGCACCCGGGCGGTGCGAAGAAGAGTGTTCAGGAAGTGACGGTGCGAGTGGAAGGTGATCCGCCGGTCCTCGCGCTCCTCACCGGTGATGCCGATGCGTTCTAGCGCTCCATAGAGCCCGTCAAGAATCATCCGGGGAGACAACGGGGTGTGTCGGTCCGCTCCGTAGAACACAAGGTCTGTCGGCTCCTGGTGAGGCGAAGATTCGATGAGAGCGGCAAGCTGTGCAGATGTTCGCTTTGGCAGGGGAACGATTCGCCCCGCGCCGGTCTTGGTACCCTCCTTCAACCCTGTACGCCGTTCCCAGCTCTGCGTAACGGAGAGGTAGTCGGGTTGCACCGCTCCCACGGCGAGCGCTTGCAGCTCGCCCATGCGAAGCCCGGTCGATGCAGCGGTGAGGTTCAGCGCGAAGTGCTTGCGGTCTCCTGCCCAGACCTTGGCGAACCGCTTTTCGTCGAACAGCGCACGAATCTCCCAGCCGGTGAGGATGCCCCGCTCCGCGGGCCGCTCTGCCAGGCCGGTGATGAACGCGGAGGGGTCCCGGGCGACTACTCCCTGCCGGGCAGCTTCTTTGAGCATGATCTTCAAGCACCGAAGCGCGTGATTGATCGTCGAGGGCGAGAGCTTGCCGCGTCGAAGC
>Ga0187870_1003069_pt1 | contig 13246 bp, 13 predicted proteins | sample June2016WEW_13_1_3_FD_132974 | JGI IMG/M metagenome (GOLD analysis project Ga0187870, IMG submission 132974) | Peatland microbial communities from SPRUCE experiment site at the Marcell Experimental Forest, Minnesota, USA - June2016WEW_13_150 | ecosystem: Environmental > Terrestrial > Soil >... | reverse complement strand
GACCCCACGATCGTGGACATCACGGCTCCGAGAAGAAGGTTGAGGAGAGGAGGAGTCCCGAGCCTGGTTGCAAACATTCCGGCGGTATAGGCGCCCACCCCATAGAAGGCAGCAGCTCCCAGGTTAATAATCCCGGCCGAACCGAATTGGATATTGATGCCCAAGGCAACGATGATCCATAGGATTGCTAAAGTAAGAATGAGGATCCAGTAAGGGGAACTCCGCAAAATAAAGGGAAGGCAAAGAAAGATAACGATCATGCTGACCTGCGCAAACCTGCTCTGCCGCTGAAAAGCCTGAACGATGGAAGCCTTGCCCCTCTCCCATCGACTAAACCCATAGATGACCAAGCCGGCCACCAAAATAACAGCGAAGACCAGGAATAAATTCGTGATCAACAGGACGGCAATAAACAGGGCCCAGGAAATGACCAGGCAGCATACGACAAGCAGCAATTCCTTCAGGGTGTGACTGCTCATGTTTCTCTTTTCCCTCTGCTGGCCTGCAGAATTCCTTTCGGCATAATGACCAGGACGAAGATCAGAAAAGCAAAGGCGGTCACAAATCGGTAGGCAGATCCCCCGGGGATAAAGGCCGAAGTAAAACTCGCCAGGAGAGCGAAGAGAAATCCCCCGACGATCGCCCCCAAAATACTTCCCAGCCCTCCGATGACGGCAGCGGAGAAACCGATCACTCCGTAAATCGCCCCCATGTCGAAGATAATCTGCCGATAGTACAGCCCGTTAAAAATTCCCGCACAGGCGGCCAAAACCCCGCTCACCACAAAAGTGGTGTCGATCACCCTGTTGATATTGACCCCCATCATAGATGCCGTTTCCCGATCCTGGGCCACAGCCCTCATGGCGATTCCCATTTTGGTCTTGTTAATGAACAAGTAGGTTCCAAGGATCAGGAGAATCCCACCCACCAGGATGAACAAACTGTCGAACCTTAGCAGGACCCCATGGACTTCGGTCTGCCAATCCGGGAGGTAACCGGGAAAATTCTGGGGTTGCGAACCGGCAGGATAAAAAGCCATCACAAAGAACCGGATGGAGATGCCAGCTCCGAGGGTCGTCAGGAGGGCAATGACCGGGGGTGCATCCTTGATGGGCCGGATTGTGATCCTCCCGAAGAGCAGGCCGAAGAGGGCCGTGAGGGCGCTGGAGCCGATGAAGCAGATAAGCAACAGGATAGCAGGACTGTCGATCCCCAGGAAAGAATGCAAGAGGTTGAGAATGATCAGGCCCAGGAAGGCCCCCACCATGAATATTTCGCCGTGGGCGAATTGGACCAGGTTCAAGACGCCAAAAAACAGGGTGAAACCAACAGCCACAAGGCTGTACATTACCCCCAGCATCAAACCATGTATGATCTGATTGAGGATCGTATCCATAAGAAAGATATCCCTTACAGACGAATCGAATGACCGAAAAGAATCCTCTCCCCTGATCTTATTTCCGGTCGGTCAAGCCAGTTCGTCTTCCCCGGATCTTAGCGCCTTTCCTGCATGAATTTGATGGTGGGCAAAAGCCTTTTTCCGCTCGCGTATTCGGAATCCTCCCAAACCATCCATTTCCCATCTTGGCTGACATAGGCGGTAACGGCCGGGACGACATTCTGCCCGTCTTTATCAAATTTGATGGGGCCGATGGGGGAGTTTTTCCTGTCCGTCTGGAAAAGGATATCGGCCACTTTTTCGCGGTCTGGCCCTACCTTTTCGACGGCATCCATGATTAACTGGGCGGCCATGTAGGCAAAGATGCCGTAAAACTGCGGCTCCTCTTTAAAACCTTCCTTCTGGTAGTTGCTGAAAAACTCTTTGCCCCCCGGAAGTTTTTCAAAGGGGGCACCTTCCCCGAAGCAGGTGCAGCCTTCAGACACCTTGGGGGTGACGGTTTTGATGAAGTCTTCATTCAATATACCGGAAGTCCCCTCGTACCCGGCTTTTATTCCCAGCTTCTCCATCTGAATTCTGAGCCTGGCCCCTTCAGGGGTCAATCCCCCGTAGAAGATCACATCCGGCTTTAAGGCCTTGGCCCGGGTCAGCTCTGCAGACATATCTTCCTGACCGATGGTGACCCCCATCTTGCCCAGGATTTTTCCTCCCAGTTTTTCGACACTGGAGATAAAGTACTCAGCGTGGCCTCTCCCGTAATCCGTAATATCGTGGATGATCACGTAAGTTTCCGGCGCCTTTCCGTAAGCCTTCTTCAGGGTGTTTCGAGTCCAGTTGGCATGGAAGTCATTCTGTTCCCGCTGGGTCCCATTGATCCGGGTAATATATTTGCCGGAAGAAGGAATGGTAATTGCCGGCAGCACGGCTCCCCAAACCATGGAGGGGAACCGATTCTGGAGAAAAATCGGTTTCGTGGCAACCGCCACCATGCTGCAATAGTGAGAGACCCCGCCCATAATCGTCGGATCGGAAGCCACCTTTGTAGCTACCCGAACGCCCGTGGCCGGAACGCATTCATCATCTTCCAGAACTGCCTCGTACTCGTATTTTTTATCCCCGAAGACCCCCCGGTTATACTGGCGGATCGCCAGCTGGAAAGAATTGCGGCCGCCCAACCCCATGGCTGCGTTCCCCCCTGTTAGTGGGCCTAGGTAACTAACCTTGATTTTTTCCTTGGCACAAACCGGTTGATTTAGGCCGAAAATCAAAACAAATCCCAGTGCGGCAATGATAGAAAAAAGGATTACCCCTACAAACCTGTCCATGCTTTTCATGTTTCCTTCCTCCTATTTAATAGACTTGGAATCTTATGCTCAGGGTCCGCTATCCTAACCTTCCCAATCAGGGGGCTTGATGTGTTCCTTCCTTCTTCCACCCCGACGCCACCTTGGATACCCTAAAAAAATAACTTCCGTGCCAAATCTTGAGGAAAATCTAAATATTGAACTAGTTTGAAATAGTCAGCTCTTTCGCCTGGCGACGAAGGGATCTTAAACAATTATCCTGATCGGTTCTTTCGATAAATTTTGACCCGATTGATATAAATCCGACCACATCGGGAGAAAAAATATTCATTTCTCTGGTTGCGCTTAGGAGCTTTCGAAGGTAGCTCGATATAACAGAAAAAAAGAGGAAGTGTCAAGAAATTTATGGGTCATATCTTTTTGGAAGGGGAGATTGGCGCGCGCCTTTCCAAGCATTTGATGTTCGGGTCCCGAGCCATAAGTCGAAAAAGGGTTGACGGACAAATTATTATGCTATAATCATTTTCATCCGTTCTGGGGAAAAAAATAGGAGGTCAGATTCATGAAGTCACTAACGATTCCCTGGGGTTCTTGGCGGGGCAATAGGAATTTACCTTTGAGCTTTCCCGATAAATGGAAAGTAATCGTGGCGTCCATGGCGGATGGAAAAGATGTGAACCAGGCTGAGATTCGAAAAGCCTTTGCCAACCCCATTGGCCAGGAACCCATCCGTAAACTGGCCGAAGGAAAGAAGACTGCGGTGATCGCCGTAGATGACTTAACCCGGCCGACCCAGGCTTACCGTTTTCTCCCCTTTATCGTGGAGGAACTGAATCAAGGAGGGATCAAGGACGAGGGTATCAAGATCGTTATGGCTATTGGCTCTCATCGTCCCTTGATGAAATCCGACCAGGAGAAGAAGTTAGGGAAGAAGATGGCCAATCGTTTTCCCGTCTTCAACCATCATCCCTACGAAAATCTGGTGAGTCTGGATACAACTTCCAGGGGAACCCCCGTACAGGTCAACCGGCATTTTATGGAGGCGGATGTAAAGATCGGGGTGGGCTTTATCACCCCCCATCCGACGGCCGGTTTTGGCGGAGGAGGGAAGATTGTAATCCCGGGGCTGGGAAGCATGGAGACCATCATCAAGAACCATACCCCTGCCCACCAGGGGAAGATCGGGGGCACGGGCTTTTCCCAGGGGTATGATCTGAATAAGAATGAGCTGCGACTGGATATGGAAGAAGGGGCCAGAATGGCAGGTTTGGACATCATCGTAAATTCAGTCGGGACGTCCGAAGGCAAAACCGCCGGGGTTTTTGTGGGAGACTTGGTTCAAGCCCATCGCGCCGCCGTGGAACTGACCAGAAAGGTATACATCACCGAAGCGCCCACGGGCGTGGATATCGGCATCTTCAATGCCTTCCCGGAGGATACAGAATTAGTACAGGCGCAGAAGGCCTTAAACGTATGGACCGGAAATTTGGGCCGCCGGATCGTTCGAGAAGGTGGGAAAGTGGTTATCGCTACTGCAAGTTCAGATGGCTTGGGTTTCCATTCCTTGTTGGATCCAGGGATGCGGAACCATGGAAAAGTAGATGGGAGAAAATCCATGGCCGAGATCTTTCAGAATCGGAAAATTCTGGTTCTATCCCCGAATTGCTCTCCCGCTGACCTTTACACCCGGTATCCCAGTCACGTCATGATCCGGAATGAATGGAAAGATATCCTGGCGGAGTTAAAAGATGGGGGCTCCAGTCAGACGGTGGCGATATTCCCGAATGGCTCTTTGCAATTTACGCCACCTCTATAAAATTGATTCTCCCTGAGGGGCCGTCAGGCGCAAACGATGAAAGTCCGCCTTGACAAAAAGAGAGTAACGAGCCGGGCAAAGTTATTTTCTAAGTCAATCATGATTCGTCCGTGCGCTCCCGCCGATTTTGAAGAGATCTACGAAGTTATCAACGACGCAGCCCAGGCCTATAAAGGGGTCATCCCGGAAGACCGTTGGAAAGAACCCTATATGCCGACAGAAGAACTCTATCATCAGATTCAGGAGGGAGTTGTATTCTGGGGTTGCGAAGAACATGGCCGGCTGAAGGGAGTGATGGGCCTTCAACCGGTTCAAGATGTAACCCTGATCCGGCATGCTTATGTCCGGACGTCGGTTCAAAACCGGGGTATCGGAGGTAAGCTGCTGTCATTCCTGAGAACCCAAACTAACCGTCCCCTGTTGGTTGGCACCTGGGCCGATGCGGTTTGGGCGGTCCATTTCTATCAAAAACACGGTTTCCGTTTGGTTTCTCCGGAAGAGAAGAATCGCCTCCTCAACAAATATTGGTCCATTCCTCCACGTCAGATCCAGACTTCCGTGGTTCTGGCCGATGAAAAATGGTTTGCTAACCACTCATGAGAAAAGGATGAGCCTGCTTTCTGATTGTTTTGGAGCCCGGTGGGCCATGGAAGAGTCGACGAAAACCTGGGATAAAATTTTTAACCAATCGGGCAAAATCTTCACCCAACCCCACGAAGACTTGACTTCCATCATTTCCATGCTGAAGGAAAGAAAAGCGAACCGCGTTTTGGACCTGGGAAGCGGTTCAGGCCGCCATGTTGTATATCTGGCTGGGCAGGGATTTTTCGCCTTCGGGATAGATATCTCTCCAAGCGGGATGGAGATGACCCGGCAGTGGCTCCTGGAGAAGAGATTAACGGCTGATTTGCGGATTCAAGATATAACCCTGAAATTACCCTATGATACTTATTTTTTTGATGCCGTTTTTTCAATCCAGGTGATTCATCATGCCACGATCGCCACCATTCAAAAGACGATCAAAGAAATCGAACGGGTCCTGAAGAGGGAAGGGTTCATTTTCATCACGGTTCCCAAACTGAAAAACCAGGGGAAAGAATTCGAGGAGATCGAACCGAATACTTTCATTCCCAAGGATGGCCGGGAAAAAGGTCTCCCGCACCACTATTTCACCCCAGAAGAATTGCATATTTTATTCAAAAACTTTCATATCACCGATATTCACCTGGATCGGATCAACCATTACTGTATGTCAGCCCTAAAACGGTAATACAAACCCTCCGTCTCCATCAAGCAAAAGAGCTAGGCAATAAGCCCGCAGGGATCGGGTTGGCAAGTATCATGAAGAGTTCTCTCTCGAAAAGTCCTAAAAGCTGGTAAAATGGATTCGGCCATAGACAGGGTTGATGGGGTTCCAAGCACTACTCAGATCGAGGGATAAATAATTGGGAATAAAATTTCGAGGAATAGGGCTTCTGACTCTCCTTTTCCTCGGAACATGGATTTTTCCCGGAGGAAGAGCTTTCAGCTCCCCCATCTCCCTTACCTGGGTCCATGCTACCGTTCGGGTGGGAAACGAATGGGGGAAGGGCGGAACCGGGTTTCTGGTGATAAGAAAAATAGACCCGAAGCAAGGCAAAGCGTTCCTCGTGACCAATAAACACATGATCAATCTGGATCCTCAAATCCGGGAGAAGGCTGCTTTTCTTACCCTATACTTGAATGTCCGGGAAAAAGATGGAACGGTTTTGGGGAAATCTTTCCGGATCCCCCTTCGGGAGGGTGATCAGAAGCTTTGGCGGGAACATCCCAACCCCAACGTAGATGTATTGGCAGTCGATATAACCTCCCTGATCAACAGCCAATCCAACATCGAAAATAAGGGGGCTGACTATTCTCTCTTTGCCAATCCTGCCGTTCTCAGGAAAGAAGATATTACAGAGGGTGAAGAAGTTTTGATTATCGGCTACCCCCTGGGTCTTTTCTCCACCCGGATTTACTTCCCCCTGGTGCGCCAGGGAATCGTGGCCTCCAGGATTGGAGAGAAAATTCGCATCCGGTTTCACTATCCTTCCGGTGAAATCCGAAATGCGGAGATTCCTGGTTTCCTCGTGGATGCCGCTATCCTTCCCGGATCCAGCGGAAGTCCGGTGGTCCTCAAACCCATTATCGGCCGGGAAGTGAAGGGTAAAGTCGAGATGGGGATGGCTAAACCCTATCTCTTAGGCATCATTTCTGCTACGGAAACCGCCTCAATCCGGATGGAAGAGTCTGATTTCCCTGCTTTGGCCGGCCTGGGAATTGTTTTTGATGCAGGGACGATTCAGGAGACCATCGAGCGATTCTTTCCTTAGGAGTCTCGGTTATGAAGATCCCCCGCTTCCAGGATGTGTTACTCGCCAAACGGCAGATTCGGGCCCACCTGCCCCGAACTCCCTTCCATAGTTATCCAGCCATCAACCATCTGGTAGGAACGGAAGTCTTTATTAAGCATGAAAATTACCAGCCAGTGGGAGCTTTCAAGGTCCGGGGCGGTATCAACCTAATCTCTCAGCTCAGCCTTCAGGAGCGGGAACGGGGAGTGATCGGTGCCTCTACCGGCAACCACGGACAATCGATCGCCTTTGCGGCCCGCAAATTCGGGGTGAAGGCCCGCATCGTAGTGCCGGAAAAGGCCAACCCCGGGAAAGTCGCGGCCATGCAGGGAATGGGAGCCGAGGTGATTTTTCACGGATGTACCTTCGATGAGGCTCGCTTGCACTGTGAAGCCTTGGCGCAGGAGAACGGGTATCGTTACATCCATTCAGGGGATGAACCCCTGCTGATCGCGGGAGTGGGCACGGAAGTGCTGGAAATGCTGGAGGAGCGACCTGACCTCCAGGTCATCTTTGTGCCCATAGGAGGGGGGAGCGGAGCGGCCGGGGCCTGCATTGTCGCCCACGCTATAGATCCGAGGATTCGGGTCATCGGGGTTCAATCCGAAGCATCCCCCGCGGCCTACCTGTCCTGGCGGCAACGAAAATTAGTGGAGGCCCCTAACCGGACATTTGCCGAGGGGCTGGCTACAGGAACGGCTTTCTCTCTTCCCCAGGTCATCCTGTGGGAACAGCTGGATGATTTTATGCTCTTGCCCGATGAAGAGATCATGCGGGCCATGGTCTGGATGATCGAGCGGGCTCATACCCTGGCAGAAGCAGCAGGATCTGCCCCCTTGGCCGCCGCCTACCGCCTTCGCGAGGAGCTGAAAGGGACAAAGGTTGGACTCATCTGCTCCGGGGGTAATACCTCGCTTGAGCATTTAAAGCAGGCCCTATCAACTGCGGATTCTGGATTGCGGAATGCGGAATAAAGACCGTGAGGCGCGCGGCAAGGGGAATTTGAGAACTGATACTGTCTTTAGAAAGGAGAAAGAAATGGCGTTCATGCAGATTGTAATCTCACCCAAAGTTCCCGAAGGCAGCGGCATTAGTCCCTACGTGGCCGAAATTCACAAGTACTTGAAGACCACCCAGTTTCCCCACCAGCTCCACGATATGGGTACGATTGTGGAAGGAAAGGCGGGAGAGCTCCTGGCCCTGGCCAGAAAGCTTCATGAAATTCCCTTTAAAAAGGGGGTCAAACGAGTTTATACGACCATCCAGATTGATGACCGAAGGGACAAAAAAGTCTCCTTGGGGGATAAGGTAAAATCGGTGCGGAAAAAACTTCGCTGAAATAAAAAGCTCCGGCTCTGAAACTTCAGAGCCGGAGCTTTTTGGAAAGGGGCGCTCCCCAGCGCCGTTAGGTAAGATGAACGGACTGGCCACCGATCACAATGATAACTCGCATCACGAATATTCCGATAATCACTAGGGCGGCAGAAGCATACTGTACGGCGGGGATCATACGGGTTTTCGGATGAGCGAGCAGGCCCAACGGAAGGACGGCTCCCAGGAGAAGCTCGATCCCTAAGAACCAGACGGCGTACTCCCCAGTGGTCAAGAGCTGCAACATGGCGTAGGATTCGGTATCGGAAGAAGCCAGTACCGTCAGGTCGCTGCCGATGAGGAAGAGGTCGGCTACGATAAAGATGATGAACAGCCGCAGCAGCGTGCCGATCACGCCTTTATGCTTCATTATCTGCTATTCACTCATCTCCGGAGCATAGCGCCGCAGCCAGAGGTTACTCAGCACAATCAGCACAGCCAACCCTGAAACCATGGCCGAAACCATGAACAGAGCCGGGTTTAAGGCCGTATTCCAGAAAGCCCGGGCTTTCGAGAGGGCCAGGAAGAAACCCGTATACCCATGGCCGGCGATGGCAATCGGAAGGCCTCCCAAACCCCATATCCGCGCCACCTTCCATTTTTCCTGGAGAACGTTGTAAGTGTAAGCCAGGCAGACAATCACATCCAGGGTTAGAAAGATGCTTCCCCAGGTCAGAGGAGAGCTGATGTTCATGTAGACAAAGAGGTGCCAGAAGCGGAAAGGCTGGTTCAGATCGATGATCAATAGCACCGGCGCAGTCATGAGAAGCACCACAGCCCCCACAGCCCCGATCTTGGCGATGGGCTTCCACTCTTCTTTTTTCAACAGGGTGGCAATCACCGAGGTGATGTAAAGGCCGGCGAGAGACCCCGTGAGGAAAAAGTATACCGCAATGGGCCATCCCAGGGGCATTGCCGCATTAGCGAAATCCGGAAGATTATATAACGTAATGGTATCCATCTTCCCCCCTCCCTTACGATTTTTTCTGAGTATTCATAGGAGCAAAGGTCATGCCAGGAATCCAGGGTTTCCAAAATTAGAGAAATAGATAATTATTCAGGGGAGTTGAAACCAGGAAAAGAGTAGACCGAGAAGGGTTCCTTCCTTGCAGAATGGCTAAGTGCAGTAAATTAGATGCAGCATAAATTTTTAAAAATGCATAATTTCATGTGGTTATTGAAATGCAGCAATTTTATTAATTATGCCATTTTTTTGCTGCACTAAGAGGGCTTGATCGTTCCTAATCTTCCGGCCCTCTCTTTTCGTAAAGGATGTGCCAACGGAGGGATAGCCGGAGTTTCACTTTGACTCTCCTTCAGTCAACTACGCCAGGCCGTTTTTTTTCAGGCCATTCTTTTTATCTTTCGTCTTTTCCAAAAAGACCATCAGGAATGGGAAGAGCCACATGGCCACGGTACAGATTCCCAAAAGCGCACTGATCGGCCGGGTGAAAAAGAGAAGCAGATTCCAGTCGGTCTTGATCATGCTCATCATGAAATTATGCTCCAGGATAGGCCCCAGGACCAGGCCAAGCACGATTGGAGCCACCGGGTAATCGTTTCTTTCCATGAAGTAGCCGACGATGCCCAAAACACCCAGCGTGATGATGTCGAACTCGTCGTTGTTGATGGCAAAGGCCCCGGTTATGGCGAACATCAGGATTATCGGGACAAGAATGTTCTTGGGGACCCTGAGCATCTGGGAACTCACCTTCACCGCCAGCCAGCCGAAGGGGACCATCAGGAGGTTGGCGAGGATAAAGGCGAAGTATACCCCGTAGATGATCTCCGGATGTTGTTCGAAGATCATCGGCCCCGGGCGGAGCCCTTTCATGAAAATTACCCCGATGACGACGGCCGTGATCGAATCCCCCGGAATCCCGAAGACGAGCGCCGGGACCCAGTCTCCTGCCAGGCAGGCGTTGTTGGCCGTGCCTGCATCCACAATCGCCTCGATAGAACCTTTTCCATATAGCTCCTTCTCCTTGGAAGCTCTCTTGGAGGCGGCATAGGCTATCCAGGCCGCAATATCGGCGCCGGCTCCTGGGAGAATGCCGATGATGATTCCGATAAACCCGGACCTCCACATATTCCATTGATACTTTTTAAAGAGATGTCCGACTCCCGCAAAAATACCTCTCGTCTTGACTTTGGTGATCGCAAAATCCATCCGCCTCTGGCTGACATTGCGCATGACTTCGGAAATCCCGAAAACGCCGATCATGGCCGGAATAAAGGAAACCCCAGTCAGAAGGGCAACGTTTCCAAACGTGAAGCGGGGGTAGCCGAGCGTAATGTCCACACCAATGGTGGAGAGGAAAAGCCCCAGACACATGGCAATGGCGCCCTTCGCCTGTGAACCTGCGGAAACCATGACCGTAGCACTGAGCCCCAGGGCCGCAAGCCAGAAGTACTCAAAAGTTGAGAATTTCATGGCGACATTGGCCAAGAGCGGCGCCGAAGTCATCAGCACCGCGGCGCCCATCAAGCCGCCGACAGCCGAAAAGAGTATGTCCGTGCCCAGAACCAATTGCGATTTCCCTTGCTGTGTCAGGGCAAAAGAATCTTGCGTATAGGCGGCAGATGAAGGGGTCCCCGGGATGCGAATGAGGGCCGCGGGGATGTCGCCCGCAAAGATGGCCATGGCCGACATGCTCACGATGGAGCACAGGGCGGGAAGGGGGTCCATGAAAAAAGTGAACGGAACCAGCAGGGAGGCCGCCAGTGTGGCGCTCAAACCGGGAATCGAGCCGACGAAGAGGCCGTAAAAGGAACAAGCAACGATTACAAAAAAGGTCTTTAGAGAAAAGAGCATGAGTATTCCGTGAAATAGAGCTTCCATAATCTCACCATCCCTTGATCATTCTCTTATCATCAGTGTGAATCATAAAATCCATTCTCACCACCATAGAAAGCCGTGTGGCAGGGGAACCCTCAAGCCCTTCGAAAACACAGAATATATCATGCACATGACAACGGCCGAAATAATCAAGCTTTTTAGGGGCTTAACATGCAATTTCCACATTAGTATAAAGAGAACCGCCCCGCCCGTAATGATGAAGCCCAAGTGAGGGGCCAAGGCAATAAAGGCAGCAATGAGGATAATTACGAGAACCGCATTGAAATAATTCTCTTCTCCTATTAATGTTACATTTCCTCCTTCATCTACTTCGGCAGGAGGAGCCGGAGGCGTTTTGGACTTACGGCTGCCTTCCAGGATGACAATCAGCGAGAAGAAGATGAAGAGGGTGCCCAGGATACGGGGGAAGAGAGAGGGCCCGGGGTGCCCGCCTGGCAGGACCGGGAATTGAAACGAGACCGCCCAGATAAAAACACCCAAGGCAATGAAAATTCCGGCGCCAATATAGTCATTCTTTCCCATCGGTGTTCCTCGAGTTAGGGAAAGCAGTCGGAACCTTTCCGGCCGCTTTCCCATGAAAAAGGTTCGGGTTAATTAATCATTCCGGAAGCTTTCATGACCTTTTGGTTGCTCGCGTCCTCCTCGGCCATGTACTTGTCAAACTCGGCGGCCGACTTCCACACCATGCCTAAGCCGCTCTTGTCCATAAATTCCTGGTACTTGGGGTTCTTGTACGCCTTCTCCAGGGATTTTTCGAGGATAGCAACCACATTATCCGGGGTGCCCTTGGGGACCAGGACTCCTCTCCACACACCAAAGCTCCAGTTCACGCCCGATTCCTTGAGGGTGGGGACATCGGGGAAGATGTTCAGCCGCTTGTCCGACATGACCGCGAGGCATTTGACCTTTTTGGCTTCAATCATGGCCCGAGCTTCCGGCAGGCTGCAGGTAGACACCGGGATACCGCCCGCCGCCATATCCTGAAGGGTGGGGGCAGCGCCGCTACTGGGGACCCAGGGGATGGCGTCAGGGGAGATACCGGCTGCAATCAGCCAGCCCGCCCGGGCGATGTCCCAGCATCCGCCTCTTCCGGTCCCCGAGGCCTTCAGTTTGCCGGGATTCGCCTTGGCATATTCCTGAAGGTCCTTCACGGTCTTCCATGGTGCGTCGGCCCGGACATTGATCGCCGATGCATCGAAATTGCACTGCCCAACGGCCCTAAAATCCTTATAGGCTACCTGTGCTGTCCCCATCCAGTGGAGCATGGTAATATCCCCTGAGGCGAGGGTCATGGTGTACCCATCGGGAGCGGCGGTCGCGCCCGCGGTGAACCCGACGGCTCCGCCTCCGCCCGTCCGGTTCACCACATTGACCGGCTGCCCCAGGTCTTGCTCCATCAGGACCGCAACCATTCTGGCCACGGCGTCCGTTCCCCCTCCGGCGCCGTAGGGGCAAATCATGCTCATTGGGCGGTTGGGAAATTTTGCCTGCGCCTGGACCCCCGGAACTGCGAAGGCCAGGATCAAAAAGGCCACCAAACTGACACCCACCATCATCCGCAAAATCGCCTTTTTCTGCATCATCTTCTCTCCTTTCTTCTTCTGATTTCTACCAGCAATTTCTCTTCTTACTTGAGAATCTATTAGGATTCCGAGATGCTGTCAATTTAAAAAAGCACAATTGGACTTATGGCCTATCTGCTCATGTGCAGGATCGAAGGGGTAATTTCTTTCAGGGAGGCGCAGCCGGTGTAGAGCATGGCCGTGCGCAGCTCATTGGCGTACTGGCTGAGAAGGAGTGATACACCTTCCCGGCCGCCCCCCACGGCGCCTATGGCCAGGGGCCGGCCCACGAGAACGGCCTCGGCACCCAGGGCCAGCATCTTCAGGGCGTCCGTCCCGCTGCGTACCCCGCCGTCGGCGAAGATCTTGATTTTCCCTTTCACGGCTCGGGCGATTTCTGGCAGCACCGCCGCTGTTCCCGGCGTATGATCCAGGACGCGCCCCCCATGATTGGAGACCACGATGCCTTGAGCCCCCGCCAACACGGCCAGTTGCGCCTCCTCGACCGTCATGATCCCCTTGAGGATAATGGGGAGTTTAATCTGGGAGATGGTCTTTT
>Ga0187870_1003067_pt1 | contig 13254 bp, 16 predicted proteins | sample June2016WEW_13_1_3_FD_132974 | JGI IMG/M metagenome (GOLD analysis project Ga0187870, IMG submission 132974) | Peatland microbial communities from SPRUCE experiment site at the Marcell Experimental Forest, Minnesota, USA - June2016WEW_13_150 | ecosystem: Environmental > Terrestrial > Soil >... | reverse complement strand
GGGCTTGCTAGGAGTCGCCGTAACCATTGGGAGGAGAGCCATTCCAATAATCGACGCTCATAAGCAAAGAGATCCCGTTTTTTGATGGGTTTTCGTTCGTTGACGAATAATGGCCCGAGAGGGGGAGAGATTTGCACGGGGGAAGATGGCGGACATTGCAGTATGACCAAGACCCCCGAAATCACTAGCACCACTAGCACCTCGGACGCAGTCCTCTAGAAAAGCGGGGACGAAAGGTCAGGGAGAACGAAAGTATCGTACGCACAGCTATCGCAATTCACGCAGATATCGCACAGGGGTTTTCTCTGTGGTAATCTCGCATAGTGGAACCCATCTCACATTCAACATATCCGTTCACTAAGGATGCGTTGCTCACACTCGCGCGGATGAGCCGAGGGATTTTCAGAAGATTCCTCCGATACATTGTCTTCGCTCTCGATTTCTGGCAGAAGCCGAATCGTTCCGAGGTGATTGACGAAAAAACCGTGAGGAAAGCAATTCCATCGGAGAGGCTTGCTGAGGACATGGAATTGGAGTTCGTCGGGCTCTTTCCGCAGCATAGTGAGCTTCGGACCCTAGCTGTCCGTTTGGTGATGTATCTGCAGGAGAACGGTCCCCAAAAACAGAGTCGGCTCGTGCGAGAATTTGATGTTGAACAGTTCACCATGAGCAGAGCATTAGGCAAACTGGAATCGTCGAGGCATGTGACACGGAGTCGCGAAGGAACAGACAAGGTCGTATCCCTCTCAACCTTCTGAAGGCCTCGAATGGAGGGTCACTTAGTTGAATGTTCCACTTTTAGAATGGTCACCACCACGATCTGCTGGTCGAGTCGGTGAAAACCTCACAAAAAAAACTCTCACAGCGAATTTGATTTAGAGCTGCAAGATTGCAACAATCACTTGTAATCGCCAACAATTTGGTCTTCCATAGCTGACGACGTATCCGGTTTTGACCTGCGGCTGAGGGTTCAACGACCAATTGGCATTCTTTCATTACCGTGAATACGGCTTTCTGAATCTCCAACGCCTTACTGAACCGCGCGCTTTCACTTTCTAAAGGTGACTTTGACGACGCATGGTTTGGTTCCAGTGGCGTCGCATGCGGTCTCGGTGCGTTCAGCATTCTTTTGAACGTATGATTCTAACCAATGAGAGACGAGTCCACGCATGATGCCGCAGGTTGGGTTTGCTGATCCTCGCTTGTAGCACAAGGAGCATCCTTTGATGCTGCAATCATAAGTCACTCTTGATCCATGATCAGTCTTGTGAAGAGCTTGAACTCGCCCCCATCCCCGAACACTCAACACGTGGTCTAGAGCCTCTACGGCGTCTTCGGGAAGCATTCGATCTCGTGAATAGTGGAATTCAGTTCTTCCGATCTCCAATCCTATCTGGTGGAGGATTGCTCTTGTCACCTTCTCCCCGGCCATCGCGCTGACCCGGTCGAGGATTGACCTCACTAGCTCTCCATGAGGCGACGCCGCGGTATTAGTTTCTGCTTGTGGAAGTGTCGGCTCGTTTGGAATCGGTTCAGGCTCTTTAGGCCCTTCGTTCCGCTCCGTTACGGATTCGCCAAAAGTGTAGGTTAAGACATGCTGAGGCAGTATCGACCCCGCCGTCGGCGATTGCTCAGTTGGCATCCCGATTAGTTCTGTGGTTTCATGTCGACTATTGTCTTGGAAGCTTCGCCATGCCTGCTCAAGGGCGGCACCGCTTAAGGGGCGAATAGATGCGATCCGGAAATAGTCGGAATTCTGCGTTAATTGTGGATATTCCCGATAGAAGGTTCGCAGGTTATCTTGGTAAGTTCCTTTCTTGTCGATTTGAGCCTCAAAATCAATCAAACCCTCGCTGAGGCCGACAAAGCGCGCTCTCTCGATTATCTTTCGCTTAAACAGCTCGCTGAGCCCTGGATTAGTCTCGAAAGTGTCACGTATCATGAAGGCGAAACCTCTTGTAATTCACGGCAGGTGTCAAACAGCTTGAGGCCGTTTGACACGACTAACGTCACATACAACCCGGAGAACCATATAGAAATGTACACCAACATTCAGGTAATCGTTCGAACTAAAACGAAGAATGCTAACGCGAATCTGCCTCAGCAAATCCTCACGCACAAAGACCGCCTAATTCCGTCCGGCCCACGCTAATACACGCACACTCGCGCGAAAACTAAACGGACATCTCAATGCAGAACAGCATCAGAATCGCCTTTCTATGTTCATGCCACTTGACGAGAAAGTAACTCGTGAAGAGCGGCCGGTCTGGTACGTAGGTGGTTACAGTCTCTACCCTAAACCCATCTGGGGTAGGCTACTCCTTACGAACCGGCGCCTCGCATTCATCCAGCAACGAGTACTTGACAGGGAGACGCGAAAGTTCGAAGACGTGAAAGTCTGCGTCGAGTCTTCCCACGACAAGCTGCGGGATGCCAAATCGGAAATCAGAGACAGCGAAATTGGACTCCACCGTTTTGCTGTCCTAGCTATCACTTTGGATACGATGACCCGTGTAGAACGTCCGGTGTTTGAGGTGAGAGATCCTGAAGAATGGGCATTGGTTATTGAGAAGGCTAAGGCAGCCTCCGCCAACTACTAGGATTGTTCCGCCCAAGAAAGTCTAATGATATTTTGACAGAATCGTTTCCATCATCTTCAGGGAGATGTTGCCGCCGCTCACGACAACAACCACTCTTTCCGCAGCTCGTGTCTTGGCTTTTTCAATCAATGCTGCGACGGCGGCCGCGGCTGAAGGTTCGATCACCAAGTGGCATTCTTTCATCACTGTGAATACGGCCTTCTGAATCTGTTCCTCGCTGACTAGTAGAATTTCGTCGACGTTCTGTTTCACGATTTGGAAGGTCAGTTGGCCGGGTTCACGGGCAGCCAACCCATCCGCAATCGAAGTCGTATCCACAAGCCGAGTGATCTTCCCAGTCTTGATTGAATCATGCATCGATGACGCTTTCTCGGGTTCAACCCCAATCATTTTGGCTGCAGGTTTCAGGCTCTTGATGGCTGTGGCGATTCCTGAGATGAGTCCGCCACCACCAATCGGAACAATGACCGTGTTCACGTCCGGTCGGTCCTCAATAATCTCAAGCCCAATTGTTCCTTGCCCTGCAATTATGTCCGGGTCATCGAACGGCGGAATCATCAGGGCGCCTGTGGCCTTCTGAATCTCCAACGCCTTACTGAACCGCTCATCATGAAACAAACCATGCTTGATTACTTTGGCTCCGTACTCTTCAATGGCGTTTACTTTCTCCTGAACAGCGTTCGTTGGGACGACTATGGTCGCATTTGCACCAACCAGTTTCGCCATGTAGGACACGGCTAATCCATGGTTGCCGGATGACGCTGCAACGAACCCAAGCTTTCTTTCCGCTGGGCTAAGCTTGAGGATCTTGTTCGCTGCGCCGCGAATTTTGAAAACCCGTATGGGTTGGTAGTTTTCGAGTTTAAGGTACACGTTCGCTTTCGTTAAAGCGCTCAGCCTAGGCGAATAGTACAATGGCGTCCTGTAGGCCACGTTTGCGATTCTGCGCCTTGCTTCCTGAATGGTGCTCAAAGTTACGGGAAGCTGACTCATCGCCCTTGCTATCCCGTCGAAGCCGCAGCAGCCTTCAGCCCTTTCGGAAAATACGCTTGAACCTTGGGCTGCATTAAATAATAGATTATGACCAAATCCAAAACCAACGCGATCACCTCACCAATGCCTGGCCTGATGAATAGGGAGAAGACTCCAAGCATTATGCCCAAGACGGCGCAGACCAAACCAGCAATCCATGCCCAACGCTTCCCAACCCACAAGCCTATGGCGAGAGCGAAATCAATCAGGGCGAAAGCTAGCAGGGCGATTCCTCCGCCGATTATCCTAGTGGGAAACCATCTTACGCGCGGAAACATGTCTGAAAGAATGAACCCCTCAATAACGATCGTGAGGCCACCCAGTAAAACCAAAAGGCCCAAGATAGCTTCGAGAGCGGCAAGTATAGTGACCCCAATCGGGCGCTTCTTTGTCATCAACATGGCCACTTCTCTTGTTGTTTTAGCTCTTGCCTTTCTCGGCTAGTTTCTGCTTGATTTTCTCAGCCAGCTTCTTCTTTTCATCCTCATCCTTTGAAGAAATCCATTGCAATTTCAGATAGAAAACATCCTTTTCTTTTGAAGCCATGGCAGGCGCCTGAATCTGTATTTGTTGCGCAGTCGCATCACACTGGAATCGAGAAATATAACCTTAGGCCGCCACAATTTGCAGCACCTATCGTAAGCGCGCAAAATCCTCCCACGTGACCGAGCGGAGTTTACTTGCCTTTTACCGTCGCTATGAACTCACTGAGCGGAATCGTTGGTAGTGTCGTGATTTCTACGGTTCCTCTAGCGCCTAACTCCACTGAGACCTTGACGACGGTCTTGTTGTCCGGGGCCTCAACGATGTTGACGAAGTCATATGGTCCCAAAGTGGCGTATTGTGAGAGCAGCTTAGCGCCTAGTGCTTCGACTTCTTTGTTGACTTCCTGAATTCGGTCAGGTTTCCCGCGGACGGTTTTGCGGCCTTCCGCAGTCAGTTTCGAGAGCAGTATGTATACTGGCATCTGTCTTCACCCTAGATTATACAGCGGCAGGGAATTTGGAGCTTTCCGTAGGGGAACGGCTTACTCGAGGAACTTGCGCATCGCAACCGCAGATTCCGAGCACAACTCGACGAATTCGATTGAGGCCTTCACCGACTCATCTACCTCGTTCCGGTTTACTTGTTGGAATCCAAGGCCTTCGAAATATGCGGAGGCAGAATCTGTCAACAAGTAAGCCTTACTTACCCCCTTGCCCCGCGCCTTCTCCAACACCGTCCCAGTCAATACCCTCGCATAACCTTGGCCGCGAAAATGCTTGTCCACCGCAACTGACCTCAGCAAGCAACTCTCGCCGTAATGCTCGAACCCGGCAACCCCAACGAGGTCTCCGCGCGGGTCGACGGCTACTAGAAAATTCTCCAAACTCTCCGGGACTCCCTTCACTGGTAATCCATTCTCCTGTAGGAGGCTGGTGATTCGCGGCAGGTCGGTAGTTGTGGCGTTTCGCAACTTCATTGGCGCGGACATCAAGCTCGTTCAGGTCTTCAGGTTGTCAGGTGGCCTTTGCCTGAGGCAAGCGATGATGAACCCAAACTCTCGTCAACGTCTTCTGGTTCCATGACAACTCTAGAGTTAGTACTCGACACGCCCGCTAACCTGGCAATTTCTCCGAGCGTCTTGTGGAATACTTTCCTATCCTTGTGTTCCAGTACGACTAAGACATCATAATCGCCAAGTATAACATCAAAGTCCTTCACAGCGCCATCTCGTTCCATGGCTTTCATATTTCGAATATCCCTGATCACGCTTCCTTGATAGCCGGCAACTGTTCTAATCTCGACGTAAGCTTTGGGCATAGATTTCGCATCCTAGGCTTATTGCAGCCCTGCAACTTGCACCCACCTATATTCGTAGTTTTCTGTTCGAGGCGAGACGTGGCGGTTTCCGCGCAGATAACCTTCGAAAACCTTCTCAACCGCTTTGCCATACGTCAGTAATCTGTTATTGCAGGGTTCAGGGATGTGCCGTAGAATGTTCAACTCGCTCTGGGGAATGAGGTCGTGAGAGGCCGTCTTCCGCGTCCCATCCGAATAGTCTACAAGCGGTTGCCAAACGACATTCGGGAAATCCCAGGCGTGCTCCGCGCGGCGACGTCGCAGAGATTGGTTATCGAAAGTCCCATCGTGGTTTCCCGTCCAATGCGGGAATCCGGCAAAATTGTCGCAGATAACGGCTACCTGGCGATTTGGTTCGTTTACAGAAATAGGTGGTATGATGTCGGCAAATTCTTCGACCGAGCGAGGAATTGCGTAGGCTACTACTGCGACATGGTAAAGCCAACCAAACAGTTGCTAAGAGGATCGTCAAGAACGGCGATTGTAACGGACCTCTTCCTCGACCTTTGGATATGGCCGGACGGACGGTATGCTGTTCTTGATGAGGACGAGTTCAAACATGGCCTGCGGAGAGGTCAAATCCCGAGGTCCCTTGCCTTCGAAGCCCAACGGCAGCTCGCCCGGCTGGCGAAGAGGACAAAAGCGAAACGATTCCCACCAGCATATGTTCGAAGAATTGAACCGCTCGAAAGACCGCGGTAAGAATGGTTAGATACGGAGAGACTCGGAAATTCGGTCAGGGTCTCTTCATTATGAAGGTCATGTAACCCACGAACTCTTCGCCAAATCTTCGAACGATCTCATCTTCTTTGGCTGCCTCAGCAACATCTCTTTGCACGCCCTCATCGGAGGCATTCTCCTTAGCAAGAGTTCGGATGGTTTCATTTGTTAGGTTGTAGTATTCCAGCCAAGCTTTTCGGCTGCACTCTTCTTCTCTGAGAACATTGAAGCCGCGTTCAGTGTACCAACGCCGCAGGTCCTCAAGTGTCAGCGGTTCCCTCTCTTCTTCAAAGAAAATGTCCATGACGGCTTTCGGGGCTGGAACTTTCTTGCAGTAGATATCGGAGATGGCCAAGTAACCTTCAGGTTTGACTGCGTCTGTTAGAACTCTCCAGCCTGCTTCTCTGAAAATATAGAGTGCACCCAAACACACGCCCAGATCGTACACATGACGGTCGACTCCTAAGCTGTTGACGTCATGGCAGCGAAAATCGAGTACCGAGTCTAATCCCTGCTTCGCTCCCGTCTCAGTCGAATACTCCACGAATTCTGGGTTAGCGTCGAAACCGTCGACCCTACATGCAAATTTCTCAGCTAGGAATCGAGCGAATGCTCCCTTTCCGGACGCTAATTCAATTACACGTGAGGACTGGGTCACCTTGCTTGTCTCTGCAATGACCTGCCAAGTCTCTCGATCTATCGGACTAAGAACATCCGTGTTTGCGTAGATCTGAGAGTATTTGATTATCAAGAAAACCGTCCTCCCTAGCAGTTGAAAGTTCGCGTCGCCTTCGACGCTAAGGCAGCTAAGCGTTTTCCATCTGGGCTCCATGCAACTGCGTTGAAGAAGCAATCTGGGTTGGCGTAAATCTCCTTGAGGGAGTTGCTGTCCAACAAGTAGACTGAGCCACGGCCGACCCCTGCTTCTGTTGTTGCCGTTACGATGGCCGAAACCGTTCCCGCGGGGTTCCAGGCGACCGCGACGGGGTAAACTCGTTTGTTCTCGAATTCAATCGGCGAAAGCGACCTTCCATCGAAGCTTGCGATGAATCCGTTATGCCAGACCACATCATAACCAACCACTAAAGCTGATTCTCCGTTTGGTTTCCAATCGACCCCAATCAAATCAGCTCGCCCCTCATTGACGGCCTTCAGGAGCCCTGCTTTCAGGTCGTACTGGAACAATGTTGGTGACGGAAAGAATTCTTCAGCGAAACAGTTCGAGGTCACCAATGCCTGTTCCGATGTGGGATGCCAAGCCACATGGCGTAGGTTGGCTCTCCCATCGTCAACAGTCTCCACAATCCCCTGGTCGTATTTCATTAGGCTGCCCTTGTTTCCTGCCACGAGGGCAACGGTTCCTTTCGCATTCCACGCCGCACTACGGAGGTTTTCTGTCGTAGAGGAATTCAGCTTCTTTGAAATGCCTTTCCCATTGAGGAGAAGCATCGTCCCAGCGTTTCCGACAATGAGGGTCTCTCCTGTTGCATGGTTCGTTGCGACCGCCCGCAGGTTTTGTTGGGTTCCGGCGTCGATGCGGTTTTGCTTGCCCTCCTTAATTTTCAGAACTCGACCACGGTCACCCACGACAAGGAGATACGAGCCTGAAGGATCCCAAGCCAAAGAGCGGAGGTTGCCACCAAGCTTGATACTCCTAATCTTCTGATCTTCGTAGTGCAGTAGGAGTGATGGCAATCATTCACGTTCCATAGAGCGCCTCACACGGGGATCATTACGGGTGGGCTTGTCTACTGCCTCAAAAACTAGATTTGAGGGTTCTGTTAACTAGGGGGTGAAGAGGTTGCCCTTGCCCAAGGCGAAGCGCCACAGCCAACGCACTATCGAACTGTACTCGGAACGGCCTATCAAGCGGCCGCGAGACATGCTCGATTTCATAAAAGCCCTGGACGAGGATGAGGGCATTAGGATAGTTGGTGGCGTGAAGAACCATGAGAATGGCGGTTTCATTTTCGTAGGGTACTACAGAGGTAGTTACTGCGTCAACATCTGCGATAGAATCTGGAATCCTAAACTACGGAAATACGTGACCGGCGAGAAAGACGAATGGTACTACTTCGACACGCCGAGGGAAGCCTTCAACTTCGTTCAGAAAGAAGCAAAGAAGCCCCTACGAGCTTGGCTGTACTGAAAGGGCCCTTTGACTGCTTTCTTGAAGCGTAGATCTACTGAGCGCGTTGGAAGAGTCCTACTGCGTTCCCTTCGGAGTCCTTGAAGTACGCTGCAAAACCCATGTCACCGATAGCCATTTTTGCTCTAACCATTTTGCCGCCGTTCTTCTCGATCAATGCGGCCGCTTGGTCAATGTTTTGAACCATTATTGTCACGACGGGTACTTTGACTGGGTCCTGTCTTTCCAGCATTCCGCCATTAATGGATCCAGGCTCTTTTGGCATGCCGTTCTCGTCGGACGGCGCGGTTCCAACCATGACATACTCCATCTCGGGCACATCCATCATGTTCCAGCCGAACACAGTGCTGTAGAATTTCTTCGCTCGCGCCAAATTGTCAGCGGGTATTTCGAAGTGTACAACTTTGTCCATACCAGACTACCTTGTTCCGCCACCGTTACCCACTCTCGAATATAACCTGTGAGGATTACGTGTGAGCCACACAGCCTTTCAGGCGAATAGGACAGGCCATCCAAATCAGGAAGGCACGATTGTACGCAAAAAACTCACACTGAAATCTGAAGGCGGAGGCCTATGTGTTTCGCTTCTTCTTGACTATCCTTGAGCCTAGTTCTATCCAGTTTCCATTCGGGTCCTTAACGTAGGCGAGCAGCCATTTTCCTTCTTCGAAAGGTGCGATGGTTCCTCTGCGATTCTTGGAGAGCTTCCCATAAGCCATGGCGGCATCCTTAACCTCAAACGCCAGATGGTCCAAACCGGACTTTCCGCCATGCTTGTATTTTCTTGGGTACCAGTTGAGTTCAAGAATCTGCTTAGACCCGTTCGACGTCAACCACGCCACTCGCCCTCCAGTCTCCACGATTTTCGTTTTGAAGAGGAGCCTCATGCCCAACTCCTTACGGTAGAACTTGATTGACTTCTCAAGGTCGGTGACATGGATTCCGGTGTAGATGAATTTAGTTCGCAAGACTTCCACCTGTCCTTCGTATTTTTCCATCGCAACATGTTGCATTGGGGTACGAATTGTTTGCGGTTCCGTGGGATCGTGTCCCTACAATCCTTAGTACGACAAGGTTGATGAGATATGCAATAAGCCTAGAGCAATTCGGGTTTGAGGGCGGCCCTCCTCGTTAGCTGTGGCGAAGGTCTACCATGAACTTTGCAGTATTCCTCGCACTCGTTCGCCGTCCCTTCATCCGCGTACCCGTGAGCGCATTCTTCACACAAGAAAACCCTCTTCCCCAGATAACTGATCTGCATAACCAACCCCATTCTCCTCCAAGCCCTTTGAATTCAGGGGCGTCAGCGTCAGTTCAACGACCAATTTGGGTTTTCTTATCCAAGAGAAAATTCAATCTGCCTCTGTCTTTCCACCAAACCTATGTTACACGCGAATGCATGGTGCGGGGGAGGAGAGTCAGTCCTTCAAAGACTGAATCGCTTCCAACCTTCGCCCTTACTTCTCCAGAACAGTCACAAATCGTGCTACACGATTACTTATGCCTTGTCGACGAAGAGAAAGATAGCTAGTTTCGCAATACCGCGGAACTCATGAATCATATTACTGGCTTCTCCAGTGGAAGCGAGTGTACTGGGTTGGTCAAAGAGTTCAGGGGGCTGGATTTGAACTCCCCTGAGCTCCTGCGCTTGGCTGGATGAACACCAGAAGTTTATCGTTAGCTGAGCCTTTGGAGTCTGACAAACTACTATCGTTCATGAATAATGCGCGTCTTACACTAAACTCTCAGGTCGACATCCAATTTCGTTTAGTTGCTTTGCTCCCACCACTGGCGCCTCCGCCACCACAGAAAAACAATTCTCGTAGCTAGAAAACGCCTCATCCTGAATTGATTACAAGTGCTAGTATTTGTCAAGGTCCAGCTTCTTCAGGATCTCTAGGAATCGGGGCCGAGTTCGCAACTCTTTGAGCCAAGGATCTGCCTTGATGTCCAAGACAGAACCTGCCCCACTATCATGCTGCACCACAGCCTTCTCCAGCCACTCGAACGCTCTATCCTCATCATGGAGAGCCGCGAAGATCCAAGCAGGCCACGAAACGGGTATCTTTCCAGAGTCCTGAAGCTTCATCGCGGAGTCAAAGCTCCTGAGTGCTTCATCCTTCTTGCCCGCTCTGGCTTGAATCGCTGCGAGGTCAGTCATAGCCAAGGCTCTTGGGTAACCGGCTTGAGCTAGCTTTTCCTGCCACGCCAGTGCTTCATCGAATTCTCCCTTCATTGCGTAGGCAGAAGGTAGGCTTGACAGGGCGGGGACGAAGTTCGGTTCGATGGCGAGCGCTCTGTTGTAGCAATCTATCGCGTCATCATATCGCTCAAGGCAGTATAAGCTATTGCCGACCATCACGCTCATCATCGGGGTGAGTGGGTCGAGCTCAAGAGCCCTCTTCGCCTCAGCGAGGGCTTCCTCCAAGCGCCCCTCGACCTGCAGGAGGCCTGAATACCACTGGTGTGCTGTTGCGGAATTTACGTTAAGCTCGATCGCCTTCTTGAATTCTGCTGCGGCTGCGTCCCAGTTCCAATCGTCAACCATTAGGAACCACCCATAGGTCGCGTGAGCTTCCGCGGCCGTTTCATCCAATTGCAGTGCTTTCAATATCGCAGGTCTCGCCTTTTCAGCCGCGTCAGCACGTTCCATGTAACCCTGGTTGTAAAGCACGTTGTAGCAATCTGCTAGGCCTACGTATGCAAGTGCGAAGTTCGGGTCATTGATGATGGCTACGTTGAAGTACTCGATGGCCTTCCTGACACTATCTTCGGACCTCTTGTTCCAGTGTTGTCGCCCTTTTAGGTAGAGAAGGTAAGCGTCTGTGCTGTCAGTGGGCTTCTTCTGAATCTGGCTCACCTCGTTACCGAGCAGCTTCACCCTCAGGGCCTCGGCAACGCTCTTGGCGATTTCTGACTGAACCGCGAAAACATCTTGCAGCTCCCTGTCGTAGCTCTGTGCCCATAGATGCCTGTCTTCCATGGCGTCGAGAAGCTGGACGGTGATTCTAACGCGATTACCTGCTTTCCTAACGCTCCCCTCTAGCATCGTGCCGGCCCTAAGCTCCCTACCTATGTCAGCGAGGCTTTTTCTCACGCCCTTGTATTGCATGGCAGATGTTCGCGAAATGACAGTGAGGTTGCTTATGTTTGAGAGTGTGGAGATCATCTCCTCCGTCATCCCATCGGCGAAGTACTCGTCATTGGGGTCAGGACTCATGTTTTGCAGCGGCAACACAGCCACCCTGCGCTTATCAAGCGTAGGCTGTGCTGAAGAAAACGCTGGAGGAATGAAACTCTTCGACCGAGCACGCTCGGATGGTTGCAAGGGTCGTCATCACTCCTACGAATATTCTCGCAACCTATGACTGGAGTCTGCTCTCCGCTCTGTGTAGGTCTCGTTTCGCTCCAAGTTTCTTGAAGATTTCCGCAGCCTGCTCCAAGCGCTTCTTGGATTCATCTGGGTTTGTTTGGGCTATGATTTCAGAGTAAGAGACCAAAGCCTTAGCTTGGTAGTAAGGCCAACCAGCCCTCTCCCACAGGTCCAAGGATTTCAGGTAAGCTTCCTCAGCTCCCTTCCTGTCACCAGTAGCAAACAGGAGGCTCGCCTCAGCTTGAGAAGCCAACGCAAAACAAGCGTCCCCCTTCAACGTTTCCGCAATTCGCTTAGCCCACTCAGACATCTTCCGAGCCTCACCCAGTCTGCCGTGCTTGGTGTAGATTGAGGCGAGGTGAACAAGCGCCTCGATTTGGTGCGGTAGTATGGGACTGAATTCTGATTTCTTGAACTTGTCAACGCAGGTCTCGAAGTACGTCTTCGCCTCATCATCTCTTCCCTGATCCAACCTTACTTTGCCCATGGCGAGATTGAAGGCGACAACATGCATGGTCTGCGGGTTCTGCTTGACGCTGGAATTCTCAAGGTACTTCGCTGCCTGATCTATGTCTCCCATGCTTAGAAGGGCAAGTCCTTTGCACACTTCCCCGTACTGAACAGGGTCATTTGTAAAGCCAAGCCGCTGTGCCATTCCGAGGGCTCTCTCAAGCCCATCAAGGGCGACGACCCAATCCCCCTTCAACCAATCCAGATACGACAGCCAAGCAACCGAGCCAGCTTGAGCTGGTATAACGTACTCACGCTTGGCCAAATCGACTTGTCGAAGGGCAAACTCTCGCCCCTTTGCAAAGTCTCTCGAGTATGTGTACACACTCAGAGTAAGCAAAACATTGCCGGTCAGAACGTGGAGGCTGTGTTGCAATCCTAAGTCAAGAGCTTTCTCTAAGAGCTGCAAGCACTCATCGATTCGACCTGATTCCCAGAGGAGACCAGCTTTCGTCTGGAACGTCTGAACGACGACAGCAAAATTACCGCTTTTCTCTCCTGCCTCAAGAGCCTTGTCGGCCAAGGTGGTTGCTTCATCGCACTCGGTTAGCCCCCAAAGCCATGATGCCAAGTACGAGTAGACAGCGGCTGCCTCATAGCTCTCAGGATCTCCCTCGACATACTTGAGCGCCCGTCGTAGGACCGGTATTCCTTCCTGAGTCCCAGTCGGCTTGGCTCTGAAGAGTGCATAGGATAGGTCCACGGATATTCTGGCGCATGCCTTGAAGTCATGGAGCTTCTCATCTAGACTGAGCGCCTGCTGATAGTAGCGAACGCTATCTTGTGCATGACCCGCAAGATTGCAGCAGCCAGCAAGCTTCTCAAGTAGATCCGCCTTCTCTCCTTCCTTACCTTCCCCAAGCTCAATGAGGTCCAAGGCACGCTTGTAGTCGTTGATGGCTTGGTCGTAGGCATGAATCGCTCTATTTCGGTCACCAGCCATCACTGAGTACCTGATGGTTCGTTCAGTGTCGCCGCCTTCAGAGAAGTGAGCAGCTATGGATTCAGCACGGTTCTCTAAGTTCTTG
>Ga0187870_1003064_pt1 | contig 13281 bp, 9 predicted proteins | sample June2016WEW_13_1_3_FD_132974 | JGI IMG/M metagenome (GOLD analysis project Ga0187870, IMG submission 132974) | Peatland microbial communities from SPRUCE experiment site at the Marcell Experimental Forest, Minnesota, USA - June2016WEW_13_150 | ecosystem: Environmental > Terrestrial > Soil >... | reverse complement strand
TCAACCCACCGCCTCGCAAATCGACCATGTGTCAGCGGTCGGCCATTTTAGAGCCTACCTTAAACGACGCACCTACCGAATCCTGCCGCCCAACAGTCAACTTCAGCCGTCTAACATAGAGTTCAGTTGCCCCGCCGCATCACCACAGCACCGCATGGAATTGCCAGACTGCATGCACCGTTTCGCGCGGCCTCATAGGGGACAACTGCAACGATTTGTTAGCCAGCTACCTGAACGACAGGTCTTTTCCTATTCGCGACCAATCCTCTGACCAATAGACATATCTGAATTTAGCGCTATTCGACCGGGCCGGAACTGGTCCCCAGTATCTGCTATCCAGGGTTTCATCTCTGTTGTCGCCAAGTACGAACATCATGCCTAGCTGGAGAGTGATCGAACCGTAGTTGTCTCGCATTAGGTCCAAGCCTGCCCTTATTATGGAGGGGTCAGTATGGACCACATAGGGTTCGGGGACTTCTCTGTCGTTGACGAACAGTCGCTTGTCGATTATCGCGACTCTATCGCCGGCTATGGCGACGCATCTCTTGATCACTAGTACTCGCGGTTTGCCCGGCCAAGGCAGCGCAACGACGTCCCCTCTTGAGGGCATCTTTCTGGAATAAGCCCATCTATCCACGACGAATTGATCTGACTTCAGCATAGTGGGTTCCATCCCCGTAGTTTCTGTTCCCTCCGGGAAACTCCACATCTGGTACCGCGCAACCTTGAACCACGTGGCGCGCAAGACCTCCGGTAGTGCGAATATGAGTACTACTGCGATGGCCACAACGACGTACCATCTGTTGTGCCATTTCTTGGTGAGTGGCCCGCTTCGCGACGCAGTGAAGCCGGAGTGCACGATCATGAACACGTCGATGGCCAACTCCGCCGCGTAAGTTGCAATCAGACCAGTGATGGTGCCCATGGTCACCATCTCTCCGAATAAAATCACGAGTAGTATCAGGGCAAGCCCAATGAACGCTCTTTGTCCTTTGCCGCAATACAAATAGCCGGCCCCTGGGAAGAGCACGGAGAGAAAGGCTGCAACTACCGGTTTCGGGGTGTAGTTGACACTCATTCAACGGCCACCTTTCTGCTACCGCAGACTTTAGCTGGCTAACATATATATTATAGAGTTTTCGCTAATAACCTGGTAATCCTGCGAGTTGTGCGGCGCTCCTTGCCCCTTTCAAGCAACATAACAAGTTCCTACGTTATGTTCTAGAGTTGAGTCTGTAATTCGCAAGGAGACGCGCTATGACAATAATGTCGTTCATGGACTTCCTCCGCGAAGAAGGGACGGTTCTGGCAAAAGACTTGCCTTACTATCAACGCTGGGTGCGTTCGTATCTCAATTTTAGAGCTGCACGCATCAGAGGTGATAATTCAGTAGAAAGCTTCTTGGCCTGTCTTGTAGGGAAATACGAGCATCTGCAGATGAGGCAGGCACGGCGCGCTCTGCAATTGTATTCTGCCTTTCGAGCGCGCTGTGGCACTCCTTTGGCTGGACGATCCAGTGACAAGCAACCATCACCCGAGCAAACGCAGCTTGTCCCACACAGACCAGGCCAGTTTCAGCCCGCGCCGCCCCAGCTTTCACATGGACTGGCTGCCCAAACGCGGCCTGTGCACCCACCTCGCCCTGTCCAACCCCCGCCGGCCCAAACGAACGTCGTGCCGCCGCGTTCGATCCCGAGTCCGCGGCAGGGGCAGCCGCCCGCGTCTTCGCGCCCATTGCTTCCCCGACCTGGGCCGTTGCAGGGTTCCTTGACCTGGGACGCCATCGAAGACCTCATCATACGCCTGATGCGGCTCAAGCACCTGTCATATCGAACGGAGAAGTCCTACCTCTCCTGGTTGGTCCGATTCAGGTCGTACATCCACGAAAAGGATTGCTCCGCGCTCACCGAGCAGGATTTGAAAAGTTTTCTCTCGTTCCTCGCCGTAGAAAGGAAGGTTGCCGGCGCCACGCAAAAGCTCGCGTTCAATGCATTGCTATTCTTCTATCGCAATGTCCTTGGCGTTGAAATAGACGGCCTATCGACAGTAGTGAGATCGAAAATAGGCAGGAGATTGCCCGTCGTTTTGTCCAAGGAGGAAGTGAGGAAGATATTCTCGCACCTGGAAGGGACACACCTTCTCATGGCGACGATTATCTATGGGAGCGGGATGAGATTGCAGGAATGTCTTTCCCTGCGGGTGAAGGATGTCGACTTTTCGCGGAACTGCCTTACCATCAGAGGAGGCAAAGGAAACAAGGACCGTGAGACGGTCTTGTCGGAAAGAGTCGGGGAACGGCTGAAACGCCATCTGGAAAAGGTCCGGGCCCTCTTCGACAAGGATCGTGAGAACTCCGTGGCAGGGGTCTCTCTACCCGGTGCGCTGGACAGGAAGTATCAGAACGCGGGAGCGGAGTGGAGCTGGTTCTGGGTATTTCCATCCGCAAATCTCTGCATCGATCCGCTGACCCGAGTCGTCCGTCGATACCATGTGTACACAACGACGCTTCAGAAGGCTTTTCGGCAGGCGGTGCGCGATTCGGGGATAACGAAGCAAGCCACGATCCACACGCTCCGTCACAGCTTCGCAACACACCTCATCGAGAAAGGCTACGACATACGAACCATCCAGGAGCTGCTGGGTCATTCGGATGTCTCGACCACGATGATCTATACCCATGTGGCCACCAGGAACAAGCTCGGCGTCACAAGCCCCGCCGATTCGCTCTGACGCACGCATAGCTCTCCCCTTGAAGCAGGGAGACGCTGAAAACGTCAGCCGGCTCATTCCCATGCCCGGAAGCTGAACACTGCGGGCGCCGCCGAAACGAACTGCCCGCTCGTGGCGACAATGCGGAATGATCGAAGCATTCCCATTCTACACCCTCTGTTGCCGGCAGTAAAGAAAAATAGCTCAATTCTAGGGAGACGTAACTATGTGATAGGATAAAGCTTGATCTATTTCGAGGAGACGACTCAAGCTCTGGGCGATGAAGACCTGCCCGCCTGCGTCGGCCTTTATTCCGAGCTACCCGCTGCCGTAGGTTCCGAGGACGCGCAAGTCCTCGGTGACGGACTTCAGCTCTTCCATGCAGCGGGTAAAGAGCGTCATGTCAGCAGGAACATTCACATCGACATAGAACTGGTACTCCCAGGGCTTTCCGTGAATCGGACGGGACTCGAGCTTCTGCATGTTCAATCCCCGTTCGGCCAGGACCTGCAGCGCTTTGAAAAGGGCGCCGGGCTGGTCGGCAACGGCGAAGCAGAGAGAAGCCTTGGGCGGCTTTCGCAGGCCGGCCTCGGGCGGAAGCTCCTGTTCGACGCGCGCAATCACGAAGAACCGCGTATAGTTCTGCACGTTTGCTTCGATCGCGGGCTTGAGAACGGAAAGTCCGTACACGAGGGCTGCATCCTCGCTGGCAATGGCAGCGTTTTCCTTCGCGCCCTTCTCCGCAACGTGGCGCACCGCGCCCGCGGTATCATAGAAGGCCACCCGCTCCCAATCAGGATGCGCATCCAGGAACCGGGCGCACTGGGCTAGTCCCTGGGGGTGGGAGAAGACCCTGCGGATGTCCTCCATCCTGGCGCCAGGCAGGCCGATGAGGTTGTGCACGATCCTGATCTTCTGCTCGCCCACGATGTGGAGATCCGGGTAGCGAAGGAGCAGATCGTAGTTTTCATGAATGGATCCTGTCAGGGAGTTCTCGATGGGCACCATGCCGAATCGCGCCTTGCCCTGCAGAACAGCATCGAAGACTGATCGGAACTCGGGCACGGGCAGCGCGTGCACTTCTCCGCTGAACCAATGACGGATCGCGTGCTCGCCGAACGCGCCTCTCTCCCCCTGGTAGGCGACAACGCCCTGGTCGGCGCCATGATCTGCCGCCCCTGCCGCCGCGCTGCCCTTGCCGCCCTTACCCGGCTCAGCAGCGGGTTCCCCCACCACAACCGTTGAGCGCCCGGCATGCGTGACGCCTCCGCGCCCAGGCAATTGCTCGACGTCAGGCAGCCGCGCAAGCTCTTTGCCCAGCACGGGAGCCATGGCCTCGATGTCGCGCATGAGCTTCTCGAACTGCTCGGGGTAAAGAGACTGCGGTCCGTCGGACAGGGCCCGGTCGGGGTCGGTGTGTACTTCCACGGTGATGCCGTCCGCGCCCGCGGCCACGGCAGCCAGGGCCATGGGGCTCACCTTTGCCCGGAGGCCGGTGCCGTGGCTGGGGTCAACGATCATCGGCAGGTGGCTGAGCTTCTTCACCACGGGTATGGCGGAGAGATCCAGCGTGTTGCGCGTTGAAGTCTCGAACGTGCGGATCCCCCGCTCGCAGAGGATCACCTGGTCGGTGCCCGCGGCAAGGAGGTACTCCGCGGACATGAGCAGGTCCTGGATGGTGGCGGCCAAGCCGCGCTTCAGGAGCACCGGTTTTCCAAGGCTGCCCACGCGCTTGAGGAGCTCGAAGTTCTGCATGTTGCGCGCCCCGATCTGCAGCACGTCCACGTAGTCCCGCATGAGGTCCACATGCTCGGGGGACACGATCTCTGACACGATCGGCATTCCCTGCGTCTCGCCGGCCTCCTTGAGGTACGCCAGGGCTTCCTCGCCCAGGCCCTGGAAGGCATAGGGCGACGTGCGCGGCTTCCATGCCCCGCCGCGGAAGAGCACCGCGCCGGATTCGCGGACGCGCGCCGCGCACTCGAGTGTCTGCGCGCGGGACTCGACGGCGCAGGGCCCCGCGATGGCCACTATCCGCAGTCCGCCGATGCGCACCGGGTGCGCGGCGCTGCCGAGGCTGATGATCGTGTCCTCCTTGCGGAACTCCCGGGAGGCCAGCTTGTACGGCGAGCTGATGGGGATGACCCGTGCCACGCCGGGAAGGAGCTCCACCTCCCGCACATCAACGCCCTTCACGCCGACGGCGCCGAATATGGTCTCTTCCTCGCCCACGATCTCCCGGATGGTGTATCCCTTGGAGGTCAGGAACTCGCGGATGTGGCTCTTGTCCTGATCCCGGATGGTGCGCTCGAGAACGATGATCACACGGTGTCTCCCGGCTGCTCAGCCCGACCGCGGCCGGGAAACGGTGACCTTGTTCCGGCCCTGTTCCTTCGAGCGGTAGAGCGCCCGGTCCGCCTCGCGGATGATCTCCGTGGGCGCGTAGGCCGTCTCATCGTCGAACTCGGTAACCCCGAGGGAAATGGTGACGTGCAGGGACGCCCCGCCGTTGGCGCTGGGAAATTGGTAGCTCTCCACTTTCTTGCGCAGCCTCTCCGCCACTACGATCGCGCCCTTCACGTCCACTGCGGGCAGGATCACGGCGAACTCCTCCCCGCCGTAGCGTGCGGGAAAGTCTACCTGCCGGATCGACTTGCAGAGGAGCTTGGAGATTTCCCGGATGATGCGGTCTCCCTGCAGGTGGCCGTAGGTGTCGTTGAACTTCTTGAAATGATCGATGTCGAACATGACGAGGCTGAATGTCGTCTTGTATCGCCGCGCTCTTTCAAGCTCTTCGTCGAGGGTCTTCTCGAAGAAGTGATGGGAGAAAAGGCCGGTCATGCGGTCCGTGGTGGCCTGTCGGAAAAGGCTCGCGTTCTCTATAGCAATGGAGGCAAACCGCACGATCCGCGTGATGTACTGGATCTCCTGCAGCCCGTAGGGCGTGCCCGTGCCGCTCGGCGGCAGGAGCAGGACGCCGATGGAGCCCTTGTCCGTGCGCAGGGGCACGATCACGTCGGTGTCGAGCACGGCAAGGCTCTCCACGAATGCCTTGTCGGGAAAGTTTTCGCTGAGGTAGGAGAAGGGAATCTGGCTGTATTCGTCCTTGTCCAGGAAGGCGAGCAGCGGCTGCACGGAAGGAAGGGTGACGCCGAGCTCCTCCTTCTTGAGACCCTTATAGGAAAAGATCTGGACGGTGGTTTCGTCGATCTCGCCGGGCAGCGCGATGGTGACCGTTTCCGTCTGGAACTTTGCCACGAGGCTCCACACGAGATTCTTGATGACGTTCTCGACCTCGAGCTGGGCCGTGATCTGAAAGGCGATCTCGAGGATCTCTTTCAGGTCCTGGTTTTCCCTGTCCAGCGAGATCTCATGGAGCTGATCGTCGAGTCCGCTACTCATCAGGGGAGAGTATACGCTTGCGGGAGCCCTTTGCCAAGAATAAGCTTGGGCCGTCAGCGCGGGGCGTGAAACTCGTCATCCATCGGGTAGAAGACGAGCCCGGAAACCGGCTTCGGGTAGAAGTGCGTGGACTTGCGGGGCATCTTTTCGTCGTTCTCCGCAATGGTGATCACGTCGCTCAAGGCGGTGGGATTGAGAATAAGCGCAACCTGCATTTCCCCGGTGCGCACCTTTTCCAGCGCCTCGTCGACGTCCTTCGTGTAAGTGATGCTGGTGGACAGGCTCAGCTGTTCCTCGGTGATACCGAGGATCTCCTCTAGTATCAGCGTGTTCAGGATGTTCACGTCCAGCAGTTTCCATTCTGAGGAGAAGTCCAGCCGCACGAGCTCCTCGTAAGCCTCCTCGTCCCGCAGGGTGAGGAGATAGTAGCCGTTGGTGTTCACGATATACGCGCCGATGGTGTGCTCGCCTTTGCCCACATCCCGCAGGTCTCTGAGCCACCGGCGCCGCACTTCCCCCTCGTCTCCGTCGCGAAATACATATTTCTTCACGTGGAAGTGCTCCAGGATCGAGGCGCCCAGCTTGTAGAGGCTCTCCACCTGGATGCCGTGCAGCATCCTGTGCGTGGGAAGGATCGTGAGCCCCTCGTGCTCGGAGTTCACGAGAAACATCATGATGGACTCCCAGGGCGCGTCCGGGCCGGCGTCCGGGAAACGCTGCCGCATCCGATCCCGGATGGTGAGCATGGTCTGGTAGCGATGATGACCGTCGGCGATGTAGATCTTCAGGCGCCCAATGGTGCGGCGGATCATCTCGCACTTCTCCGGGTCGGTGAGGCGCCACATCCTGTGCCGCACGCCGATGGGCTGCTCCACGTAGTCGATGATGGGGGGCTCTTTTTCCTGCTCGTCCAGGATGTTGTCGATGACGTACGCCCTGTCCTGGTAGAGACTCCAGATGTATTCGAACTGCGTGTTGGTCGCATCGGTGAGCATGATCCTGTCCTCGAGCGGTCCTTTCAGGACCTTCTCATGCGGGAGGATTTTTCGCTCCGCGTAGTCGTGCAGCCGGACCGCCCCGATGAAGCCTTTGACCTTTTTGCGCCCGATGCCCGGGAGGTCGAACTCCTGCTCGTAGACCCAGAATGACGGCCGCACCGTGGCGCGCAGGATACCCTCCCTGCGCCACTGGGTAAGCTGGTCGCGCGCGCGTGTGTAGCGGTTGCGCGTCTCCCCGTCGCCGGGCTCGGCCTTATTGAGCAGGAGGCGGATCACGTTCTGGGGATGCTGCCGGTAGTAGGCGTCCTGCTGTTCGGGTGAGATGACGTCATAGGGCTGGGACAGGCACAGCCCTATGTCGTTCACCACCGCCGGGTCATAGTGCAGCGCGCGAAAGGGCCGTACCGTGTTGATGCTGTCTGGCATCGTCACTCCTTGCGCGGCACGATAGATCAGATGCCCACGACGGTCAAGCGGAAGCGACGGCGGCAGGTTAGCTTCAGAGGCTCATTGGGTGAGGGAGATTCACACATTCAACGAGCCATCACAAGATTTGGCGGAAGCACCGAAGGCCGCGCCACGCCGTTGGCTAGTGTAATGTCTCATAAGTATATTTAATAAATAGACGCTCTTTAGTAATCTTGGGTCATTTCATATCATGGAGGTGACCCATGGCAAAAGGGAGACCAAAACAAGCTGTTGTACTCGCAGAGGCGGACCGCCAGCAGCTGACATCTGTCGCACGCTCCCGATCGCTTCCGCACGGACTTGTCATTCGTGCACGTCTGGTTCTGATGGCAGCCGACGGACTCCCCAGCTCCGTTATTTCAGACAAACTCGGCCTTAGCCAGCAATCAGTATGTCTCTGGCGTCGACGATATCTTCAGCAAGGAATTCAAGGACTACATGACGAACTGAAGGCAGGCCGACCGCGGAGCATCTCTGATGAAATGGTCGCTTCTTTGGTGCGTAAGACCTTGCAGACCAAACCCAAAGACGGAACACACTGGACGATACGCACCATCGCTCATGAGACACGACTCTCGCGACCAACCGTTCATCGAATTTGGCAGGCGTTTGGTCTCCAACCGCATCGCCAGAGACATTTCAAGCTCTCTACCGATCCATTCTTCGTGGAGAAAGTTTGGGATATCGTCGGCCTCTACGTAAGCCCCCCCGAGAATGCCGTGGTGCTCTGTGTCGATGAGAAGAGCCAAATCCAGGCTCTGGAACGCTCGCAACCCATGCTTCCAATGGGGTTGGGATATGTAGAGGGAATCACGCATGACTACGAACGCCATGGAACAACCACACTCTTTGCGGCTCTGGACATCGCCAATGGCGACGTCATCGCTCAGTGCAAACCCAAGCATCGTCACCAGGAATACCTGAGCTTTCTCAAGCATGTAGATGAAAATGTCCCGCGGAAACTGGACATTCATCTGGTGGTCGACAACTATGCCACCCACAAACATCCCAAGGTCAAGCGCTGGCTGGCGATTCATGACCGATGGCACGTCCATCACACACCGACCTATTCCTCGTGGCTCAACCAGGTTGAAATCTGGTTCAATCTCATCACCCAGAGAGCAATACGATGGGGCACATTCAAAAGCGTAAAAGAGCTTGTGCCAAAGATTGAAGAGTACACTCGGCATTACAACCACCATCCGAGGCCCTTCGTCTGGACAGCGACTGCAGACTCAATTCTCGAGAAGATCAAACGACTTTCACAAGCTATCTCTGAGACAGGACACTAGTGGGTGGCGCCGAAAATGCTCCTGTAGAGATCTTCCCCGAAGCTGGTCTGCAATGGTTCGCCTTCGAGGATCTTGAAGGTCCGTTCGCCATCAGCGTTTCTTTCGGCTCGGAGGAAGATGGTTTCCGACATTCGCCGCTCGAAAGAGTCTTGCGCGAACTTGTGCAGGTGCGTGACGAAAAAGACCTTGATGCCCGCATCCAACAACGTGCATATGACCTGCCTGGCAACCTCTGACCCTTCCCTTTCGTTCGTGGAAGCAAAGGATTCGTTCAGAAGCAGCAAAGAATTCGGGGTCACCTTGTCAACGATCGCGCTCATCCTCTTCAGCTCTTCGTCGAGCTTGCCGCTTTCCATTGTGACATCTTCCTCCCGCTTGTAGTGCGAGAAAATGCCATCGCAGACATTCGAGGAGAATTCGCTTGCCCCCACAAACATGCCGGACTGCATCATCAGTTGCGCCACGCCGATGCCTCGGAGAAATGTCGACTTGCCGCCCTGGTTTGCCCCCGTGATCACGATAAGATTTCGATTGTCCGCGCTCAGATCGTTCTCCACGACGCTCCTCCCCTCCGACAGGGCGAGGCAGACATCGTAGAGCCCGGTGAACGTGTGCCTTCTCACCTCGAGGCCAGCAGGCACGGAAAAATGCACGTGCGCCGCTATTTCGACAAGTCGAGCGTGAAGATTCATGCATCCAAGATAGAATGCAAGCTCGGTTCGGAGCATTTGGAAGAAGCTCAGAATATGGTCCTTCGACTGGGCAACCGCGTTCGCCGCGTGATTGATGCCCCGATCCCTCAGCTCGGAAAGCGCCTTCGCTCCGATCTCGTCGCGGTCGGGTATATTGAATGTGTATACAGGTGGCTTTTTCGAGAAAACCTGCTGGATGAACCCCTTTTTCACAGCGCGAGGTTTGCGGAGGACGTACCTTGTGCCTTGGCTGCCTTTTCCCAATTCTGCGCTGATCAACACGCCGCCTCGGAAGCGGAGTTGTCTCAGGTGGTACTTGACGCCGGCAATATACGAATCGCTGAGCTCTGCCATGAGCATCCTGAAAAATTGTCTGAAGCCCTCTGATTGAAACGCGCGGGAATGTTCTTCGGCAAGACTTCTCAGTCGTTTCAGGAGTTCGACGAAGGCTTCAAGAACTGAGATAGATCCACCAAGAATCGAGCTTGGATATCGACTGAAAATGGCCCAGGAAAGCTTCTTCTCACATTCCAGCGACTCGAGAGCGAGAGCATAGATTTTCATGATGATGGGAGGATTTTTCAAGCAGTCCTTGATGATGTCCTGTCGATAGAGTATGGCCTGCGGGTCACGGAGGCTGGACAACACGACCTTGCGCGAGACATCAAGGGTGAACTTGTCCCCCTTCGCCATTGTGTCAAACAGGACATTCAGGTGGAGGTCTTGAATCAGATCCGTCGCGTTCGGTGCCAGGGTGCGCTCGGGGGCGAAATCGCGGTCCTTGTACAGAAGAAACGCTTTCACTGCCGGAGTCTCTCCCCGAGTCGCTCAGAGGTGAGCCTGTACTTTTCGGCAATCGAGAGGGCGTAGGCAAGCCCATCCGCCTGCTTTCGAACGACCTTGTAGGTTCGCAGGGCTGGATCCTCGGGGACGATCGTGCTGACCATGCTGACTGTCTTTTCACTGAGAGAGGACAACTCATCGATGAACGTGACGCACACGCACAGAATATCCAAATCCATGATCTTCTTCATGATGCGCTTTCCCAGGAACAAGGCGTCCCGCAAAGTGGTCGAGCTGAATATTTCATTCATAACGATGACGCTCCGGGAGGTCGCCGCATTCAGGATTTCGTGAAATCTCAGGAGATCATCCTGCAGTTTGCCGCGTCCATTCTGGACCGTTTCCGCTTTCTCAAAGTGTGTGAAGAGACGATCAAACAGGAAGAGCTGGGCCTTTCTTCCGGGGACGGGGCAGCCGAGGGATGCCAGATAGTGTAATTGACCGAATGCCCGGGCGAAGGTCGTCTTGCCGCCCTGATTCGGGCCGCTTACAACGATGATCCGTTCGTTTCCCGCGAGGTGAAAATCGTTGCAGACGACTTGTGAGCCCTCAACATAAAGCTTGTGGGCAAGGGCCAGATCAAAACAGTCGAAGTCATAGACTTCCTTGCTGCTGTCCGTAACCTTGGGATAACAGAAATCCAGCCCTTGGTGTTTCAATTCCACAATGAACTCGAGATAGGAAACGTAAAACTGGATCTCACGGTCGAAGGTGGCGATCGTTTCGTCGAGGTAGCCGGTACGCGAGCCGCAATACGCGCCGAGATGCAGAAAGACGTCCGGGTACAACTCGGCGACACGATCGAGAACTTGCGCTTCAACGTGGTTCATTTCCTCGGATGAGGAGAATTTGACCGAGTAGTCCTTGGCTGCGGCCTGCTTGAACTTCTCGAAAGTCGCTTCAACCTCGGCGCGGTAATCCGTCTCCGAGTCATAGCGGCGTACGCTGATGGCGCCGGACTTGATCAAAAGGCAATATTGGACGGTGGCCAGGTCATGTTTGAGACTCCCGGTTTCCGCCACGAGCGAGGTAAAAGCATCGGACTGCACATAGCGTCGCGCGAAGTCGCGCAGAGCCGAGAGGCCGCGTGAATCAAGGTCCGCCTGGTCCAGATCCTCTGAAAAGGACTGGACTGCTCCGCAATACAGCTCCACTGCGTCCAGGAACCAGCTCTCCCTCTGGTGCGGGTAATGGAACTTCTTCGCTCGAACGAGATGATCTCTCATTTCCCGCATTCTTCGTGCGAACAATTTCACTCGCTCAAAGAGCATCTTTTCTTCGAGGTCACGCATCACTTCGTGGCAGTAAAGGATGGCATCGACATTCTTCAAAGGCGAATGGAAATACGGTCTCAGATTGTACTCCTCTTTGCCCCTCGTGATGGCGTTGACAATCTGGTCAAGATTCAGGTCGACAAAGAATGCAGGCATTTCGGCCGTTGCGGCGGCCCTGCAATCTTCCGCTGAAGAGAAAAGGACGCTGCAGGCACTCATATGAAAAGCGCCTGCCTGGTTTCAGCGCACGCCCGGCCCTGCATTACTACTAGCGTGGGTATGTGTGTGCGCAATTTAGGCAGGAAAAGGATGCAGGGAAGGTTGCGTTCTTTCGATTGATTGAAGGGCATTTCCCCCCTCCGCCTTTTCGAACGCGCAAACGGCGAACAGGTTCCGGCGTGCGCGCTAATCAGCTCTAGGCATCATCAGCCAGCTGGCGGTTACCGGAGGAATGCCATCTCCTGATTGAACAATACTACAAAACACTCCGACTTGGCAACGGCAGCAATTCTCATTTTGAGGCGGGCGAAGTGTCCGGGGTCACATAGAATCCCCAGCTGAGCGGGAGCTGGGGTCACGTCAATTCCCCACCCCCAGGGTCAATAGGGTCACGTAGATTCCCCAGGTTTCGCTCCGTCAGGGTCATCACAATTCCCCACCCCGACGATCGCCGGTAGGGTGTCTCCAGAGGGGAGACATCAAGGATGGGCTATCGAAGGATGAAGAAGCGCGACCTATGGGAGATCTACCGCAGATGGCAGGCCGGGCAGTCGCTCTCGCACATCGCCGCCAACGAGCGGCGCGATCGTAAAACCGTACGGTATTACCTTGAAGGGTTCGGAAGCCTTGGCCTGGGGCCCTCAGGGACTTCCATGGACGATCAACAATTCTACGAGGTAGTTCAGAAGCTGCTGCCCACCCGAAACGAGCGGCCAGCTCCTGGCAGTGACCAACTCCTGCCTCACGTTGATGAGCTTCGGGAACTGATCAACCGAGCCAAGGAAGCGCTGAAGCCAAAGACGGCGTTTCTGGTGGTCCGTACGAAGTATGAACTGTCGGTGAGCTACGCGACCTTTAAGCGGTTTGCCCGGCAGCAGGGGCTGAGTCGGGTCGAGCGGAGACGGATGATCCGCATCGAGTTGCCCCCGGGGTTGGAGACGCAGTTGGATTACGGAAAGGTCGGAACGCTCCGCGATGCGGCCCGTGGAGCCGCTCGAATCGTGTGGGCGTTCTGCGGGGTGCTGACCCACAGTCGGCTTCCCTATGTGCAGTTCGTCTTCAGCCAGGATCAGGGGAGTTTCGTAGGCAGCGTGGTGCTGATGCTGGAGTATTACGGCGGGGCCACGCAGTTCATCTCGCCCGACAATCTGAAGTCGGGCGTTGTCAAGCCTGACCTCTGGGATCCTCAGATCACCCGGGCGCTGGCCGAGGCCGCGGAACACTACGGGCTCTTCGTTGACCCCTGCCGCGTGGGACGGAGTACCGACAAGGGGAAGGTCGAGCGATTCGTCCCTGTGGCACGGGAACTGTTTGGGATGCTGAAAGCCCTGCACCCCAGCGCGGACCTCGCCGAGCTCAACCGCCGTGCCCTGCAGTGGTGCCG
>Ga0187870_1003063_pt1 | contig 13289 bp, 9 predicted proteins | sample June2016WEW_13_1_3_FD_132974 | JGI IMG/M metagenome (GOLD analysis project Ga0187870, IMG submission 132974) | Peatland microbial communities from SPRUCE experiment site at the Marcell Experimental Forest, Minnesota, USA - June2016WEW_13_150 | ecosystem: Environmental > Terrestrial > Soil >... | reverse complement strand
CGGATAAAGGAATACGCGTGGTGTTGCGGGGCGGGTGGCGGCGTCAAAGAGGCGAACGACGAATTTGCTCAATGGACTGCCCGACAGCGCATCGGTGAGGCTGAGTCGACCGGGGCTCAGGCTATTGTCACCGCATGCCCCGGATGCGAGCAAAACTTCAGGGATGCTCTTAAGGGCAGTGGGAGCGGACTGAGGGTTTATGACCTTGTTGAGGTGTTGGAGAAGGCAACCCAGGAGGGAGGTTGTTCATCATGTCTCTAGAAAAGGAAGTCTATCGGGCATTTGAGGACGTGGTGGGTCCGGAGAACATCTCCGAAGATCCGGCAATATTGGATGCCTATGCGTGGGTAGGCAAGTCGGCAGGGGCAAAAAGGCCCGTAATGCCGGGCGATGAAAAGAAGGACGTAGCCACGTTTGTCTTTGCACCCAGATTCCAGGCCGTCATCCTTCCGAAAGACACGTTAGAGGTCCAGGCCATAGTGAAGACCTGCAACAGGCGCGGGGTGAAGGTGAGGGCCTTCAGCACCGGCTGGGTCGGCGGCAACGTTCCAGGCAGTTCACATGTGGTCCTTCTCGACCTGAGAAGGATGAACCGCATCCTCGAAATCAATGAAAAGAACATGTATGCCGTGGTTGAACCTTATGTAATAGCCGCGCAGCTCCAGGCAGAGCTGATGAAGAAAGGCTTGAATTGCAACGTCAACGGCGGCGGCGCTCATACGTCGGCGCTTCCCCTGGCTGCCTTCTGGGGTACCGGCCATATGGGGCAATCGACGAGCAACGGAGAGCGAAACTTGCTCGCCGTGGAATGGGTGACGCCCGAAGGCGAGATAGTGAGGCTCGGCTCCTCGGGATCGTCAAACGAGTGGTTCTGCGGCGATGGCCCGGGACCGTCTCTGCGGGGCATCATCAGGGGTGCTACTACTCCTTTGGGTGGGATGGGCGTTTACACAAAGGCGGCAACGAAGGTCTATCACTGGCCCGGTCCGCCGGTCTTTCCGGTTGAGGGCGTCTCCCCGCACTATGGGCCGGGGGCTATGCCGCCATGCTTTATGATCCGCTACTTCTCATTCCCCTCATTTGAGAAGCTGGACGAGGCACAGTGCAAGATCGGTGAAAGCCGGATCGCCTTCGAGTTGATGGGTTTTCCCATGTCAATGATAGCGGCCAATATGGCCACGAGCAATGAGGAGGAAATCAGCACTTTCGAGAGACTGCGCACTCAGGTACAGGGGCCGGGGTTCATCGTGATAATAGCAGGAAACTCGCAGGGGGACTTTGAGTACAAGAAACGCGTGCTGGAGCGGATCACCCGTGAAACGGACGGCAAGTCGCTGGAGATAATGGAGGACCCTAAAATAGGAGGGGCGCAACTGTGGCGATTCATACGGATTTCGGCGTCTGTCCGCGAGACCATGCGGGCCGCGGGAGGCCATTTTGGGATTTTTCCGGGGCACAGCCAGTTTCTCTCAATCACTCGGTTCACCCGAAAAGTGGCGGAGATGAAGGGAGAGCTGCAGCGAAAGGGCTTATTGGTCGATGACGGTGCCGATGCTTTTCCCTGGACCGAGGAGCACGGGTATATTGCTCATGCCGAGGTACTTTTTCGTTTTGCTCCCAGCCACGAATCGATCGTGGGCATTCAAGGCCTTCGAAAAGATTCCGTCGAGCTCGCCCTGCACGAGCCCGTCGGGGTACCCTTCTTTGCAACGGGCGACCAGCTGCACGACGTGTTCGGGCCGGTCTCGTCGAATTACCATCTGTGGCTGCGCAAGATCAAGAAGGCCTTTGATCCCTCCGGGACGGCCGATTCAGCAGGCTACATAACCGCGAGAGACTAGGAGGAATGCTCTCCGGCTGCAGCGCGGGCGCACCGGTCATTGAAATTGCGGGAGAGGGAGGTTGATAGACATCATCGTATGGATACAAAAGGTAAATCATCTGAAGAGGCGTTGTCGGGCCGGCGTCCGGGCCATGCCGTGACGCACAGGAAGAAAGAGCTCACGAGCACAAAAGTATATCGGGAGCTAAGAATCATGATCGGCGCTAATCGCTTCAAGCCCGGACTGCGACTCAATGTGGAGGAGTTGAGAAAAGAGTTAGGCTTCAGCCGGACCTCGGTTTGGGAAGCCATCAGGAGGCTTGAGCAGGACGGGATCGTTTGGAACATTCCCCATAGGGGGGTTTTCATGGCTGAGAATCCCCTTGAGAGAGTGCGGGACCTGATCGGGGTACGCGGGGCATTGGACCGGCTGGCCGGCCAACTGGCAGTGGGACGAACGAGCAGCCGCATCATTGATCAGCTTTCCCGATGTCTGCCTGATCAGTTGCGGGCTATCGAGAGGGCCGATGTCGGCGGCTATGTCGCGGCGGATGTCCGGTTTCATGTCCTCATTTGCGAAGCCAGCGGAAACGCCTATCTCAGGGATCTTTACGAATCGATAACCATGCATGTGTTTCCCAGCCCCTTTGACTACCTGCCGTGCCTCTCCCCCGCTTATCTGGCCCATCAGGAAGTCGTTGCGGGTTTGTCGGATAGAGATCCTGACCGTGTTGATAACGCTATGGTTCGCCACACTGAGATCGCCATGAGTCACCTCAAGGAACAGATGCGGGCCCAGGTCGAACGTGGAGAAATGGTGCGGAACATAAGAGAGAATTCTTCTTTGCCCGGACCGCGAAAAAAGTGCCGAAAATTGGAAGAGAGTTCTGACCGGTGACACTCGCCGGTAACAGCTTACTGGATCGCCGCTGAAATTAGATTTTCTCACATCGAATGCGACGGGGAGGTTCCTTTTCTCAGGCCTGATTGGAGGAACGGATGGACATCCGTGTTAATTAAGACTTCTACGCCTTGCTGCGATTTGTCGCATAAATACCCGCGGCCACGAGGACCAGGCCGGTGATGAGCCCGGTTGTCATCTGCTCATGGAGAAAAAGCCCGCTCGCTGCCGTGCCGAAGATGGGGGTGAGCAAGGTGAAGACGGCAAGCTGCGATATGGGATAGGAGTGTATCATCTTGAACCAGACAAGGTAGGAGGCAAAGGCGACGATGATCGACGAATAACGGACGCCGCCGATAACGAAGGGGGTGATCTTGATTACCCACCGGGGCTCCAGGATGACGGCGAACACGAAGATAATCGGTATCGAGAAGACAAGCTGGTAGAGGAAGGTATTGATGGGGTGCACCCTTTCAGCAAGGTATTTTTTTATATAGACGGTCGTGGCGCCCCAGAAGACCGCCCCGCCGATGGCGAAGATATCGCCGAGCAACATGACCGGGGTCCAGGTCCTCGGCTTGCCCTGCAGGACCATATAGGCGCCGAGAAAGGCGAGAATCATGCCGATGATCCGCATCGTCCCCAACTTTTCTTTCACCACTGCCCAGGCCCCCAGGGCGACCACAAAGGTGGATAGGTTTAACAGTATGGCGGTCCGTGCGGCATCCGTATAGACAAGGCCGACGTAGATGCAGATGAATTCCGCACCGAAAAGCAGGCCGACCACAAAGCCGTGAAAGAGCCGGATATCCCGGTGGAAAAGGCGCTGCTTTACCGAGAGACAGTAGAGAATGCCAAGGATGGAGGCGATTACGGACCTCAAAAGAGAGTTGAAGACGGGCGAGAGGCCAAGGTTGGTGACCTTTACGACCGGATAATTGACGCCCCACAGCATGGTGAGACCCACGAGCATCAGCACCCCGACAAGATCGATATGGTCCTTCCTTCCCGTCAAAGCCTGCGATGCCCCGCTGTCTCCCTGCATGAGCCCCCCGGTCTTTTGGCCGCGTTCTTATCTGAGAATAGCACGAGCGGTTATTGCAAGACAAGGCCACGGGGCATAGGTCCTATAGGACCTATCAAGAAAGGTTCGCCATATTTTTAAATGCGCGATTTTGTACTATACTATATCTTCATGGATGTGCTGGTCATAGAAGACGAAGCAAAAGTGGTCGATTTCATCAGCAAGGGCCTCGACGAGGAGGGTTATACAGTCACGGCGGGTTATAACGGCAAGCAGGGACTCGACCTTCTGAAGACCCACAAGTATGATATCGTGCTCCTCGACCTGATGATACCCGAGATCGACGGTCTCAAGGTACTGAGGAACATGAGGGCGTGGGGCATCAACACGCCGGTCCTGATCATTACGGCAAAAAGCTCCAAAGAGGACGTGGTGCGCGGCCTTGACACGGGCAGTGACGATTACCTTACCAAGCCCTTCTCCTTCGAGGAGCTTCTTGCGAGGATTCGCGCCCTGCTGCGCCGCAGCGCGGCGAGAGAGGGCCACACGCTGAAGTACTCCGAGCTTACGCTTAACCCGTACAGCCGCATACTCTCAAGGGGCTTGAAAGAGGCAGAGCTTACAGAAAAGGAGTTCCTTCTCCTGGAGCTCATGATCAGGAACAGCGAGAGACCCCTTACCCGCAGGGAGATGGCCGAATATGTCTGGCAAAACTTTGCCGATTCAACCAACATCGTCGACGTCTACATAAACTTCCTGAGAAAGAAAATAGAATCCATCACGCCAAAAAAGTATATCCAGACGGTCAGGGGGATCGGCTACATCTTGAAGGAAGAGGATGAGAAGGCTGTCTAACCTGCCCATACGGTGGAGACTCACCATGCTCTATGGCGGGATCGTCACCCTGATCCTTCTCGTCTTTTCCGGCGGGGTCTACATCTATTTCGAAAACAGCCTTCAGAAAAGCATCGACACCAAGATCAGGTCGATGGGGGAGGTCATTTCCTCTTCGATGACCGACATCCACGACCCAACCCTGTTCGGCAATTTCGAGCGATACCTGGAAAACGTGCTGGGGAGGAAGCCCAAGGGAAAACTGGTCCAGATCATGGACAGCTCCGGCAGGATTGGGGCAAAGAGCAGCGACATCGAGGCCGAGAACTTCAAGGCAAGCTTCGGCACCCTGGAGCGGGCCTTTGCCGGGGAGGTAGTCTACGAGACCGTGGAAACCGCGCGACCAAGACTCCGCCTGGTCACGATCCCCATCATGGACAACAAGAAGGTGACGAGCATTGTGCAGGTGGGGACTTCGCTTGAGGACTTCGATGACAGCATGAGAAGGCTCCTCATCATCCTTATCATCGGCATCATCACTTCCGTCAGCCTTACCATAGGCGTCGGCTATCTCATGGCCAAGAAGGCGCTGAAACCCGTGGACAAGATCAGGAGGGCGGCAGTAAAGATATCCTCCCGCAACCTTGAGGAGTATATCGATATCGGGGCGAGGAGGGACGAGCTGGGAAAGCTGGCCGAGACGTTCAACGCAATGATATCGAGGCTCCGCGACGCGTTCCAGAGGATCAACCAGTTCAGCATCGACGTCTCCCACGAGCTGAAGACGCCTTTGACCATCCTCAAGGGGGGCACCGAGGTGGCGCTCAGGAAGGAGAGGGATCCCGAGGAATACAGGGCGCTTTTGGCGAGTCACCTGGAAGAGATCGACAGGATGTCGCGGATCATCGACGACCTCCTCCTCCTGTCAAAGGCGGATACGGGGAAGATGCAGCTCAACGTGAGCGAGATCGACCTGAAGGACCTGATACTTCAGGTCTACGTCGGCATGAAGATTTCTGCCGAAAAGAAAGACGTGGCCCTCGTCGTCGACGACCTTCAGGATACCAGGCTCAAGGGAGATGAGCTGAAGCTGCGCAGGATGCTGTGGAACATAGTTGAAAACGGGATAAAGTACACAAACAGCGGCGGAAGAGTGGAGATTTCTTCGGCCTCAGACGACGGATACGTGAGAATAAACGTGAGAGATACCGGCGTAGGGATCGGGGAGGAAGATATAAAGTACGTATTCGACAGATTCTATCGGGCAGACAGGGCAAGAAAGCGGGAGAGCGGGACCGGCCTCGGTCTATCCATCAGCAAGTGGATTGCGGAGGCCCACAGGGGGGCCATAGAGGTAGAGAGCCATCCCCCTTCAGGAAGCCTCTTTTCCATAAAATTGCCTGTAAGCGGAGGGAATGCATGAGAAACAAGAAATGGTATGTTATTGTGGGGCTGCTGATTGTTGCGGCGGCCGTCTCTCTGTATATGAAAGGGCAGCCGCCCGGCCCCGGGATAGCCGTCCCGCAGGCGACCGTGAATCCTCCGCCGGTCACGTTTGAGAAAGGCCTCCCTTCCCTCAGCGCGCTTGTAAAGGAGACAAAGCCGAGCGTTGTCAACGTCAGCACTACGACCGTGGTGAAAGGCGTGGGCCTGCCGGGCCGGTTCGGCAACCCATTCAAGGATTTTTTCGGCAACGATGATATTTTCGAAAAGTTCTTCGGGAATGAGCAGACCAGGGAATTCAAGCAGAGGAGCCTCGGCTCCGGCGTGATCATCGACAAAGAAGGCTATATTCTGACCAATAACCATGTGGTGGAAAAAGCGACAAGTATCAAGGTGAAGTTGAGCGACGGCAAGGAGTATGACGCGAAGGTCATAGGGAAGGACGCGAAGACGGATATCGCCCTCATCAAGGTAAATGTGAAAAGCAGTCTGCCCGTCGCCGTTTTGGGAGACTCGGATAAGCTCGAGGTGGGAGACTGGGTCATGGCAATAGGCAACCCCTACGGCCTTGACCACACCGTTACCGCGGGGATAGTGAGCGCAAAGGGACGGGTTATAGGCCAGGGACCCTATGATGATTTTATCCAGACGGACGCATCCATAAACCCGGGCAACAGCGGCGGACCGCTCTTCAACCTGAGGGGAGAAGTGGTGGGGATCAACACGGCCATTATCTCCGGCGGTCAGGGCATAGGATTTGCTATACCTGTCAATATGGCAAAGGCCCTCCTTCCTCAGTTGAAGTCGAACGGGAAGATCGTGAGGGGATGGCTGGGGGTAGTGATCCAGAAGGTGACGCCCGAACTGGCGAAAAGCTTCGGGCTCAAGGAATTGGAAGGCGCCCTCGTTTCGGATGTGATGGAGGACAGCCCGGCGGCGAAGGCCGGCATAAGAAGGGGCGATGTGATTGTTTCCTTTGATGGAAAGCCGATAAAGGAGATCGACCAGTTGCCGAGGATCGTCGCCGCCACGCCGGTCGGCAGGGAGGTCAGAATAAGGCTGATGAGGGACGGCTCTTCTGTCGAGGTCGACGTCACGATCACCGAAGGCAAGGAAGAAACACGGGAGGCCGCGAACACGGGGCCTGACGTGGATAAGAATTATGGCCTGGTGGTCCAAAACGTCACACCCGAAATCGCACACCATCTTAACATCAAGGATACAAAAGGCGTGATAGTGACCGATATCCAGCAGGGAAGCCCTGCCGATGAAGCCGACGTGAGGGCAGGCGACATTATCCGGGAGATAAACAGGAAGCCGGTCAGGAATGTCGACGAATTCAGGGAGATAGTGAGCAAGGTGCGGCCAAAAGAAGGCGTCGTTATGCTGGTAAAGAGGGAGAATATGACCTTCTACGCCGTCATAAAAGGCGGAAGGGGCTAACGGGGAAGGGCTCAAGAAAACGGGGGTAAAAGGGGCGTATGCCTGTATTTGAATGGGAAGGCAGGAATCAGCAGGGCGATGTCAAAAAGGGCATTCTCAGCGCCCCGTCGACCGAGCAGCTCAGAGCACTTGTCAGAAAGGACGGCATTTTCCTCACTCATGCCGCTAAGAGAGCGGGTGTGCCGGCAAAGTCGCACCATGGCTTGCACAGGAGGGTGAAACGGGCGCAGATCGGCATTTTTACGCGCCAGTTGTCGACGATGATCAACTCGGGCCTGCCGCTGGTCCAGTCTCTCGAGGCCTTGTCGTCCCAGCTTGAAAACGCTACCTTGAGGGGAATCACCGCGGCGATGAAAGAGAAGATAGAAGGCGGCGCCCGGTTCGCCGAGACGCTTCAGGACTACCCCAACTGCTTCGATGAGCTTTATGTGAACCTTGTCGTGGCAGGCGAGGAAGGGGGCATGCTCGACACCGTCCTGATGCGGCTCGCACACTACATCGAGAAGACGGAAAAGCTCAGGAGGAAGGTGAAAACCGCGCTTATTTATCCGTCAAGCATCATCGTGGTCGCCGTCGGCGTCGTGCTTGTTCTGCTGCTTTTCGTGATCCCCGTTTTCCAGCGTATGTTTGCAGGCTTCGGAAAGGCGCTGCCTCTACCTACCCAGATAGTGATAGGCTTGAGCGCGTTCGTCAGGGCCAGCATCTTCTACATCGCCGCAGCCGTCGCGGCAGGGGCTTTCGCCCTGAAAAAATATTACGGGACGGACAACGGCAGGAGGAGAATCGACCGGCTGGTCCTGAAGATACCGGTCATCGGGATCCTCCTGCAGAAGGCATCGGTTGCCCGGGTGACGAGGACCCTGGGAACTCTTCTGACAAGCGGTGTATCGATCCTCGAAAGCCTGACGATCGTGGCGAAAACGGCGGGCAACAGGATCATCGAGGAGTCGCTCATCACGGCGCGGGCGGACATCAGCTCAGGCAAGAGCATATCCGAACCGTTAAAGGAGAGCGGTGTTTTTCCCCCTATGACCATTCAAATGATCCAGGTAGGCGAGGCGACGGGCGCGCTCGACACCATGCTCAACAAGATCGCCGACTTCTACGAGGAAGACGTGGACAATATGGTCACAAATCTCACGTCCCTGCTTGAGCCCGCCATTATGGTGGTCCTCGGGGTGGTGCTTGGCGGGCTGATCATTGCTATGTACCTTCCTATATTCCAGTTGGGGACGGTGGTGGGCTAGAGGCAGGGGCGGCCGGGCGCCCCTGGTGAACTGCCGGTCGGCCGGGCCACACAAAAAAGGCGGGCCGGACCTTCAACAAGGTCCGGCCCGCGGTTGCGTGGCTTCAGATGGGCGTCTCCTCCATTCCGGCGAGGGCGGCCGTTCTTACGCGCTTACCATTTCGGCATGGGCAGCTCTTTCGGGCTTTCCCAATCCTTCATCTTCTTCATCCACGGCGCCCTTTCCACAAATTCGTCATGCGCCAGCGGTACGGGCGGATGGCATACCCATAGGGGATCGAACTCGTCCTTCACCTTGAGCATGAACAGGTGGTAGTTCGGCCCGTACTTCGGTCCTGTCAGGTACATAGGCTGGTGAGGTCCGAGGAGCGACGTATAAAACCGCTCCTTGATGTTCATCTTCGACGTATCGACATAGAACTGGTCGACCCCCGAGGTGTCCTCGTCCTGGTCCCAATAAATGAGGAATTCCGAGTAGCCCTGATGACCCATCTCGAAGCTCTGGAACCATCCGGGGTCGCCGTAGTCCGGCATCAACGGCGGTGTGTAGCCCTTCTTCACCCGCGCGTAGCTCTCGCCGTGGACCGTCGCCTGAGACATGGACTCGATGATGTAGTCCACCGACATATAGGAGCCGGTCATGAGCCACATACCCGCCGAGTCCGCGTTCTTGAGCCATGACTCATCCGTCGGCTTGGTCGGTCTCGGTATGCCGCCGAGCTCGGTCATGATGTCGGTGACCACCCTTTCGTCGTACTCCATCTGCTCCTCCGAGGTAAAGCCGATGAGCAGCACCCGCAGGATGAAGAAATTCTTGATCGTGTCCTCGTTTTCCTTGCCCCAGAGGTCCCAGAACTCTTCCTTGCACTCCGCCTTGGCGAGCGCCCTCCAGAAGAGGGGCACCTTCGTCACGGCGCCGCCGACCTCCGCATGCCCTATGGCGAGCATGCCCTTCACCTGGGCCTCTTTCGTCGGCATCTGGAAGTTGATCCATTTCACGCGCTTCTCAGGCAGCTTGAGGCCCGTATTCGGCGCAATGCCCGTCGGCTCAAGCCTCTCCGGCTGGAAGGGCAGCAGCTTCACCGCCATCTTCGTGACGATGCCGAGGCACCCCCGGAGTCCGGTAAATCCCCTGAGCAACCCCCTCAGGTCAGGGCCGGGACCGTCGCCCCAGAAAGGGTCGTCTCCCACGGCCAAAGAACCCATCCGCACGAGCTCTCCATCAGGCAGGACAAGCTCGGTGCCGAGTATCCTCCGGTGGGGCAGCCCTACCCTGTTGGACAGGGGCGACCAGCCGTCGCCTATCAGGTTCGCGATGACGGAGGCCTGCGCGCCGCCGCCGCCGATAATGCCGTAGCCGCCGTGTTTGAACGCCTCTTCCTGAAACGGCGAATAGATGACGCCCGTGCCGACTACCGCATAGAGGTGTTTCTCGTCGATCTCATAGTCATTCAGACGCTTCAGGTCGATGAGGAGCTCATTCTCCACGTGGCAGTGGGAGCGCGGTCCGTAAAAGCCGGTGCTGTAAGGCACATAGGGCACCTTGTAGCGGTTGCAGATCCTGACGATCCTCTGCACCTCTTCCGTGTTCCGGGGCAGGATAACGATCTGGGGGATCGTCGTCATTACCCTCTCGTAGCCGCATCCGGCCTCATAGCCTCCGGGTCCCGACCTGTATCCTTCACAGATGGCAGGGTCATCGGATATATATTTTTCGCCTACCACCGCTTCCAATGCATTGTATGTTTCTTTCGATATAGGCATGCGTCCCTCCTTGGGATAAATCTGGAGGGGGGACACCCCTCCGAAGAACAAGGGGCGAGAGGAGTGTCCCCCCAACCGTTACATCGAAGCAAGAATAACTTCCGAGATATCCATCACCTTCACGGCGTCGCCGTTCTCCCTCACCGCCTGGCCGAAATTATTCTTACACCAGGGGCACGCGGAGACGAGCACCTCGGCGCCCACTTCCCTCACCTCTTCCAACCGCAGCTTCGCGGAGGAGTCCGCCAGGTCCGGGAACGCAGCCTTTGTCCCACGCCCGGCGGCGCAGCAGAAGGCGTTTTCCCTTATACGGGGCATTTCCACTACCTGAGCGCCGGGGATAGCGCCAAGCAGGTTCCTCGGCTGCGCATAGAGTCCGGTGGTCCCGCGGCGCCTTTTCAGCCGGGGCTCGACCATGCCCATCCAGCCCCTTGTCCCTTTCCAGGGGGTCCAGGGGTCGGCCAGCCTGCTTATGCCGCATGAATCATGGTACGTCATCCTGGTATCCTGCGGCTTCGTGAGCTTCAGCTTACCGGCAATGAGCGCCTCATCCGCGTATTCCACGAGATGGACGACGTCGAAGCCCAGTTGGCTGGTCGGGATATCGAGCATCTTCGGATAATCGACCTTCCACGTCCTGTAACACTCGGCGCAGGCGGTCACGAGCCTGCCAGCCCCGGTCGCCCTGACCATCTCGATATTGGTCTTCGCGATCTCCCGCGCCTGGTCGATCATGCCGACCGAATAGACCATGTTGCCGCAGCACCGCTCATCGGACAACATCATGAAAGGCGTGCCCGAGCCGTTCAATATCCGCGCGGTCGCCTGGGCGATCTCGGGGTTCCGGTACGATGCGGAGCAGCCGGCGAAGTAGAGCGTCTCTGCCTTGTCGGCCACCTTTATGCCTTTGGTGATCCATTTTTTCCGGTTCGCGGGCGGCGCTCCAAAGTGATTGTGTACGCTCGCGATGTTATCCGCCACCTTCTTATGCGCGGGCATAGGGCCGGCGCCGTCCTTAACGGCCCTTATCCTTAAGGCCTCAAGGGTCAGCTCTATCTCGAGATCGAGGTTCCTCTTGCAGCCCACGTCGCATGCGCCGCAGAGGGGGTCGGCATAGATGATCTCGAGCAGCTTGGGCGTCCACTGAAGCTTTCCCTCGAGTACGGCAAGCCCGATCCTGCACTTGCCGAAGGCGCCGTACGCATCAAAATCATTCCACACATTGCTGGGACATCTCGTGCTGAACCGCACGCCGGGCATGTAGGTGTGCTCTACCCAGTAGCATCCCTTGCACTTGATGCAGCGGCTCATGTCATAGGCAAAATTGCTCAAATCGGTCACATCCAGGGCGACCGGCTTTTTCGGTGTGTCAAAGCGATCTTTTGGCATCATATCCTCCTTAGAAACAGAGATTTCCGGGGTTCAGGACATTCTTCGGATCGAAGACTTTCTTTACCCGCTTCAGGGCCGTCGTATAGCCCGCGGCTCTCTCGTATACCATCGAGGCCAGCTCCCCGTAAGGTCTCGAGAAAAATGCCCCTTCATTCATCAGGACCTTCGCCGCCTCCCGATAAAGACCCGCAATCGCGGCCTTTTCGTCTGCATCGTCCGGGTCGTGGAAGAACGTGAACTCCACGTGAGCCGCGCGGTTGTGCTCTATGGGCTGGATATACATGCCGATGTCGGCCATGGGATAGCCGTATCTCGCCGCTACCTCTTCCACTATGTCAACATACACAGGCGTGGAAACCGGTCTCGCGATAAAGAACAGGCTCTGGGCTCCGCCTTTCCATGCGTTTTTCCAGTAGGTTTTCTCCGCGGGCCATGGTTTGCGCAGCAGCGACAAGAGCTTACGACCCACGCCGGGGAAACCGGGAAGGTTGTCGGTGAGCTTGATCTTCTGGAACTCGTTCCTCATGACCTCTTTGAGGAACCGCTCTTCGTACGCCACCTTCTCTTCCGGCCTGCGCATAAGTCCGCTGATCACCATGATGAGCGACCACGGCGGCAGTGTCAGCCGCAGCTTCTCAAAGTCGTCCGGCCAATTCTCTGCAAGGATGGCGGCCAGGTCCACGTTGTTCAGGAGGACGACTTCCTGCCCTATTCTCCTCGGCAACACCCTGTACAGGAAGTCCTGCACATAGGCAAGGTCGTCAACCGGCGCGCAGTAAATCTTGTCAATCTTCGTCGCAAACTCGCTCTTCAGGTTCATCCAGGTCACGATGCCCATGGTACCCTGCGCCCCCTGGAGGAAGCGATAGAAATCGAGACCGGGACCGGAAGGGTTCGCTCCCTTTGACTTTGAGTCGGGATAACCGTTCACGCTTGCCGATCCGAGCCTGAAGACCTCACCCGTCGGCCAGACAAGCTCGAAGCTCTGCGTCGGCTCGCCATAGTCGTAGACGGTGTTTGTGGGCACTTCCCGCTCCAGGTAATCGGTGAGCACCGAGCGGTTCGCCGGCGGCAACAGGGGCATGATCATCCTCATGCCTTTCTTCTCCAGCTCTTTCGTAAGCTGCCCCCAGGTAACGCCCGGCTCGATCCTCACCCTCCGGTTGTAATCGTCGACCTCAAAGATCTTGTTCATCCTGGTCAGGTCTACGACGACTCCGCCCTGCTTCGGTATCGTACAACCGTAGAAATGGACTCCCGAGCTGACAGGGATCAAGGGAATGTCGTGCTCGTTAGCCCACTTCACGACGGCCCCGACTTCCTCGGCGTTTTTCGGCTGCACGACAAGATCGGGCATTGCCGGAGGAACCAGGCTGTGGTCGCGCGCATACTTGGCCAGCGTCTCTTTCGCGTCGCTTAT
>Ga0187870_1003062_pt1 | contig 13293 bp, 9 predicted proteins | sample June2016WEW_13_1_3_FD_132974 | JGI IMG/M metagenome (GOLD analysis project Ga0187870, IMG submission 132974) | Peatland microbial communities from SPRUCE experiment site at the Marcell Experimental Forest, Minnesota, USA - June2016WEW_13_150 | ecosystem: Environmental > Terrestrial > Soil >... | reverse complement strand
CCTATTCCTTGGATGGCGGAGAAAATTGGATACAGATTACCGAACCTGCTTACAGCTACGGCAACAAGCATGTCGCCTTCGATGACCAATTCAAAACCAACAATTTTATTTACCTTGCCGACGATTCAGGCGGCCTTTACCGATGGGCTATCGACATTAACGAGCGGTGGGACGATATGAGCCCGCCCGATAACAGCTACTACGGCCTCTGCGTTGCAGGCCGGGGTACTCTATATGCCGCCTATAACCCGGCCAGAGCAGGGGTCGACAGGACGCTTTACTCCCGCACTGACATCCCCAGCAACAACGTTTCCTGGGACTCCCTGGCAACCGGCTTACCCGCAAGCGTCCTTTTCAAGATGGAGCCTGATGCTCTGATATGCGCCGATGAGACCATATGGGCTATCGATTCCCACGATTATGACCCTTATAACGGGGCAGGCCGCCTCTGGGCTTTCAAGGACACGTTGGCCAACCATTCTCCGTGGCTTATAGCGCCCAAACCGGGTAGTTACGTATTATGCGATCCTGTTACCGGCCGCAACGGGCAGGTTGACCTTAAATGGGAACAATTATCGCTGGCGGATGCCTACGAGGTCGAGATCGGCAAGGATAGCTGGTTCGACCTGGTGGTAGATGCGGCCTCACCCTCCACCAGTCCTTTTTACGTGCCGGAAGATTTGCTGTATCCATCATACTACGTAACTGACGGAGCACTGCCCGAGGCGGGCAGCAGCTACTACTGGCATGTACGCGTCAGGCGCGCCGTAACCGGGCAGGTTATACGCAGCCGCTGGTCTTACGGCGTGAGCTTCAATATACGTCCGGGCTATCCGGTAAAATCAACAGACTGTTCCGGCCTTCAGTCCCTGAAGCCTGAAGGCGGGACCCGTGATGCACCTGTTTACCCCACAAGCTTTTCGTGGACTCCTCTGCAAAATACAACGACCTACCGCTTTGTTTTGGCAACAGACCCGGGTCTGGCCAAACCCATTATTGACGAGAAAGTCAAAGGGACAGCTTATAACCTGAACTGGGGATTGAGCTACAAGACGGCTTATTTCTGGCAGGTAACGCCGTTGGAACCTCTTGCCGGCGAACCAAGTCCGGTCTTCTCGTTCACAACGATCAGCGGCCCGGGGCTTCCATCAAGGCTACTTCAGATTGACGACAACACGACCAACGGGCTGCTGATAGCCTTGATCCTTGTTATCCTTTTCGGCCTCTCGGTTCAGGTCATCCTCTACCACAGGAGGCAGCATTGACTGCAGCTTAAATAGCCCCCTGGAATAATCTAAAATCCTTGCGCCCTTCCATTAAACCGTTTTGCCTGATAAACTGTTGAAAAATATTCGCAATTATGGGAGGTAGAGGCCATGGCCGGTAAAGATTTTTTCGATGTCCCCAAAACGATCGCTAATACCTCGGCAGGCGAGCTTGAACTGCCCGTACTGTATTTCGATGTATCGGTACGACAGCTAAATTTCTGGGTGGATTATGAAAAGGCCCTGCCCAAGCTGGAGGGAACAGGGCTGAAGCCAATCAGGTTCTCCAACGGTAAGACCATAGTAAGCATGGTCTTCTACAATTACCGCCGGACGAGTGTTTCATCCTACGAGGAATTGGGCCTAGCCATCACGGCACAACCTCAATCTCCGAAGAATAAAACGCGCCGCTTGATAACTATATTCGGCATTCCCATGATCAGCGGAGGTATCAGTGCCTATGTGCTTGAGCTTCCCGTAACTACCGACATTGCGCGCGCCGCCGGCCGCGAGATATGGGGTTATCCCAAGTTTGTCACCAGGCTCCCCTTTAAATTCAGCGCAACCGGCTTCGAATTCGGGGCGCTTGACCCGGCTACCGGAGAATCAATCGTTTCCGTTAAAGCTGATCTTTCAAAGGGAAGGGGCATGAACACGCGCGGTTTCGATCTGGTCACTTACTCCAATTTGAACGATTGGATTCTGAAAACCGTCGTAAACGTAGACGTCAAATATAAAACGTACTTAAACAGGCCCGCCGAAATAAAGGTCGGCCCGGCCAAACACAGGATGAGCGACAACCTGAGGGACCTGGGCCTGGATCAGATACCACCATTCGTTATTCAGACCACCGACTCCTTCCGTTCGCGCTTGAACCAAGGGGAGCCCGTCGCACAATGGAAGACTCCGTTAATGCCATACCCTACAGACAAATAATTTATCTTTAAGAAAGGAGCTTGAAATGGCATATCTTGATTTAGATGTGACCCTGACAGAGCAGCAGCGCCGGCTTAAGGCCGAAGTGCATAAGTTCGCGGTGGAGGTCCTGCGGCCGGCCGCTATAGCGCTTGACAAGATGCCGCCCGAGAAGGTAGTTGAGAAAGGTTCCCTCTACTGGCAGACGATGGCCAGGATGTATGAGAACGGATATCATACGGCCACCCTTTTGGGCCATCCGGGCAGCCTGGCGCAGGACCCGGTAGCACTGCATATCCTGTGGGAGGAACTGGCTTACGGCAGCGTTGGTTTTGCCATTGCTCTCGGCGTCAGCTTCTTCTGCGCTACGGTCGCCCAGACGGTCGGTAATCCTAAATTGATGGACAAGTTTTACACCCCTTTTGTTAACTGCAAAGACGCCAGCATAATGAGCTGCTGGGGCGCCACCGAGCCAGAGCACGGGTCCGATAACCTGATGATGGGAACGGAAATTTATCACAACAAAAATATTACCCAGCAGTGTAAGGCCGTTAAAAAAGGTTCGGACTGGATCATCAATGGTCAGAAAGCCGCCTGGGTTTCCAACGGCCCGGTAGCTACCAATATTATGCTCTCCGTAAATCTAGTCCCGGAGATGGGCATGGCCGGGGGAGGAAGCTGCATACTTGACCTTAACCAGCCGGGCGTAAGCCGCGGCAAGCCGCTGGACAAGCTGGGACAAAGGGAGCTGCCACAGGGTGAGGTCTTCTTCGACAATGTGGTGTGTCCGGGTGACCAGATGATCATGGACCAAACGGCCTATGAGCTTGTCGGCGAGTTTACACTGGCACACGCTAATATGGGCATGGGCGCATTCTTCACGGGCCTGGCGCAGGCCTGTTACGACCTGGCCTTGCAGTATACCAAAGAGAGAGTCCAGGGCGGCAGGAGGCTGTGTGAGCACGCCTGGATTCAAGCCAGGCTCTTCGACATGTTTTCCATAGTTGAGACGTGCCGCGCTTTTTCCCGCAGCGTGATGATATATAATACTAAGACATTCCCGCCTTCTCCGCAGCATGGCATCGCCTCCAAAGTTTATTGCACGAACTGCGCCTTAAAGGTGGCAACTGAAGCCGTGCAGATTTTCGGCGGACTGGGCCTCAGCAAGGAGCTCCCCATAGAGAAATTGTTCCGAGACGCCCGTGCCGGACTGATAGAGGACGGAACTAACGACGCCCTCTCCATTGTGGGCGGCAATATGCTGGTGAGGTAGTATTTTGCATGTCATTGCGAGGGCTGGAGGCCTGTGGCAATCTCCCGGCACTAGCATAAACCCGGCCCCTTACGCTATAATTTTAACCCGTAATCGGATGGTGAGTGTTGCCCAGAGGCCGAAGGCGCCAGGTTGTGGCCCTGGAGAACGAGGGTTCGAATCCCTCCACTCACCCCACCTTTTCCCCTCTCCCCAACCAGTTTTGTTTGCCTGCGCCTGTAGCTCAGCGGACCAGAGCATCGGTCTTCGGAACCGGGGGTCGTGGGTTCGAATCCCTCCAGGCGCGCCACTACTTTGTTTGGAATAGGAGATTTAAGATGCCCATACTAAGAGTCAATGATATAAACATGTATTACGAGGTCCACGGTGAGGGAGAGCCACTGGTCTTGATCCAGGGCCTTGGCGGTGATCTGGTAACCTGGTCTTATTTTCAAATTCCTGAGTTCTCGAAAAAATATCGGGCAATTACCTTCGACAATCGAGGCGTGGGGCGCACTGACGCGCCCGAAAACCCCTACTCCACTCGTACGATGGTTGAGGATACCGCCGGGCTTCTCAGCGCTCTGGGCATCCAAAAGACCAACATGCTGGGGTTGTCGCTGGGAGGCAGGATCGCCATAGAGTTCGCCTTACTATACCCAGAAAGGATAACGAGCCTGATATTGGCCTGCACCTCAGCTTATTCGCACCCCTGGACCAAGCAGGTAGTGGAAATCCTGATAAGGATGGACCGGGAAGGTGCCAGCCAGGAAACGCGCTGTAGATACCTGCTACTGCTTTTATTCACCCTCAAGTTTTTTGAAAACAGCAAGCGGGTCCAACAGGTGGTTAACTATATGATAGCCAACTCCTACCCGCAGCCCGCTTATGCTTTTGTCGGGCAGTGCGCCGCCGTAGCGGAACATGACTCCCGACAGAGCATCGGGCGAATCAGCGCCCCTACGCTGGTGCTCGCAGGTAAAGAGGATATCCTGGACCCGCCGGTTTTGTCCGAGGAATTGCATGCACGAATCCTCGGTTCCGAACTTGTAATACTTGAAGGCGGAGGCCACGCACTATTCCAGGAGATACCGGACAAGTTCAACCGGGCGGTGCTGGACTTCCTGGCTAAAGTGGGAAAGGGTTAGGAACGGGTGAAAGATTTCGATTAACTTGCACTTTTGGCTCAGGTCATTTGCTGATTTACTATATAATTCTCGGACTGACAGTGTCAGTTACCAGCAAATCCAAGCGCTTACTTTCAAATAACTGGTAAATAGGAGGTCTGACATGGGTTTCGTTCAAAGCTGGGAAGATCTGGCTAAACTGGCTGAAGCACGCCAAACATCCGAGTTCTACGACGCCGAAATGTTGACGGTAATGTGGGAAACGAAGCCGGAAATCGTTAAACGCCTGCTTCCTGCGCCGCTGGCGCCGGCTACCAAACCCATCGCTACCGCCTTCGTAGCTTATTATCCCAAAACCAGCTTCGGACCGCCATATTATGAGGGCGGCCTGTTCCTGAGGGCTGTCTACGATGGGATCGAGGGTAATTACTGCCTTGCCATGCCGGTAACCGGTGACCTGGCCATGGCCGGTGGCCGCGAGGTGTTCGGATATCCCAAGAAGATCGCCAATATCCAGCTAAAACGAACGGGCAGCACTATGGAGGGGAGCTTGGAACGGCACGGACTGTGCTTCTTCAAGCTGCGCGTTAAACTCACCGGCACGCCCAATAACAGTGAATTTGTAGATATTGTCCTCAACTCGTCATCCGAAGAAGGTACCGTATCCTATAACGTCAAGCATTTCTTTGCTTCGGACGGCAGCGGCTTCGACTATAACCCGCGCCTGATCAGGGAAAGGGTAGTCCTTCGTCCCAAGCTGGCGGAGCTCGGTGAAGCAGAGGTGGAACTAGGGCATTCCGACTACGATCCATGGTCGGAGGTTGAGATCGTCAGGATTCTCGGAGCAGCCTACGCAGTCGGCGACAACACCATGCTGAAGGGTGACGTTGTAGCCGAGCTGGATCCCATCGCCTTCGCTCCTTATGCGTTTCTAAAATGGGATGCCCTATACTTCTTGACCAACTCTGCCTAAATCACACCCGGCAGACCCAATCTAATTTAACCTTCATGCGTATTTGACCTTTTATGTCAATACAATTAACATTAAGGAGTATTGATTGATAAAATAAATCATTTACAAATAGCCGTGCATACGGGAATGCTGTAATCGAGTCATCTGTAAAGAATAGCTAAATTTGAAACCGACCATTTGTAAATGGCCGGTTTTTTTATTTTTAAAAAAGGAATATGCCGGGATGATTGGCAACCTGAAAGCTTATTACACTGCTGAAATCAATGCTGGTTCGAGAACGAGTGAAATATGCAGAAGACAACGAAAGGAATTACCAAGGATTCCCTCGACTATTTGAAGGATGTACTCGACGCCATGAGCGATGGCGCCTATATAGTCAACCGTCATTGCGATATTGAATATGTCAACCCTGTAATCGCGCGGGAATTCGGAGCGCCCGGCAATCAGAAATGCTATAAGTATTTCCACAGCCGCAAACAGGTATGCCCCTGGTGCGTAAATAAGGAAGTATTCGAGGGCAAATCGGTTAGCTGGCGGTGGTTCAACCCCAGGACAGGCAGGACTTACGACCTGTTCGACAATCCACTCAGGAACCCGGACGGCAGCCTCTCCAAGCTGGAATTCTTCCATGAGGTTACCGATCTTGTAAAAACGCAGGAAGACCTCAGGATCAGCAACGCGTTCCTGAACAGCATGATAGAGCAAAGTCCCACCCCTACGTGGATATCCAATGATAAAGGTACTCTTATCCGGATAAACCAGGCCTGCTGCACGCTATTTAACATCACCGAAAAGGACGTGGTCGGGAAATATAATATCTTCAAGGATAACCTGGTTGACAGCCAGGGTTTTATGCCTCTGGTAGAAAACGTATTTAATAAAGGGGAGCTAACCAGGTTCGAGCTCAAATATGATACGTCACAGCTAAAGAATCTTAACCTTGAAAGGCAGGCCTCCGTATTCCTGGATGTGACGATTTTCCCCATAATTGATCACAATGGAAAGGTTACTAACGCTGTAATCCAGCACATAGATATCACCACCCGCAAAGCGGCCGAAGAAGCCCTGCGCAAGAGCGAAGATAGATACCGCACTCTGGTGGATAATGCCGCTGAAGGCATCTTTGTTATCCAGAACGGGAAGGTCGTGTTTGCCAACCCTAGAGCTTTTGCCATGGTAGATTACCGGCTTGACGAGAGGGAGCCAAAGCACTTTGTAGATTTCGTCCACCCTGAAGACAGGGCAATAGTCATCGAGCGGCATTTAAGACGGCTGTCGGGCGAGGAACTGGAGGAAACCTATACCATACGTTTGATTGACCGCCATGGCAACATCAGATGGGTGCGCATCACATCAGCCGGCATAAACTGGGAGAACAGTCCCGCCACATTGACTTTAGCTACCGATATCACCGACCACAGGCTGGATGAGGAAAAAATCCGGGAAAGCGAAGGGCGTTACCATTCACTATTCGAGAATATGCTCAACGGCGTGGTCTACTGCCGGATGATTTTCGAGGATGCCCGGCCGCAGGACTTTGTCTTCATCTCGGTTAACGATACCTTCGGGAAGCTGAAGGGCCTCAAAAACATTATTGGGAAAAGGGCGACCGAGGTCATCCCCGGTATACGGGAATCAAACCCCGAGCTGTTCGAAATATTCGGAAGAGTATCCCTGTCCGGCAAGTCCGAAAGATTCGAGACCTTTTTAAGCACCCCGGACATGTGGTTTTCTGTCTCGGCTTACAGCACGGAAAAGGGATACTTCGTAGCCCTCTTCGACAACATCACGGAGCGCAAGCAATCCGAAGAAAAACTGCTGAAAAGCTATGCGGCACTGAAAAAGACGCTGAATGACGCCATCAACACCATGTCCAAGATGGTGGAAATGAGGGACCCGTATACGGCCGGCCATCAAAGGGACGTGGCCACACTTTCCGCCGCCATAGCGTCGGAAATGAAACTGAGTGACGATCAAATCGAGCGCCTCAGGATGGCCGCCACCATGCACGATATAGGCAAGATCTATGTGCCGTCGGAAATCCTTAGCAAGCCGGGCAAGCTGGATAGGCTGGAGTTTGAAATAATTAAGACCCATCCGCAGGGCGGATACGATATCATAAAGGGCATGGATTTCCCCTGCGCTGTCGCACAGACCGTGTTGCAGCACCACGAAAGGCTGGACGGCTCCGGCTATCCCTCCGGGCTGGGGGTCAAAGACATTTCCATCGAGGCCAGGATCCTGGCTGTGGCAGACGTAGTGGAAGCCATGTCGTCACACCGTCCCTATAGGCCCTCGAGGGGGACCGACTAGGCGCTGGCCGAGATATCGGCCGGCAGGGGCAAACTTTATGACCCCGATGCGGTAGATGCATGCCTGAAGCTTTTCAAGGAAGGCCGGTTTAAATTAGAATAAGCCAGGGAATTTTCTGCAATGAAGAGGCTGGCCCTGACGAGGCTTGATGGATATCTGCCGCAAAACATGGAAAGGGAGTACAGGCTGTACTACCTTAAGGATGATCTGCGTACAGCCTCAATTTCCATGCTCTTTCTCACCATACTGCTGGTGATCTTTGCCTATAACGACTATGTGCTCTTCGGGTTTACTCCGACCTTCTACTATCTCATCGCGCTGCGAAGCATATATCTGGTTTTTAACATCGGGCTGATCGTTTTCCTCAGTAATAACCGCAGCCCTGTTAAGTTCGACTGGAATCTATTTGTCTGGCTTATTTTGAGCGGCTTGCTGGTGTCCGTCATCAACCTGACCAGGCCTCCCGGATACATCGGGAACGTCCCCATCGATGTCGTCTTAATCTTGATAATTTACCTGGGCATGCCCATGAGGTTGATGTTCAGGGCTACCGGCGGGCTGCTGTTCATGCTGGCTGAGTCGCTCAATCTCGTCCTCTTGCACCATGAGGCATTGGGGGCAGCGTTCTATGCCTCTATAGTGGGGCTGCTCATGGCCAATATAGTCGGCATCTATGCGTCCGGCCGTCTATATTCCTTCAGGCGCAGCGAGTTCAAAGCGCGGGCGGAGGAGTCTCGGACTCTGGACCTCTTAAGCGAGACCGGTAAAATGGCCAGCATGGGCGGCTGGGAATTCGATGTTAAAACACGCCGGCAGACCTGGACCGACGAGGTATACCGCATTCACGAACTGGAACCGGGGCAGCGGATGACTGTAGAGGATGGGATAAAATACTATGCGCCTGAGGCGGTGCCGGTCATATCTGAGGCCGTACAACATGCCGTTATCTTCGGCGAGCCGTTCGACCTGGAGTTGCCCTTTATCACAGCCAAGGGCAACCGCCGCTGGGTGCGCGCAATTGGCAAGGCTTACAGTGAAAACGGCCTGATAACCAGGATAGGAGGAACCATCCAGGATATCACCGCCACCAAAAAGGCGGAAGATACTATCAAAAGAACATCCGAGCAGTGGCAGTCTACCTTCGACGCCATTTCCGACCTGGTCTCCATTCAGGATAAGGATTTCAAACTCGTCAGAGTGAATAAAGCCTATGCCGATGCCTTCCAGGTGCGGCCTGAAGAGCTTATTGGCAAGCATTGTTATGAGATTGTTCACATGTCTTCCGGCCCTATTCCGAACTGCCCTCATGAGCAGGCGCTTAAATGTAAATTGGGTGTAACCCAAGAGGTGTTCGAGCCGCTTCTGGGGATGTATATGGAAGTGTCGTGCTCACCGATATTCAATGAGATTGGCGAGCTCGAAGGCACGGTGCATATCGTTAAAAACATCACCGAGCGTAAAAAGGTCGAGGAGGAGCGGCAAAGGGCTGTGGACGGGATCCATGACCTCTATAATAACTCGCCGGCCGGATACCACTCGCTGGATATAAACGGAGTCTACGTGCAGGTCAATGACACAGAGCTTGCCTGGATCGGATATACGCGGGATGAGGTCATCGGAAGGATAAAATTCGCTGACCTGCTCACGCCCGAGAGCCGTGAAATTTTCGCCATAAATTTTCCTGTTTTAAAAGAACGCGGGTGCCTGAAGGACGTAGAGACTGAACTTGTGCGCAAGGATGGGACCATTATACCGATTCTTATGAGCGCCACGGCCCTCAAGGATGAACAAGGGAATTTCGTTATGAGCAGGACAACCCTGTTCGACATCACTGAAGTCAGGCGGCTTCAGAAGACAATATCGGAATCTGAGAAGAAATTCCGCACCATATTGGAGGAGATAAACGATTCTTACTTTGAGTTGGACCTTGCGGGCAATTTTACTTTCGTGAATAATGCCTTTTGCAGGGTCCTGCGAGTTACAAAGGAAGAGGTAATTGGAGCCAACTTCCGTTCTATTAGTATACTGGATGAAATAAATGATATTTTGGCGCAGTTCCGCCGCGTCCGTGAAACCGGCGAACCGCACAAGGGGCTCATCTTCAGGCTGGCTCGCAAAGACGGCGTGACAGAGTTCGCCGAGATTTCAATATCGCAGCAAAAAGATGAACGCGGGAATGTTGTGGGGTACCGCTGCGTGGGCCGGGATGTAACCGAGCGCATGGAGCTGCAAAATAAGCTGGCCACTATGGCTATGCACGATGCCCTGACCGACCTGCCCAACAGGTCGTTATTATATGACCGCTTCAACATTGCCTGCGCCCAGGTCCAGCGCAACAATAGAAAGCTGGCCGTAATGGAACTCGACCTGGACAACTTCAAGACGATCAATGACACCCTGGGCCACGCCGCCGGCGACGAGCTCCTCAAAGCCACGGCAGATCGCTTGTCTGCCATCGTCCGTAAGAGCGATACGGTGGCCAGGCTGGGCGGCGACGAGTTCGTAGTGCTGATCCCGGAGTTTACCAATATCAAGGACGTGCTTAAAACGGCACAGAAAATACTCTCGGCTTTCCAAAAACCGTTTGTAATCGACGGACAAGAGCTCCAGGTGACTACCAGCATCGGCATAGCCATCTATCCCCGGGACGGCTCCAATATCGAAGAGCTGCTCAAAGAGGCGGATGCCGCCATGTACTATACCAAGGAGCACGGACGCAACAGCTACAAGCTGAGCGGCGACAAAACCAGGGCCTGAACCGCCCCACGGGGCTAAACCTTAAAAATTAAAAAGTTATATCCAAATGATACAACCATACACCAGCATCACGCGCCAAACGGCCCTTCGCCTAAAGCTCGTTATGACCGATGTGGACGGCACGCTCAACAGCGGCGGTGATGAGCTCAACCCTGCCGTCTCACACGCCATGCAAAATTTAAAAGAGCACGGCATTATGGTAGGCCTTGTCTCCGGCCGTACCGACCCCATGTTGGTATCTATGTCCTCCGGCCTGGATATCGGCGGACCCCTCATCGCAGAAAACGGAGCTGTTGCCAGGATGACTTATAAAAGCCCCCTGGTCGATTTAGGCCATTCGCGTCAACCCGCCCTTGAGGCGCTGAAGAAGCTCAATGCCAGGTATCCCGGCCGCATCAGGGAGAGGGAGGACAACGCCGAGAGGTTGATCGATATTGTTTGTAGTGCCGACGGCATAGCTGTGGAAGACCTCAGAAATTGCGTCGGTGACGTCCAATTGCTGGACTCCACCTACATACTACATCTCATGCAGAAAGGTATCGACAAGGGGACCACGCTGAATAGGTTACTGGAGCTGGTGGATAGGCCGAAGATCAAGCCGGAAGAGGTGCTGGTAGTGGGCGATTCCATGACCGACCTTTCCCTATTCAAACTGTTCACACAAAGTGTTCTTATTCCCAACCGCGACCTGCCGGAAACAGATAAAAAGACCCTCCGCAAGTCTGCCCGGTATATCAGTAAACACGGTGCAGGCGAAGGGTTCGCCGAAGTTGTTCTGCACATAATTAATGCGCGAACATAAGAAGTCTACCAGATGAAAGGGATGAGCCGGTACTTCACCTTCTTCCTGTAATCGGCATAGCCTTCCAGCTCATTGACCAGCATCTTCTCTTCGCCGGCAATCCTGGCGGCCAGCAGGAAAAACATTAGTATACCGATCAACAAGCCGTATAACGAGCCCAGCAGCAGCGGTGAGCCCACGAACATCAATGTCCCCGCCAGGTATAAAGGGTGCCGTACCAGACCGTAAGTACCGCTGGAAATTACCTGCTGCTTGCGCTCGGTCTGTATCCTCACTAGGGGCGAGGCGAAGGTATTTTCCATCAGTGCCCTGTAGAAAAGTATGAAGGAGAGCACCATTCCCACCACGCCCACCGCTTTTACCCAGAGGGGGAAACCCGGGGTCCAGGCGAACCTTCTGGCATCCAGCGGCATGATCACTACCCAGGCGATAAAACCCAGCAACAGCCCGTAAATAACGTACCGGTCCCAGCCTTTCTGTCCTAGTTCTCCCGGCTGTTTATACCTTTCCGCCAGCAGCGCCGGGTCCTTGATGTATAGATTGATGATGGTTGTGAAGCACAGCACCACGAGCCAGATATTAAATATCCAGCCTTCCAGCCACAGCCAGTCTCCCGCCAGCCACAGCAAAGCCACCGGCCAGATCAATATCCACACTGCCGTGTAGACCATTTTGCCCACCGTTATCTTTTTCCTCTCACTTGCCATTACCTTTCCGCCTTTTGATTTATGCCCTTAATTCTATTCCGCCCACTCCACCATAACAAGAAGGACATCGGGGGTAAAACTTATATACCCCTGGGTAAGAAGTAAGAAAGGCGTTGAAGAGGGAACGAGTTCCCTCTTAGAAAAAGGGGTGGGAACTCTCCTGGGAGAGGGGTAAGGGTGAGGGAGAAAACTTGGCATTTAAATCCTCCCTGGTAGTAATATTAACCCTGTATGAAGTACCGGCCTTTCGGCAAAAAACTGCCCTGGCAGTCCTCGGCCCTCGGCTTCGGCGCCATGCGTCTCCCCCAAACTTCGCCTGACCCGGCCGATATCGACGAGGCCGAAGCGGTCAGGATGATCCGCCAAGCCATCGATAACGGCGTCAATTACGTAGATACCGCTTACCCTTACCACGCCGGGCGCAGCGAGGTCGTGGTCGGCAAGGCGCTGCGCGACGGCTACAGGCAGAAAGTGAAGCTTGCCACCAAGATGCCCTCCTGGGCTATAAGATCGGCGGCCGATTTCGACCGCTATTTCGATGAGCAGCTAAAGCGACTGCAGATCGATACTATCGATTTCTATCTGCTGCACGGCTTGAATAAAGACTACTGGCCCAACCTGCGTGACCTCAAGGTGTTTCGTTGGGCCGAGAAAGCCATGGCCGGCGGCCGCATCGGCCGGCTGGGGTTCTCCTTCCACGATGAGTTCGACCTCTTCAAAGAGATCGTAGACTGGTATGACAACTGGACCTTCTGCCAGATCCAATATAACTATATGGATACCGAGTTCCAGGCCGGCGAGAAAGGACTCAAGTATGCCGCCGGCAAGGGCCTGGCGGTGGTGGTCATGGAGCCCTTGAGGGGTGGGGGCCTGGCCAAACAGCCGCCGTCATCCGTGGCCAAAATATGGGAGGGTGCGGTGCATCGGCGCTCACCGGCCGAATGGGCCTTGCTCTGGGTCTGGGAACACCCGGAGGTGTCGCTGGCCCTCAGCGGCATGAGCACCATGGAACAGGTGAAGCAGAACCTTGCAACTGCCGGCCTTAGCGGTCCAGGCTCACTGACACAGAATGAGATGGCACTGGTCGAGCGCGTCAAAGGGGCTTTCCAGGGTCTCAGCCCCATCCCCTGCACCGGTTGTGGATATTGCCAGCCCTGCAGCAGCGGGGTGGATATCCCGCGT
>Ga0187870_1003052_pt1 | contig 13317 bp, 10 predicted proteins | sample June2016WEW_13_1_3_FD_132974 | JGI IMG/M metagenome (GOLD analysis project Ga0187870, IMG submission 132974) | Peatland microbial communities from SPRUCE experiment site at the Marcell Experimental Forest, Minnesota, USA - June2016WEW_13_150 | ecosystem: Environmental > Terrestrial > Soil >... | reverse complement strand
TGCAAGGCAGTCGACACAAATTGTTGGCGCGGTGAAGGGCGTTTACTCCGACTACATCTACAAGTCTATGGAAGCCGCAGTTGACGGTATCATAGATTTCAAGCTTGAAGAAGAAGGCAAACGTACGAGAGACTTGATGCGGATCAGGAGCATGCGAAACGTACACTTTGACCGAGAATGGCATGAACTGAAGATAGGGGACAACTTCGAAGTCACCCTAGAGAAGTAATCGTTCACGGGCGCTCTTGTGTGTGTGGGTCTAGTGGTGCGGGGGATATAGATAGAATGGCTTCTTTGTTGTGGACGTGGTACTCGGAAAAGTAACGTGTAACTCCAACGTGGTACTCACGGATTGCCACGTGGAAGTTTTTTTGTTGGTTTTGCTGGTGTGCGCACGGAAAAAACGTCTTCCACGCGCGAACGCGAAGGTTTGCGGGTTAGCTCGCTTCTTAGAAACGCGCATTACCACGTAAAGCACCACGTCTGCGACACGCGTACGCGGAGCACGCGCGTCAATCCCAAAATCTGCGCGCATATTACCCAACCTATGCGGGCTTGCGTTCCCATATTGGCGGAGAGATTTTTTCAGTGGTGCGCACACTCACTTTTGACCACGGACGAACGACGATTCAGTTTCCACTCCTCGCACTACTAGACTCATACAATAATCCACAGACGGTCATTTTGGTTATGTTGACTACTTCGACGGTTCTTGATCAATGGGCGCGGGCATCTCCTATCGCATGCATGACGTTTGTGATGTTGAAAGGGGGCTGATTACGCCTGCCTTAGCCCACTCGGTGTACCATATGCCCTAAGTCATTGGTTACACCACGATTATCTCAGTTTGGATGACGGTGACCTATTGGTGTTCATCAATCAATCGATCAATCAATCGATCAATCAATCGATCAATCAATCGATCAATCAATCGATCAATCAATCGCGTGCGCGAGGCTTGGCTACTGATCGGCCTAGTCTTCCTATCAGTGATGCTACCATTCGCTGTTCAACCAGTCCGAGCGGATGGCGACCAGGTTACCGCGACAACCGTCACAATGACTGCTAGCTACACGATAGCCGGAGGCGGTACCGGATATTCTGCTCCGACACTCAACTACAGGCAAGGCGGAATTGACAGACAGTACACACTCACTGAAACCCCTGCAGCCATCTCAGCCGACCAAGGTTCAACATGGTCTGTTACGCCAAATCCGCTCTACGGATCCAATTCAAGTGAACGCTGGTACTCAAGCCAATCACTGAGTGGAACAGCCTCAGCAGGCACCTACTTGTTCAGCTTCTACCACCAGTACTACGTGACCGTAGCGTATTGGGTGGCAAGCGGATCAGGATACTCGGCGCCAACGTTTACGGGAAACAAGTTCGGCACGCCCGACCCAGAAACCTTTGCGGACGTCCCGCCGAGCGGAATGACTAGCCTAAATGAAGCTTCACTCGCCGACTGGTTCGACACCGGGCAATGGACTATGACAAACATTCTGCCCGGGTCATCGAACACAGAACGGTGGACTCTCCTCTCGAATGATAGTCTAACGATCGGCGGAACGCTGAGGTACTCGACATACACTCCAACATACGTCTTCGCCTACCACGACCAATACTCTTTGGCAATGACGGCCGAAGGTGAGGGACTGGTGACAGCGGACAATGGACCGAACCCCGCCGCGCACGCTCTAGGAATCAAGACCAGCTTCACAGGCACACAGGTTCTGGATTGGCAGGACGTTAACAGGATCGTCACGATCACAGCGGCCCCGAACGACGGCAACGCGTTCTACGGCTGGGCCGGCACAGGAGCCGGGAGCTACACCGGAACAGACAACCCAACAGAAGTCACAATGAGCAGCCCGCTGTCTGAGACGGCGACATTTGGTAACGAAGGAGGAGTCGGCGTGACTGTAACCTCCGACCCTGCAGGCGCAGGCTTCGTCGCTGTGGATGGCACCCCGTTCACCACGCCCCGAACATTCATCTGGATGCCAGGCGATAACCACACTCTCACAGCAAACACCCCAGTCCTAGGTGCCGATGGAAATGGGTACGTCTTCCAGAGTTGGGACGGGATATGCTCGCAGATACTGCAGCAGGCCCAGGCGCTGCAACAGGATCAGGCGCTGCAGCAGCAAGGCCAGGATTGTCATCTTTCACCCACAATCAACTACACAGTTCCGAACGCCATTCTGCAACTTCTACAGCAATCGACATCGGGCCTCTCGGTTCAAGGCCTCAGCACCGGCCTAAGCACAGGAACCACGTTCACAGCCAACTATCAAACCCAATACTACCTGTCCATGAAAGGAGATGCAGTCTCTCCAGCCTTGGGATGGTACAATTCCAGCACGTCAGTCACAATTTCTGACTCGAACCAGGCTTTCATGGGGTGGACAGGAGTCGGAGATGGCAGCTACACTGGCACAGACAACCCTGCAAACGTGACCATGAATGGTCCGGTAACAGAGATCGCAAACTTCGCTCAAGTGCAGGTCACGGTGGACTCCAGTCCCGAGGGGACAGGCTACGTCGCGGTGGACGGCACGCCCATCTCGACCCCGCAAATATTCAACTGGACCGTGGGATCGACGCACACGCTATCCGCGCAAAGTGATGTGGATTGTGGATCCGGATGCCAATACACCTTTAGCGGGTGGAGTGATGGTGGAGAACAATCTCACCGGTATGTCGCAACCACAAATGAGACTGTAACTGCAAAATTCACTGCAACTGAGGTTGCCAACACTACGGCAGTGAATATCACGGTCACCAGCCCGGTGGGCGGGGGTTTCATGTTTGTGGATGGAAACTTGGTCCAGAGCCCGCAACAAACGTTCACATGGAACCCTGGCGATACACATAAGCTATCAGCCATATCTCCAGCGAGCTGCGGAACGGGGTGCCAGTTCGTTTTCGCATCGTGGACGTCACGGAGCGTAGGCACGACCAATTCATCGTCGTTCGCCTACACCGTTCCAAGCAGCAGTGAGACGGTCACAGACAACTATGAGACACAATACTACCTCAGCCTCATGGGCCAGCCCGGAGGAATAACATACGGCACCGACTGGTACGGCGCCGGTTCATCAGTCCAAATCTCAGCTAACCCGAAGGATCCGGGGTACGTGTTCACCGGATGGATTGGGATGGGAGCCGGCAGCTACACCGGAATGGACAACCCCGCGAGCATCGTGATGAACAACCCGATAACGGAAACGGCCCAATTCCAGAACCCCGCAAAGCCCGAAGTTCAAATCACCATCGACTCGGACCCTGAGGGACCAGGCTTTGTCACCGTCTCGGGCGACAATGGAACGATGCAACCCGTAACGACTCCGTACACCGTCACGGGACACCCCGGGGACCAAGGCATCGGAGTCGCGACTCCCACAGTTGCGTGCGGGGACAACTGCCAGTACCTCTTCGTCTCATGGACCTCACCCAGCATAGGAAACGTAACCACCCCCACGCTAAACTACACGGTACCTAGCAGTAGCGAGACCGTCACGGCCAACTACAAGAAGCAGTACTACCTGACCATGCAGGTTGACCCTTCCAGTGCGAGTGTGTCCCTGTATCCTGGTAGCGGTTGGCAATTTGCAGGAAGAAACGTGACGATATCCGCAGATGCACGTGAAAGCTACGCCTTCGTTCTTTGGACGGGAAGCGGTTTTGGAGGTTATTACGGAACAAACAATCCATCGTTTGTGATAATGAATGGGCCGATCACCGAAACCGCGAACTTCCAAACAGCAAAGGTGACAATGACTGTGAACTGTGTTCCTTCCAGTGTGGCGTTGGGTTCATCCAGTACGTGTACAGCGACGGTGACTGGTTCCAGTCCTACTGGTACGGTGAGCTGGTCGCAGAGTGGTTCCGGAAGTGTCACGTTCTCAGCATCATCATGCACGCCGTCGGGGGGAAGCTGCTCCGTAACGGCGAGGGGTTCAACGGTTGGCGGCGTCACCGTGCAGGCCTCCTACGGCGGAGACTCCAGTAACAATCCGAGTTCTGGCACGGCATCTCTAACTGTCACGTGCGTGACTGCTTCGAGCTCAGTTCCAGGCGGCTACCGCGACCGCGATTGCCCAAGAGCAGCGCTTGCGGGCTCATAGAACTAAACACATAATCCCAACCAATTTTCGTTCCTGAATATCCATTAGGCCTACCAACACGCCATTTTCATGATATTCACTTACGGACTAATCAAACGCAAAACCAGGAATCCGAAAAATACCTGACACCCAGCTTTCCGTTCCAACCGTCGTCGTTTTGTGTGTGGGTATAGTGGTGCGAGCACAGCAAATTGAACTTGGGTTATGGTCGTGGGTGATCGTACGAATCAGAATTCACTCTTGAAGGCTAATTGTTGTTTCGGGTTCTTCTCGATTTGTTTTGATTACTTAGTGCTTGCCGAATTATCTTTGGCGCGCTGTAGCGTAGGAACTTCCTTACCGTCAAGTTCGGATCCTGTTCAACCATCGCATGCAAGAGTGTATCCGCAACCCAAAACCACGGATCGTCGCGTGCAATAGGGTGCATGAGCGAATCGACTACTTTGTTGAGCTCACCATCAGAGTAAAAGGCACCTTTCTTACGGGGCAAGAGTCTTCATGGACCAATGAATGAGGCGCCATCGCTGCGATCGAGCATCCTAATACTTTCACTCATCCGTGGGACAGAAACAGCTCTCAAAGACCAGAATCCTTCGAGTTGTCCACGCAGCTTCTTACCTGATCGTGGGGCTTCTTTGAGCAGTTCGATAGTCCGCAAAATCCGCCATATGGCAACTTGGTCGAGTTTGCGTAAATCCCTGAGGAAGCTTCTGGTTGAGGTTAGACTATAGCTTGCCTTGGCTTCTGAGTTTCTGCTTGAGTTGGGCAATGGTATAGAGCCTGCTCGTCTTTACGTCCGTTCGGGATTGCCTGATCGATTTCATTAACGCTTTATCTCTAAGCGCTTCCTCGGTCTCGAGGAGTTCGTCGAGAATATTCCTTGTCTCAAGTAGCAACTTACGGTCTTGTTGTGTCAGGAGCGATTTTGCCATTAGGGGACCCTCAAGCCGAACATATCTGCAGCGGTATTTAGTTCTATTAACTTGTTGGCGGATGCCGGTCGGTTAACTCGCCTGCATCGACTGGGCGTCTTTGAACTGCTACCATTGCTTTAGCGGGTACCCTACAGTCTACCGTCATCCTAGAGCTGTCAGAACGCATTTCAGATGCTTCGTACGAGAGGAGTAAGTAAGGAAGTAGGGGGCAATCTTATGTACTACGCGAGCCGGAGTAGTACTTCGACCGACCATGACTGAAGAGGTGCTCGTAACCAGAAAAGGGCAGACAACGATTCCTGCCAGGTTGAGGAAGAAGTATGAGATAAGGGAAGGTACACGACTGGAAGTGATCGACTCAGGTTCAGGCATACTGCTGAAGCCCAAGCCGAACACAGTCGACCTTGCTGGCAGCGGTTCCAAGTACTCGACTCCTCGAGAGATGAAACGCCTCCTAGATAAAATGAGGGAAGAGGATGCCTAACCTTGTCGGTTCTGTTACCTTGTCGTTTGGTAACTCATCTGCATCGACTGAGGGATTACCGTCAGTCTCGGATTTCCATACCATCGCTTCACTTGCAGACGCGACGGCCGCGAACCTCGCGGCTCTCGCCCGGCATTCACCAGGCCAGCTAGACCATTCGCCTAGTCAGGGTTTTACGCTTGGTCAAAAGCAACCACTTACCCAACATCGGCCTAATCGGCTTCTTCGGGTATCAGAACCCACATCCCGCCATTGACTAGGCTTCATCGACTGATGACTGGCCGAGAGATGTCGTGAAGCCGCAATTAAGGCAGACAGGTGAGTAAAAATACCATCCACCAAACGGGAAGGTAACAGAGCCAACCTTGTCTATGATACACGTTTCTTCATCGAACACTTCTACTCAACCAACAAAGGGGTTCAAGAAAGAACGACGCATGAGCTCGTGACCAACAAGGCGAAGTACGTCTCAGTGATCACTCTCCACGAGGTTTATCGGCTCACGTTGGGAAAGGAAGGGCGAGAGACCGCGCAGCTCAGGGTAAGCCTCATCTCCAAGGATTTTGAGGTCGTCGATGTGAACTCCGCCATCGCTCTGAAGGCGGCTGAGATCCGGCATGGCTTATCCCTGCCGATGGCTGACAGCCTGATTGCGGCTACGTGCTTCACCCTCAAGGCCGACTGCGTCTCCGATGACCCGCATTTTGCCGGAGTCCGAGGCCTCTCGACGAGATGGATCTAGGCTACCTCTGTAGATTGTGTGGGTCGTCAGTGAAAGCAATGAGCCGACAAGTTAACAGAACCGTGGTCAACATATGTGGTGAGGCATGCATATGCCAAGCCGGAATTATTCCACAACCTACCGCGTACTACGAGTCTTAGTGTGGGGGGTCGTGGGCATCCTTCTCGCCACGGTAACCTTACTGGTCCTCGCAATCATGATGCCTTTCTTCTTACGGGCTTTGCTCGAATCAGGTTCAGTAAGCCAGTCGTTAACGCAGGCTTCTCGGAGTCTAATGGTGGTTCTGGGAGGTCTCGGCCCAGCCATATACGGTCTAATAATTGCCCTAGTCGTGGTTCTAATCCTCCTAGTAATCGGCCTCGCAATTCTAGAAAGAACACCCTCAACACATTTCAAACCCAGAGACGAGGCGTTTGAAGCTCTGAAACTCCGCTACGCGAAAGGCGAAATCACAAAAGAACAGTTCCAGGAAACGAAGAAAACTCTAGGCACTGAGGCATAGCAATCAAGCTAGCAAAAATGGCTTCATTGGAAGCCACTTCTCTTTCCAAACATCTGGCACCAGATGTTGAACCACGATTGAAGCACCGGTTCATTGGAGGTCTGAACTGCCTTAACCTACGGTTCAAATTCGGATGCCGCACCAGCTGACCCACACACAAATGAACGACTGTCCGTAGTCTTTACTCTGCTAGTACGTTGCAGTTCAAAAACCGTTATGACATATGCTATCGAATCAGATATTGCGAAGTTCTCGCTACAGATGAGGCAATAGTTAGCGAGAAAGTTGTCTGCCGAAATTCGCAGAACCCGGACTGGAATCCTAGGACTTGACGAAATACTTGGAGGGGGTTTCCCGCGGGGTAGATTGATTCTTGTGATCGGGGAACCGGGAGCCGGCAAGACGGTACTCTGCTCACAGGTTCTATACAACGGAATAACGAGGTTCGATGAAAACGGCCTTTTCGTAAGCCTCAAAGAAACCAGAGCGGAGTTTCTCCGAGAGATGAATTCCTTTGGCTGGGACTTTGCATCCGCTGAAAAGGAAGGGAAGTTCTCCTTTGTTGACGCATCCCCAATCCGAACTATTCCGGGAGAGGTGAAGATCGGTCAACTCACGGTCGGAAATCCGGATTTCTCTCTGATTAGTCTACTCGAAGTTATCCGCAAGAGTGCCAAGGCAATCAACGCTTTGAGGATTGTGTTTGATTCAATAGCGACGTTGGATTTTGTGTACATGGATGAGGCTCAGCGTAGAAAGGCGATACTGGATTTGGTTGAAGCATTGTCTGAGACTGGCGCTACCTGTCTCTTGACATCCGACCTTTCTAGCATCGGGATGGGGGGCATACTGGAATTCAACAAGTACCTTCGAAAAAGCTTGGTGCAACTTGAGAAACACATGTTTCATGGCACAATCGTCATGGACAATCTCCTACAGGGAAGAACTCTGGAAAGAGTAATCACGGTTGAGAAGATGAGAGAAACCCAGACTGACCGTCAGCCGAGACCTTACAGGATAACTGAAAAGGGAATCGAAGTTTATCCGCGAGAGAGCGTCTAGACTAGATTCGCGAACCAGCAAGGAAAATTGATTGATTTGAAGCATTTATTCTGTCAAGATGCTGCACGATCGATTCACATAGCTTGTATTCTTCCAAAAGCGCCTGTTCGCTAGGCTCGTTTGTCTTGGCAGCCATGGCGCTTACGCCTCTAAGTCTATTCGCTGGTTGTTGTTGTGGATCTAATGGTGCGAGCACCGTAATTTGAACCGTCATTTTGGTGTGTGTGGTATCAATGGTGCGGGCAACTGAATTTGAACCGTCATTTTGTGTGTGTGCGCACCAGTTGAACCATCACACACAACAACAATCGGGGAGACGAGATTTTGACGAATTCTAGCAATTCACGTCGCTTCTATTGCCATTGCTAGAGAACTTTCCTTTTTCTTCGTCTATGGTTCAGAGGTCTAAGTTTTCCGCGGTCTCAGGCCGAGGAAGCTGAAGGTTGTGAGTAGGCTGAGTATGAAGACCGAGGCCATCGAGACGATCGGGTCCAGCTTTAGCATTTGAAGGTACTGTTCCAGCAGGGTGCGAAGAGGCGCCCAAGAGGTAGGGTTCCAGCCTGCGTTGAACCCAAGAAGGCTCTTCACGCCTATAGAGTACAGGTACGGAAAGAGAACGGAGAAGCCTAGGCTCAGGAGTACGCCAAACAACATCCCTGCCGGTGATGAGCGCTTCACCGTGCTGGCTTGTTCAGTTGGTCTGCTAGAGGGAAACAACGGTCCGCTTGCTTGCTTCTCCAGCTTTGTTCGTGCGCCGCACTCAATGCAGAATGCAGAGTCAGATGACAGTTTGGCACCACACTTCGTGCAGTAAGCTGTGTTCTCTGTGCTGGTCACTACCACCACCTCCCCGATTGACATTGGAACAGATTGACGTTCAGCCCGTAAGTTGTTCCCAACCCACCAGGCAAATTCACAGACTCCCCATTGCCAAACGTAACATGCGTCGACATGAAGTTGTACTGCTTAAAGACGATAGTAACGCTCGGGCCCTTCGTAACGTTACCCGTCCCGCCAAAGTCCTCAAGAGAATGAAGCTTCGTAGTGTTGAAATCCTGCCAACCAGAAGGCTCTCCGCGAACAGTGCCCCCCACATTGCCCGCCCCCACCCTCACATTGTACCCTACACCGACGTTCCAGCCGATGCCGGTGAAATGATACGTTGTCTTGTCACCCCAATCACCAATTTCACCCGGCTTGGGGTTGGGCATCGCATCATCCCACTCCTGAATTTCCACGTCGACGCTCTGGAATCCAACCAGGCCAACGCCCAGGTTTTGCCCCTTAAGTATTCTAGCCCGGAAATACTGGGTTTTCTTCCTAGGCTTATTCGCGTCGTCTTGGCCCGGCTCAGACCCCGTCCTGCTGCTTAGTCCGGCTGCAGTAGCAGCAGCTCCCAATCCCGCTGCACCCGCGGCTAACCCGACGGCGGTTACTACAGGGACGGGACGCTCGACCACCTGCAGGCTAGCACTCGTAGACGCGTCTTTGTATCCCCCCGTCTTTCCGGCATACACCTTGATTGCGTGTGCTCTTACCTCCGCATCGTTAGGTATGGCTATTTGCGTGGAGAAATGTCCTGAGGCATCGGTCGTTAGCGCGGAAGGCTCAGGCAATCCGTCGCACAGAAAGCTTACGCTGGCTTCAACTCCTTTACCTTCGTTGTCCACCACGGTTCCAGAAATGGTGGCATTGTCACCCTGTTTGGCGGACGCAGGCGAAACGACCAGTGAGACTGAGAGTTGGTGCCACTTGACAACAATCGTGCCTTTCGCTGTCAATAGCGCTTCAGTAGCCGTAACGGTGTAAGAATCTCCCTCATCCGCGTCCGACGGGACTGTTATGGAAGGGGCATTGAAGGTTCCTGCGCCACCGACTGGGGCTGTCGACTCCGCGCCAAGGGAACCATAGTTCAGTGTGACCTCTCCGTTTGGCGCCCAACCGGAACCTGATACGGTACATTGACCGCCTGGGTACACGAAACTTCCGTCACTCATCGCCACAGCAAGGCTCGGCGTGTAGGGTTTCACTTCGAATGAAACATCCCGGCTATCATGTGCCGAACTGTAAGAGGCAGTCACAGTATATGTGATCGGACCCGATTCCGCGGTTTCCGGCACATTCACCTTTGCGCTAAAGGAACCACCCTTATTGGTTATGGTCCCGCCGAACTGGCCCGTGACCACCATTTTGACCAGTCCAGCATTATCCTCGACCGGGTCCAGGGATCCGAGTTCGCCGCATTCGTTCACGTAGAAGTCCTGACGCAGAAGCTGGACGGTTCCAGTGATTGTGACGGGATCTCCTGGGTGATACTCGGCCTTGTCGGTTTCCGCACTGGTTATCTTGACGCCATACTTTGAGTCATAGTAGAACCAGTTGTACGGGTTGCAAACACTCGACGCCGTCTGGGTGGGGATGGGGCAACTTCCACCGCCGCACTGTTGGACACCGGGATTATTCGCAGGGATGATGCTCGCAGTCACTCCGCCTTGAATCATGCTGGAACTAAGCAACAACGACAAAACTGAAAATCCAACTAGGAGGAATTGGAAAAGCGTTCGTTTCTTCCTACTCTGCAAAGGAACCTATACACGTTATCGGAGACGCAGGCTCTTGAGATTTTGCATTTTTATCTTGAAAAAATCTCTTTTGTCTCTCTCCCAAACATCAATGCGAAGTTCATGCGTCATTGGTTGATCTCGCCAGAGGGCGAGCTCAGTTTGCTGTCGGCTACCGCGAGCACTCAAGCCAGGCCTCTCGCGGGCGACACCTGCGGAGGAACCGGCAATACCTAGCGCATAGACCAAACGCATTACCAGGCTCCAGGCTCCTGGTCAGCGTTGTGTGTGGGTCAGCTGGTGCGCACACACACAAAATGACGGTTCAAATTACGACGGCCTAGAGGCGCACAGTGACTACTGCTCGAAATTGGAGCGGTTTACGTGCAAGAGCTAAATCAACCATCTGCACGCTTACACTAGAAGACCAGTGCTGAATCTCGATCTAATACGTTCAGAATTTCCCGTCACAAGCAAGTACGCCTACTTCGACCACGCGGCAGTAGGGCCACTCCCCACAAGAGTCCTGGACGCTACGAAACAAGTGGTTCAAGAGAAATCCGAGGGAGGTATACATTGGGAATCTTGGGAAGAGCAAGCGGAAGCCGCACGAAAATCAATCGTTGAGCTGGTCGGAGCAAGAGAAGAAGAGATCGCTCTGACCACCAGCACATCAGAGGGCTTGGCGATTGTCGCAAACGGCCTATCATACGAGAAAGACCAGAACATAGTCACATGTGACATGGAATTCGCTTCAAACCTCTTCCCCTGGCAAGCACTCACAAAACGTCACGGCCTAGAGTTGAGGGTTGTACGAAATCATGAAGCCAGCCTGAAAATGGAAGATTTCAGTGACGTAATCGACGCAAAGACGAAGGTCGTATCGATCTCATACGTCCAGTATTCCAACGGTTTCAGGACAGACTTAGCAGAATTGTCGAAGATTGCGCATGAGAATGGCGCATACGTTGTCACCGATGCAGTTCAGGCTGTTGGACAAATGCCCATTGACGTAACGGACCTTGGAGTGGATTTCCTTGCAAGCAGTGGCTACAAGTGGTTGCTCTCGCCGATCTCGACTGGCTTCTTGTACGTGAGACGGGGTTTGTTGGATGAACTCTGGCCAACCATTGTCGGTTATCGCTCGGACGAAAATCCAATGGATTTCAATTACCGAAACTTCCAACCAGCACAGACGGCCAGGAGATATGAGGCTGGCCAACTCAACTTCCCTGGGTTTGCGGGTATGAGAGAAGCTATAGGCCTATTGCAGAATATTGGTATGGAGAACGTCTGGAGCAGGATTCTCTCACTTATCGGGCTATTGCGCAATGGACTCAAAAGAAACAGTACCTTCCAAATCCAAAGTAGCATGGACGAAAAATCCAGATCCGGCATATTGAACTTAGCATGTCAGAACCCCGATTCAATTGCGAAACGCCTCTTCGAACATCGGATCGTAATCTCAGTCAGAGGAGGTGGGCTGAGGATTTCTCCACATTTCTACAACACAGAGGAGGAAATTCATAAGCTCCTCTCAATGCTGAATGCGCTCTAACCCGACCTCATCGGGACAATCCTGAATCAAAGGATCATTTCGAGTTCTACACCATGCTTTCCGACCTAAAATACTTGGATTGTGCCGTCATCGACAGTCAGAAGGGACTTGACCGCGAATCGAAGAGAAAAAGAGCATCGTTATTTGAACGTCAGTGTGACGTTTCGCAAAACAGAAATGGTCGGATGCTCTTGAGCATATGCCTTGCATCCCAGAGGATGACGTGAGTTGTCTAGTGTTCTTACTCTGCCGATATTGTCCGATCTAGTACCGGGTGGATTTCGGTACGGTCTCAACTTGGTTGTTGAATTTGAGCCGCACTCACTTTGGTATGAATCATCGCTAACGATAGCGGCTCATTGTTTGCGGAGCGGATCAAGAACCGACTACCATACATTTCAGCACATCCCAAGCGAGGTCGTTGAAGCGCTGGTTCGCTTTGGGTTGGATGTTCAGAGGTTAGAAGAGGAAGGAACCCTCAGAATACTGGACACTTACACCGTCACCACACAAGTGGGCGTTCCCGGGAGACCTAAGATAGGTCGACCGCCCTACCAAACGCAGTCTGCTAGATTGTCTGACTGGAGCATTAGTGCCGCGCAGGACATGAAATCTCCGCGCGAGATCCCGGAACCAGAAAAGCGGCGTCTGCACATTGACGATAACACCTCGGTTCTGCTGCAATACAATTCCGAGAAAGAAATGATCGATGTGTGGAGAACCAGGTTTGTTCCTTTAGCGAGGGCGCGCGAAGACATAATGATTCACTCCCTTGTAGCGGGCGTCTATTCTGAGGGATTTTACAAGCAATTTGAATCGTTGTGTGACGGCATAGTCGATTTCAGAAGCCAGGAAATTGGCGGACAAATCGAACATGAGGTGAGAATCAAGGCCATGCATGGCAGGACGTTTGATTCGCGTTGGAGAAGGCTTCGACTACTGGATAGTGGTCAGGTCGCACTGGTTACCTAGCAGCGTCCCTAAAGACATGAACAGGTTTCTTTTGTTTCCTGTAATTGCAGGAATGGCATCTGCACCAATGTCTTTGGTGTGTGTGCGCACCAGCTGACCCACCACCCATGGCATCTTCTTCTTTCCAAGCAGCACATAGTTCCGAGGATTACGACGAGCTTCTGTGAGTCTTGCCTTCAATAGTTGCATGCCCCTGTCGAAAGTTATCGTAGTGCTGTTTTTATTCCATCACACATCTTGTTGTAGGCATGGCAATAGACCGCGAGCTCTTGAAGATATCTTGGAGCATTACAAACACAGATTGGATGAGTTCCTTCAGGAAGAGAACATAAAACCAGTGGCCAGCGAACACTTCAGCAAACACATAAACG
>Ga0187870_1003047_pt1 | contig 13327 bp, 8 predicted proteins | sample June2016WEW_13_1_3_FD_132974 | JGI IMG/M metagenome (GOLD analysis project Ga0187870, IMG submission 132974) | Peatland microbial communities from SPRUCE experiment site at the Marcell Experimental Forest, Minnesota, USA - June2016WEW_13_150 | ecosystem: Environmental > Terrestrial > Soil >... | reverse complement strand
GGCAACGGGAGCTGGAGCCACTTTTCCGAGCACGCCGTGCGCACCTCGACGGTGAGCTTGCCGGCGCAGTTCATCGTGAGCCTGCTATGGGTGATGTTCGGTTACAGCGGATGGAACGCGGCAACCTACGTGGCGGAGGAAGTGCGCCGGCCGGAGCGAACACTGCCCGCGGCGCTGGCCGCCGGGACGGCGATCGTGGCGGCGCTCTACCTGGGGCTGAACATGGTTTTCATTTACGCCACCCCTCTGGAAAGCATGAAAGGCGTGATCGCCATCGGCGCGCTTTCCGCCTCCAACCTGTTCGGGGCCAAAATAGCGGGCGCCTTTTCCGCGCTGATGGCGCTTTCCATCATCTCCACGGTGAACGCCATGGTGACCATCGGCCCGCGAGTCTACTACGCGATGGCCAAGAACAAGGCGTTCTTCCGGGCGGCGGCGTCGGTGGACGCGCGCTGGCACACGCCGGTCAACGCGATTCTGAGCCAGGGCCTGTGCGCCATGCTTATGACGCTGACGCCGTTTCCCCAACTGGTGAGTTACATCGGATTCAGCCTGACGCTGTTCACGGTGTTGTCGGTGGCATCGCTGTTTGTGTTCCGGCGCGGGCGCCCGGGATGGCAGCGGCTGCGCGCGCTCGAGTTTGCCTGGCCGCTGATTCCGGCCTCCTATATCCTGGTGGGAATGTGCATGATGGTCTACGGCGTGATCTGGCAGCCGGCGGCGTCGCTGACCGCGCTGGCGACGGTGGGCGCGGGCGCGCTGGTGTACCACTTCGGGGTTCGCGCGCGGCGGGTTTGAGCTTCGGCCATGAAACCAACGCGAGTTCGCTACTGGGTAATTGTCTTCGCCGTGACGCTGGCGGTGATTACCTACGTCGACCGGGTCTCGATCTCGTTCGCGGCGCCCGCCATCCAGAAGGATCTCAGGCTCACGAGCGTGCAAATGGGATGGGCCTTTTGGGCGTTCGGGTGGTGTTATGCGCTGTTCGAGATACCAGGCGGGTACCTGGGCGACTGGATGGGGCCGCGCAAGGTCCTGATCCGCATCGTGCTGTGGTGGTCGTTCTTCACCGCCGCCACGGGGTGGGCCTGGAACTTCGTTTCGCTCACCGCCACGCGTTCCCTGTTCGGCATGGGCGAGGCGGGCTGCTTCCCCAACTTGACGAAAACTTTCACCACCTGGTTGCCCGAAAGAGAAAGAGTTCGCGCCCAGGGCATCATGTGGCTCAGCGCGCGGTGGGGCGGCGCATTCACCCCGCCTCTGGTGATGCTGGTGATGCGGCTGGTGGGATGGCGCCATGCGTTCGAGGTTTTCGGCTGTCTGGGAGTGGTGTGGGCCATCGTATTCTATTGCTGGTACGTCAACGACCCCTTGCAGAATCCCAAACTCGACGCGGCCGAGCGCGCCCTGCTGCGGGAAAGCTCGAAACTGGCCTCGGGCCATGGCGACGTACCGTGGCGCAGGTTTCTGCGCTCGCGGCAGGTATGGATGATCTGCTGGCAGTATTTCTGCCTCTCCTACGGCTGGTATTTCTACATCACGTGGCTGCCCACCTACTTGAGAGAGGGCCGGCACATGGAAATCACGTCGACCGCTTTGCTCAGCGTGCTCCCGCTGCTTCTGGGGGGGATGGGCAACCCGGCCGGCGTGTTGGCGGGAGCGTGGCTGGCGCGGAGGACGGGCGATGTGGGCCAGTCGCGGCGCATCATGGGATACGTCGGTTTTGCCGGCGCCAGCGGACTGCTGCTGCTCTCCACCACGGTTCACAACCCGCTGCTGGCCATGCTGGCGGTCGGCTTGGCCAGTTTCTCGAACGATTTGGTGATGCCGGGAGCGTGGGCCGCGGCCATGGACGTGGGCGGCAAGTATGCGGGCTCGCTCTCCGGCGCGATGAACATGTGGGGCAACTTGGGCGGCGCCATGTCTCCGCTGGCCATCGGCTACATCCTGAGGTGGAGCGGCAACAACTGGAACCTCACGTTTTACGTGGCGGCCGCGGTTTACCTGATGGGCATCGTCTGCTGGTGGTTTCTGGACCCGGTGACGCCGCTGGACGGCGAAGCCTGACCGTGTAGCCGGCTTTCAGCCGGCCGGCCGCCTGAAAGGCGGCTGCGGGCAAGATTGCCCGCCCCACTTGGTTGGCCCTGGCCGTGCAGGAATCCCGGTTGTCATCCGTGGGGGTCTCGGAAGTGCGGGGCTTTCCCGGTTGGCGGCGTGCGAATTTCTCACGGGGTGTGGCCACCCGGCATCACTGGCGAAAGGGGAAACGGCGGCGGCAGCCCTTGCTATAATCGATAGTTACAGTCCGCATCGTTACGCATCCATTGATATTGCGCATGAAGTGCATCTCGGTATTCATTCTTTGCGCGGCGGCCCTGAGCGCCGCCGACTTCACTACTGGGCAAGCCGCGAGGCTGGTGATCGGGCAGACCACGTTCACCAGCCAGGATCCGAATTCGAGCGACACGATTGTCGGGGGGGTGAGCGGCCTGGCGTATGCCGCCGACACTCTGTTCGTGGCGGACTCGAACTATGTAGGCGCCGCCCCGTCGAACAACCGGGTTCTGCTTTTTGGGGGCCTCTCGAGCCAGCTACCCAGCCCCACCGCCCAACTGCCGTACAATCGCAAGTGTCCGGTCTGCCTGGGCCAGGCCACGGTGGTGCTGGGGCAACCGGATTTCACCACGACCACCGAAAACTTCACCGCCTCGCAGAACAATGTGCGTCTGCCCACGGCGGTAGCTTCCGACGGCGTTCACGTGGTGGTGGCGGATACCAACCATAACCGCGTCCTGATCTGGAACCGAATCCCGACCACCAATGACGCGCCCGCCGACGTGGTGGTGGGGCAGCCCGATTTCGTCGGCTCGGGCCTGCCCCCGAACAATACTCCCACCGCGAAATCCATGCGCGGGCCGCAGGGGGTGTGGATTCAGAATGGAAAGCTGTACGTGGCGGACACGCAGAACAACCGCGTTCTCATCTACAACCAGATTCCCACTTCCAACGGAGCGGCCGCCGACGTGGTTCTGGGAGAGCCGAATTTCACCACTGCCATCCAGCCAAACCTGGCCGCGCAGACCACCTCGGCGACGGCGAGCAACCTGCTCAACCCGGTGGCGGTATCCTCGGACGGCTTCCATCTTTTCGTGACGGACCTGGGCTACAACCGCATCCTGATCTGGAACAGCATTCCCACCGCCAACGCCGCGCCCGCGGACGTGGAAATCGGCCAGCCGGACATGGTCAGCTCGGTTGCCAACAACGCGTACAGCGGGACGGCGGCCACCTCCACCAGCGACACCACCGACCAAGAGACGCCCGTGTTGTGCACCGTCTCCAACGGCGTGGACGGCAACAACAACCCGACCTACCCCAACTACTGCAACTACACGGTGAGCTTCCCGCGCTTCGCGCTGGCCGCCGGCAATCGGTTGTTCATCGCCGATGGCGGCAACGACCGCCTGCTGGTGTTCAGCCAGATTCCCACGCAGAACGCCCAGGCGGCGGACTACATCATTGGCCAGATCGGTGGCACGGTGAACCAGGCATCGGACGCGGCGGATTCGCTCCGCACGCCGATGTCGCTGGCCTGGGACGGGACCAACCTTTACGTGAGCGACGCCTACAACCGCCGCATCACGGTCTATTCGATCGGCGCGAACACGGTTCCCTACCAGGGCGTGGTCAATGCCGCCAGCCTGGCTATTTATGCCAACGGAAACGTCACCATCTCCGGGACGATCCAGGCGGGGGACGTGGTCACCATCAACGTCGGGGGGACGGCCAGTACCGACTCGGCGGGCAACGCGACCACCACGGGCGGCGCGAATTACACGTATACGGTGAAGTCGACCGACTCGTTGACCGACACGATTAACGGCGCGGTGGTCAACGACGTGGTTGCCGGCCTGGTTGCCGCCATCAGCGGTTCCAACAACGGCGCGGGCGATCCCAACGTGCTGGTCACGACGGATATGGCCAACAACGAATTGATTTTGACCGCCCGGAAGTCGGGACCGGACGGCAACAACATCACCTACTTCGCCTCGGCCGCGCCTTCCTCGGCCAACAGCGCCGCCAAGATCAGCGCGGCGACGGCGGGCTCGACCCTGACGGGTGGCGGAGACGCGGCCAAAGTGGCGGCGGGCACGGAGGTGTATTTCAACGGCATTCGCGCGCCGCTGTTTTCCGTTTCGCCCACCCAGATCACGGCGCAGGTTCCCTGGGAGGTGAACGATACCACCAGCGTGAATGCCTTTGTGCGATCGGTCCAGAGCGATGGCAGCGTGGTGGTGACGACGCCGGTCGCGGTCACCATCGTGCCGCAGAATCCCGGCATTTACGCGCAATCGGGGGCGCCGGATCCGACGCTTCCTTCCGCCACGCTGGGATTGGTTTACCATGGCTCCAGTTATGCCACCGGGGTGATCTCGGTGGACGGCACGGCCAACGCCGGCGACGCCGCCACGGTGACGATCGAGGAGCGCTCCTACACTTACACGGTCCAGAGCGGCGACACGCTGGACAGCATCCGGGACGCTCTAGTGGGCCTCATTAACCAGGATCCCAAGGTGACGGCTGCCGCCGCCGGCGTGTTCGACCGCATTCTTCTGACGGCCCGGGTGCAGGGTCCGGAGGGCGACAGTATTCCTTACGGGGCCAGCGCCGACACCGGCGCCGAGGTCATCATGACGGCCATCGGGACGACGCTGTGTTGCTCGAATGTGGCTGGAGGTCTGGTGACCCCCAACAACCCGGCGCTGTCCGGAGAGGTCATCTACTTGTATGCCACGGGGCTTGGCTTGCCAGTGGTTTCGGATACCACCAAGAATCTCATCCAGACGGGCATCCAGTATCCGCCGGGCAGCCCGAACACGGTACCGGTGAGCTTTGTCTCCTCGCTGGCGGGCGGAAGCACGGCCGACGTGCTCTCGGCCTCGCTCCTGCCGGGATCGGTGGGAATCTATCAGGTGGTTCTGCACTTGAACTCGGGCCTGGCGACCAATGCCGATACCACGCTGACCATCGCGCAGGACATCTACGTCAGCAACGTGGTGACGTTTGCGGTGAGCGGCAACTAAACGGAGCGTCATCACCGATGGCGCAACGGCTCCCGGGGAAGCCGTGAAAAAAACCGGTTGGCAGGCGGAAGCGCCCAATGCCACATACTTTTTGATTCTGGCGACCATTCTGCACAAATCGTGGGGCAGCCAATCCTGGCTGCAGCCGGCTTTCAGCCGGCGACTGCGGCTCCGAAGACTCGCGCACCGCGCGAAAAAGCCGCCTGAAAGGCGGCTGCGGGCAAGATTGCCCGCCCCACAACAAATGCAGAATGCCGCGACCGGGAAAAGTATGTGGCATTGGGCGGAAGCGCCTGCCTCACAAACACGCCAGAGACACGAAGGGCGCGAGATCTCTCTCGCGCCCTTGGATGGTCCGGCAGATCAGGCGGCGTTGGCGAGGAGCTGGTCCAACGTTTCGGCCGACTCGGTCTCGAATTCGTGGCGGTCGGCAGCCTCCTGACACCGGATGCAGTACTTGGTCCACGGCACGGCATCCAGGCGCTTGGGTTTGATCTCCTCTTCGCAATGCAGGCAGATCCCGTAACTGCCGTCAGCGATGCGGGCCAGGGCGCCTCTCACGCTGCGAAGCAGGTTCGATCCACGGTCCAGGTTGCGGATGGCCAGCTCGCGCTCCCCGGCGAGCTGCACCTCATCCAAGGCGTCCGGCGTCTTTTCGATGGCGATATCCGCGCGGTTTCTGAGGCCCACAGACAGTTCCACCCGCTTGGCCTCCAGTATCGCCTTGTGTTTCTCAAGTTCGGTCCTGTTCATTTCCCATCTCCTTGTTCGACGCGACCTTTTCTTTTGATTTGTTGTCTTTGCGCGTCTCTTCCAGTAATTGTATAGACGAAATATCGCACTGAAAGTTTCACCTCTGAGGCTCCCTCAAAAGGGCCATCTCGCTCGTCATGCACAACCCAGCGACGATCGCACCAGACGATAGCCGAGCAATTGGCGTGCCAAAGCCAGAGATGCTGAAAAGCTCTGGATTTCGCTCGATGTACGTCATACTCCACTGTCTTATCGGCAGGATGCTACCATCTCTCTTACAATTCGCCAAGAAACACTATGAGTGCGCACCCTCACAGAGTGCAGGGCAGCCTGTGCGCCTGGGCTGCCTGTATCTTTTTCTTCTTCGCGGGGCGGGCGTTCCTCCCGCACCTCGGGATTCAAAATGACGAAGCCCTGTTCGCCTCAGTCCTGTACGAGCCTCGCGCGGCGGCCTTCATGCTTCATATTGGGCACTTCCAGGTTCCGCTCATGCTGATGAGCTACCTGGGGACCCTGAAGGCCTGGATCTACAGCCCGATATTCCGCGTCTTCGGCACGGGGGTTTCGGCGCTGCGCGATCCGGTTCTGCTGGCAGGCGTAGCCGGTGTCTGGCTATTCTTCCTGCTGCTGCGCAGAGTGGCTGGGGAGCGTGCCGCCGTTATTGGATGCGGTTTGCTGGCCGTGGATTCGCTGTATCTGCTCACCACCTGCTTCGACTGGGGGCCGGTGGCGCTCCAACATCTGCTTCTGGTGGCGGGATTGCTCCTGCTAATGCGATTCTATCAGACGCGTCAAGATCTGGCGCTGGCTGGCGGGTCTTTCCTCCTGGGTCTGGCCATGTGGGATAAAGCATTGGCAGCATGGATGTTAATAGGGATAGGAGCGGCCGGAATTCTTACTTTTCGACGCCAAATATTTGGTGTGACTACGATTCGGCGGGTAGCCACGGGCGGGCTGGCTTTCGCTCTGGGGGCTCTGCCGCTCATCATCTACAACGTGGATAAGAAATTCGTGACCTTTCGCTCCAACGTGGCCCGCGATACCAGCGACATTCCGGGCAAGGCCCGGCACCTCATGAACACGGCGAATGGCCAGGGGCTGTTCGGCTGGATGGTGAACGAAGACTGGCAAGCGCCCGTGCCCCACCCACCGGAAGGCGGGCTGCAGAAGGCTTCCGCCCGCATTTCGTCACTGGCCGGCCACCCACGGCACAACCTGATGCTTTACGCCTTCGCGCTAGCGCTTCTGCTGGCGCCGCTGGCGCGTGGCCCCGCGCTACGGGCCATCCTGTTCGCGCTCATAGCCATGGCGGTGGGATGGGCGCAGATGGCGGTCACCGCCAACGCCGGAGGCAGCGTTCACCACGCCATTCTTTTGTGGCCGTTCCCCGAGATGGCGATCGCGGTCTCCTTTGCGGCGGCGTCGAGAAGGCTGGGCCGCGCCGGAATTCCGTCCGTGGCCGCGGTCCTTGTGGTCCTCATAATTTCGGGTGTTCTGCTGACGAATGAATACTATAGTCTCATGCTGCGAAACGGCGGCTCGCAGAACTGGACGGACGCCATTTTCACGCTTTCCGACTACATGAAAGGGGTCCCGTCCAACGGCATATACTGCGCGGATTGGGGCATTATGGACAGTCTGCGCCTGCTCAACCGGGGCAAACTGCCGCTCAACGTCGGCACCGACCCCATCTCCAAGCCCGAACTGAGCCCGGCGGACCGCGATTACCTCCAGCGGGTGATCTCGGAGCCGAGCCACGTCTTCATCGCGCACACCAAGGACTACGAGTTCTTCCAGGGCGTGAACGCCAAGCTGCTGAAGTACGCGGCGGAGTCGGGTTACGAGCGCCAGATGATGGCCCTCATTCCCGACGGCTGGGGCCGGCCGGTATACGAGGTGTACCGTTTCACGTCGCCGGGACATCCATAACGACCACGTTCGGCAGCCAATCCGACCCACCCTGTGCGGGCTGTTGAGAATATCGACAAAGACTGAGTTTTTCAATCTCAGGATGCTCTTGTCTTGACTCTCGCGACAAACTCATGTAGACTATCACCACATGCTGTACAAAACGGGAACCCCGGCTCAGAGGGAGAGCTGGTGCTGAGCAGGCAACCACGTGGCTCCGACTCAGGCCACCGGGTGTACAACGTTACCCGCCGGAGGACGGATTCAAAATGAAAACTGCGGTTCTGACACAAGAGCCTCGCCATTTGGTGCGGCTTGTCTGCTTTGCTGTCTGCGTTGTGGTCGCTGCGCCGGCCTTGGCCCAAAACCTGGCATGGGAACGCCAAGTCGGTTCTCCACATGCCAACGACTTCGCTTATGGAACGGCAGTGGACGCCACCGGAGTTTATGTTGTTGGGGTGGTGCATTTCGGAGATGCATTGCCTGGCCAAAAGAACGTTGGCGGGGGGACAAACGCTTTTATCCTGAAGTACGACCTGAATGGCAATGCGCTGTGGACCCGCCAGTTCGCGAGCTCAATCGACGCATACGCAGATGCGGTGGTTACGGGTGGTGGCGGCGTGTACGTCGTGGGGGATACGGGCGGCACGTTCCCCGGGCAGGCCCAGTCCTTTAGCAGGGACGCTTATGTGCGCAAGTACGACACCAATGGGAACGAGCTATGGACCCGCCAGTTCGGAACCAGCGAGACTGAGTACGCATTCGGCGTGGCCGCGGATGCCAGCGGGGTCTACGTCGTGGGATTGACGGGTGGCACTCTGCCGGGCCAAACTGCAGCTGGAACCAAGGGCGGCGCCTATATCCGGAAGTACGACCACAATGGCACGGAATTGTGGACTAGCCAGTTCGGCACGTCCGGCTACGATAGGGCCAATGCCGTGGCCGTGAATGCCACCGGCGTTTACGTAATCGGCGATGCGGGCGGAGTCCTGCCCAACGCCCAGACCGACGGCGGCTATTCCAATTTCTTCGTGCGCAAGTACGACGTCAACGGCAATGCACAGTGGACCCGACAGTTCGGTCCGGGAATTCACACACGCGGGGCGGCCGTGGACAACACGGGCGTCTACGTCGTTGGTAATCTTGACGGCGGCGCCCTCCCGGGGCAGACTTCGAGCGGCGGTTACGACGGCTTCGTGAAAAAGTACGACGTCGCCGGCAATCCGCAGTGGGCCCACCAGTTTGGCTCCGGACTGTCCGATATCGCCTACGCAGCGACCGCGGACGGGACCGGGGTGTACGTGGCGGGATGTACCTACCGGGCTCTTCCCGGGCAGACCAACCTCGGCGGGCAAGACGCGTATGTTCGTAAGTACGACGCCAGTGGGAACGAGATATGGACCCGCCAGTTCGGTACGAACAGCGACGACCAGGCCTATGCGGTGACCGTGGACCCCAGCGGCCTCTACGTCGCGGGCAATGGCCCCGGATACTTTCCAGGGCAGACCTCCAGCGCCGGTGATATGTTTGCGGCCAAGATAGCATTTGGCCCGGTACTGTTTGATGGGGGAGTGGTCAATAACGCGAGTTTTGCCAAGAGCCCCGCGCCGGTAGCGCCTGGATCTATCGCCGCGGTCTTTGGGACCGGTTTGAACGATGGCTCGACGGTGCTCTTCTCCAGTTTTGGCTCAAACGGAAAGCTGGCGACCACGCTGGGCGGAGCCAGCGTGACCGTCAATAACATTCTGGCTCCCATGTTCTACTCGACGCCGGGACAGTTGGGTATCCAGATTCCCTTTGAGCTGGCCACGCTAGACGCGGCTACGCTTCAAGTAACCGTCGGAGGCCAGGCCAGCGCTCCCATCACCATCGCGGTCGACGCGCTCGCTCCCGGTCTCTTCACCTCCACCCAGGATGGCAAGGGAGCGGCGGTAGCACTTCACAGCGATGGGGTGACGCCGGTCACCACGCAGAATCCCGCCAAGCCGAACGAGGTCCTCGTGCTTTTCGGGACGGGTTTGGGACTGCTTTCACCGTCCCTGGCCACCGGCGCGCCGTCCCAAGGGAATCCGACGGTCATCCTACCCGGAGTCACGGTTGACGGAATCACGGCTGAGGTGCAGTTCTCCGGTGGGGCGCCAGGGTTTGTAGGATTAGACCAAATCAATATCCGGATCCCGCCCGGGATGCGCACCGCAACCAACATCCCGATGGTGCTGAACATCGGCACCAAGCAGAGCAACACCGTGACGATAGCGGTTTCTCAGTGAAACAGATCGAAGAGCCTCGGCCCGGAGTGGGCGGCGGGCCGGGCCAGCAACTGGTTCGGGGCGATTTTGAGCCGACCGCGCCGGAGAAAGGACGTTTGGCGTGCCGATGCGCTCTGCTTGATGATTCCGGCTGCATGTGATTTTAAGCCTTGAAAGGGAAACGGAGTTAAGGAAGGGACCGATGCCTACGAGAAAACAGGGGAAAATGCACAGGCACAACTGGCGACTCCTTCTTGGGATGCTCGCCCTGGTTTGGGTTCACAATCCAGCGGCCGCCCAAACCTTGCAGTGGGCGCGTCAATTCGCGGCCTCAAAGCCGGACGCGACTTTTTCAATTGCCGCGGATTCCAGCGGCGCTTATGTGGTGGGATTGACCAGGGGCGGCCTTCCTGGGCAAACCGTTGTCAATATCCAGCAGGATGCCTTTGTGCGGAAGTACGATCCCGCGGGCAAGGAGCTGTGGACGCGGGAGTTTGCCGTGAATGGCCGTCCGGCTGCCGCCAACGGGGTGGCCGTGGATGCGAGCGGCGTGTATGTTGTGGGGAGATCGGAGTTGGGGAACAGACAGGACGAGGCGCCAACCACTTTGGCTGTGGTGAATAAATTCGACGCGAATGGCAACCTTCTTTGGACACACCTGACAGGCGGCCTGTCGGGAGAAAGCGCTGTTGGCGTCGCCCTGAACGGTGGTGGAGTGTATGTCGCCGGAAGCATGGTCAGTCCCACGGCCCATTACCAGGGTATGTACCTGCGCAAGCTTGACCCCACCGGTAAGGAACTCTGGACCAGCGAGTTCGACAGCGGCAGGAACGGCGACACCGCCTACGGAGTGGCCGCGGACGCGACTGGCGCCTACGTCGTGGGCTGGGCCCAGGGTTCGCTGACAGGCCAAGCGGTGCCGTTGACCCAGGATCTCTTCATTCGCAAGTTCGACTCCAACGGCAACGCCCTGTGGACTGACCAGTTCGGCACCGGCAGCTCGGAGGGGGCGTACGCGGTTAGCGTGGGCGCCAGTAGCGTTTACGTGGTTGGAACCACGCAGGGCCTGCTGGGCGTACAGACATTGCCGACTTTCGCTTTTGACGCTTTTGTGCGCCGCTACGACACGAGCGGCAACCTTCAGTGGACGCGCCAGTTCGGAACGATCGATAACGAGGTGGCATATGGCGCGTTGGCCGACGACTCGGGGGTATACGTCGCGGGCTACACAAGAAGCGTGGTGGGAGCGGCCAGCCTAGGTGGCGAAGATGCTTTCCTGAGACGGTACGACTCCAATGGCAATGCCTTATGGACCATTCAAACCGGCTCCGTGAATGACGACTACGCTTACGGAGTCGCCACGGATGCAGCGGGAATATATATCGCCGGCTACACCGATCGCAACACCATTCCCGAGAGCTTGACGAATTCCGCCGATTCGTTCCTGTATAGGTATTCGCCGCCACCGCCGGCCGGCCCCGTGGTGTCAGCCGGAGGCATTGTGAATAATGCGAGTTACGCCGCGAATCCAGCGCCTGTGGCGCCGGGCTCGATTGCGGCCATCTTCGGGACCGGTCTGAACAATGGTTCCCAGGTATTGTCTTCCGCCTTCGGACCGGACGGCAAACTGGTGACCACGCTGGGAGGAGCCAGCGTCACGGTAGGCGGAATCCCCGCGCCCATGTTCTACTCCACGTCGGGACAACTCGGAGTTCAGATTCCAGTTGAGATCACCGGAACGTCGGCGGCGGTTCAGGTGACCGTGGGAGGCCTGACCAGCCAGCCGCAAACCGTAAATCTCGCGCCGGTTAAACCGGGCCTCTTCACCGTCAGCCAGGATGGCAGGGGTGCCGCGGTTTGCATGCATACCGATGGTGTGACGCCCGTTACTGCCAGTAAGCCTGCCAATCCCAACGAGGTTATCATCCTCTATGGCACAGGCTTTGGTCCGGTGACCCCACCGCTGCTTACTGGAGTGCCGGCCACCTTGAACCAGACTGTCACACCCACAGTCACCATCGATGGGCTCTCGGCGCAAGTGCAATTTTCCGGGATCGCCCCTGGATTTGTCGGGCTGAATCAGATTAATGTCGTGGTTCCGGGACTGGCCCGCACCAACGCTGCCGATCCGCTGGTTGTTAGCGTCAACGCAGTGCCTGCTAACCCGGTGACATTGCCCGTTGGTCCGCCACAATAAGGACTGATATCGCGGTATCCAGCGCGCTGGAGTCACCATGGACATCCAGGTCTGCCCGCATTACGCTGGTCAAGTGGATCTGTCGATCATGCACCGGTGGCTCAGAGTTGCGGCCGCCCTTTTCCTTCGCGCCGGACGATACGATGTGGTTCTATTTCGGCGGCCCGCGGCCTGCCGGTGGCGCGGGCTCAGGCGCGGCGCAGCCACGGGGACGCACCACCGCCATTCATGTGGTCGAGCTTTCCGTCATTGACGGCAAACTCATCCCCGGCGATCCCAATCAGCCAACCTACATCGATCTCAAGCCGGTTCGTGAGGAAGGGAGATAAGCCCGCTCACTTCAACTCCAGGCCGGCGTTCAGCACCACCACGCCGAGTTCGCGCAGGTCGGCGCCGCTGGGCGGGATGGATTTGTCGAGTTGGAAATCCACGCGCACGGATTCGCCCGCGAGAAGCGCCGGCGCCACCTCGCGCGTGTAAATATAGTCTCCAGCCTGCGTGTAGGTTTCGGGCGGAAGCGCGCTGCCGCCGATGGTGGCGGAGAGCGAAATCGTCTTCAGCTTCTCGATGACCACGGGCGGCACCGTCAGGCGCACTTGCAGGAATGCGCCCTTCTGGGCCGCGCCGAACGGCCGACGCAGCACCAGGCTGAAGCGCCGCCCGGTCCACCGCCAGGCGTTCTGCTCGATTCCGTAAAAGCCGCCGATGAGCTGGGCCTCTGTCTGGGGGTCTCCCATGTGGATGGTCGACGCCATGCCCGCTTCGCCGGCCGGCCGGACGACGGCTTTCTTGCGCTTGCAGCCCAGCGGCGCAAACGCCAGCGTCACCAAGAGTACGGAGCAGCACCAGCGCAACGCGAGGCGATGCTCCCGAGGAGATGCGTTCTTCATTCGATGCTCCCTCTCATGTTAGCGGAAAAGGACGAACACGCTCACTAAAACGGAAAGAAGCCCGGCGCCAGTTCGAAACTGCGCACGTCGAACCAGTCGCCCTGGCGGCAGTGGTCGATCCCCAGGGAATAGTGCTGCGGATCTTCGGCGCGGCGAAACACAAAATTCAGACTCACCTCGCTCCAGCCGCCGCCGGGAACGGATCTTTCCACACTGTGGACGCGTCCGACCGCCGCCAAAACGCAG
>Ga0187870_1003036_pt1 | contig 13362 bp, 13 predicted proteins | sample June2016WEW_13_1_3_FD_132974 | JGI IMG/M metagenome (GOLD analysis project Ga0187870, IMG submission 132974) | Peatland microbial communities from SPRUCE experiment site at the Marcell Experimental Forest, Minnesota, USA - June2016WEW_13_150 | ecosystem: Environmental > Terrestrial > Soil >... | reverse complement strand
GGATCCTTGCTAAAGAGGTCTATCAGGTACCAAGCAAGAAGACCTGCCACGAGGATGATCATCAGAGGGCTGTATTCAAGCCACTCTCCCGGTTTCTGCCGCGCCTCGATGCTCGTATCGATCTGTTCAAATTTCAGGTTGAAGTAATCCACTGTCTTGGCGCGCTCGGGTTTCGGAGCCGAGAAGTAGGCAATAGGTACCGAAACCGCAATGAGAGCGACTATCATCCATAAATTCGGCCAGATGAAAAGCGTCTGAGTAAGGGGGAGCAGACCGCTGATCTCAAAGAGTTTAGGCGGAATGGCCCCCTTTGTGGCCATCATGAGGGGTGCCGAGGAGGAAAGACCGAGGGCCCAGATGGCGCCCAACCCGAGGTAGGCTGCGGCCCCCGCGGCCCTGTAGTCCATTCCCTTAACCCTCCTCGTCAATTCGCGGACCAAAAGGCCGCTGAAGATGAGGCTTAACCCCCAGGAGATCAGGGAAGTCACCAGAGACAAGAAGGCAACAAAGGCGATGGCTCCCCTTCCCGTCTTGGGGATTGCGGCCACCTTCTGGATCAGCCAGTAAACGGCGGGAGTAGAGGCAAGCACATATCCGCCGATGATAATGAACGCCATCTGCATGGTAAAGGGTATCAGGACCCAGAATGCCTTGCCACCTTCGGTCGCTAGCTTGACCGGGCTTTCACCGATGAGAAGACCAAAGACATAAACGATAACAATACCAACAAGGGCAAATACCCACGCGTCGGGAAACCATTTTTCACTCCACGCCGCCAGCCCCAGGCCGAAGCGCTCAAGAAGCCCTTCTTGCTGCTTACCAGCGTCCGCATTCTTATTTTCTGCCATTTTTCATTCTCCTTTCATAAAAACGCATTCCTAAAGTATCACCGATAGAAACACTCATTTACATAATATACCTACAAAAAAAGTAAGAAATGACAAAACAGAACTCAATACGATATTAGGGCATCACCTCACTTTACACGATCGCTGATGACTCTTGAAAAAATAAAAAACCCCGTCCTCTAAAAAAACGGGGTATCTAAAGACAATCCGCTCATAGTTCTTTCCTCGCGGGTCCTATAGAACCGCTAACCCGGTAAGTACTTAGGGATCGCATACCAAAATAAACATTAAAGTTCAACCTTTTTTGTCGCTTCTGCGAATCAGGCAGCGACCAGTTCCTCAACTATCATCTTCCTTGAAAATCGGAGACGCCCAACTTATAGAATGGGGTTTTTCTCCGGAGGCCGCCTTTCCGGCACATATACGTGTGGAATCCTATCTTCGTTCCATTCCTTCGAGACATAGAGATTGCAGTAGCAGCTTCCGTATTCTTCTACATCAGTCGCACGATAGACACAGGGACAGATAATGTCTTTGTCTTTTTCTCGATCCCACGATGCCAGGCGGCAGGGACATGACATGTAACCGTAACGCTCCTTGTTCGTGAGGAGTCCTCTTAAGATATCAAGCACCCAATCCTTATCCCTACTAAAAAAATAGCCCTTGGGTTCCTGCATTTTCCTCAACATTTCATAAAGCTGTTCGGCTTCCATTATAACCCCAGTGCCTTTCTGATCTTCGCCTCATCAAATCCCACAATGACTTTGTCTCCGATGACAATCGTGGGAAATGTACATTGCGGATTTAATTTTCTGACGTCTTCTATAATGATTTTCTTCTCCTCGTTAGAAAGCAAATCCACATCCGTGAATTCGTATTTAACATGACACTCATCGAGCAATTTCTTTGTCGATTTGCAGTGGCTGCATGTACTCAGTGTATATATCTTAATTGGTGGCAGCATATATTACCTCCTTTCTCATCATTCTATGATTGTATGTTATAATATTAAACCATCATCGTTATATTGGCAAGCACATCGTTCCGTGAGAACCTATTACGATTGAGATACGGTCATGGCAATAGCTTCAACGGGGCATTCCCGGGCACAGAAGCCGCATCCGATACAGGCCTTCTCATTCGCCATATAAGGGCGTCCGTGGGGGTCAATGTGGTTTGCCGCTTCAGACAGATAAAGACAGTGAACCGGGCAGGCATCAATGCAGATCCTGCAGGACATGCAGGTCATTTTATCGAACCGCGGTTTCTCCCACAGAGATCTTTTTACCATTGGAGAGAAAATCCCAAAGGGGTCCTTCACCGCCGCCGCCGCACAGATGCGCCCGCAGGCGCCGCATTCAATGCACCGCTCAGCAGCAATGACGTGAAGTGCATTCTTATTTCCCGTTATTGCATCAACCGGGCATAACCTGCTGCATGCGCCGCACCCATTGCACTTATCCGTTATCCTATATGCCATGTTCTTCGCCACGGAGTTTTAAACGGCCGATACTCTCTTCCGTTGGTCTTCCCGTTTCGGGGTTCCACCCGAACTGCCTATAGTAATCGCTTATCAATTTTTCCATGTCCACCGTTCTTCCCCGGTTCGCTCCTTCCGTCTGCGCCGGTTTCCCGATGACCCTGTCGCTTGGCCGAAACGACCTCGGATCTACGCCATGCTTGATATTGAAGGCCTGTTTCAGCGTCTGGATTCGCGCCCCGATATCCAGGTATTCCTCGGGTGTCTTGTTCCATCCTGTCGCCGCATTCAACCAGGAAAATGCCGGTGTCCTCTTTGCGCCCAGAAAGACGCCAAAAAGGCATAGACCGGCGCAATTGACGATATTCATAAACTTGCTGCACAGAGCTGCCCTCACCGCTTTCTCTTCATCCGCTACGTACTTTCCGCTCTTGAAATAGAGGGGCTTCACGCGCGGCAGCCCTTTTGCCACCTTCCAAAGCTGGAACATCTCATAATACATCTGGGCGCCCACAGTGTGCCTGCCGGGTGCGGCTTCCACGGAGTAATGAACGTTATAACCGGGGTCGTTCCTGCCGTCGTGCATGGGGAGCTCCTGGCCGCCGGCATGCATCGCAGATGCTGCTGCTTTTTTGCCGATCTTCCGCGCTGCTACCTTCGAACCATCTGCCAGCACATCTCCGATGCCCTCCCGCCTGACCATTTTTTCAATGAGGGCAACGATTGCTCCCGAATTCCCCCAGGTGAGTTCGAGCCCATCCGTATCTTTCTTTGTGAGGATGCCTGCCTCATAGCACTCAATGGCGAAGGCCACTGTGCTGCCCGCAGAGATTGTATCCATGCCGGCCCTATTCAATATTTCATTGAGATGGAAGATGCTGTCCACGTCCGCATTCATGCAGAGACCGCCTAAGGAAAGGACTGTTTCATACTCCGGCTTGTGTGTCTCGCCGTATTTCCCCTTCGTTGAACATATGCCGCCACAGCCCAAAGGACAGGCATAGCAGTGATACTTAACCTTTTCATGCTTTCTAATGACATCCGGGTTCACGGACAGAGATTTTCTGATTCCCCAGTCTACATTGCTGCCCCGCCAGTTCTTTACCGGGGCATCTCCCATTTCAACAGACATCTGGTTCATACCGCCTGTGCCCCACTTTTTGAGTAGCATCTTATAGACCAGCCCATCCATGGCCATCTGTACGGGCAGTATCCTCATGAGGGCGCCTACATATGCAGTCACGGACCCGGCAAAAAAAGGCGGTTGAAACTGCACCCACCGGTTGCAAATCTGGCTCAATCTCTTTATCTCAGCCCTGTTATGGACTTCGATTCTTTTTTCGCCGTCGAGGACAACAGCCTTTAGCCGCTTTGCTCCCATGACAGCGCCAAGGCCCGACCGCGCCGCCATTCTGCCTCTGTCATTGCATATGCCCGAGATGAGAGAAAGCCTCTCTCCCGCGGGACCAATAACGGCAATCCGTGAATTGGCACCCGTTTCCGCAATCAGCATCGCCTCTGATTCCACGGCATCCCTGCCCCACAGGTGTGACGCATCCCGAAGCTCTTCGACGCCATTCTTCAAATAAAGATAGACAGGTTTTTCGCTTATTCCCGCGAAAAAGATGCCGTCATAGCCGCAGCGTTTGATCGCCGGTGAAAAACTGCCGCCGCAGTTCGCCTCCCCCCATCCGCCGGTGAGGGGTGATTTTCCCACTACCATCCATCTGCCGGCAAAGAGACTGCCCGTTCCCGTCAGAAGGCCGGAGACAAAGCCTATGACATTTTCAGGACCGAGGGGATCGGCGCCGGCGGGAATTCTCTCGTAGAGAATGTGAGCGGCCAAACCCATGCCGGACAGATATTTTTCGTAAACATGGTTCGGAATAATTTCCTCACGGATGACACGTGAGGAAAGATCCACATTCAATATATTACCCATATATCCGAAATGCACCTTGATCTCCTTAATAAGTAACGCTCAACCATTGATTAGGAAAAGATACTTGAACCGGTAAATGATCGTCTGCCTCTGGGATAATAAATTTTTTGTTATCCTTTTTTTATCATGCTCATGTCGAGTGGCTTTCCTTCCCAGGCTGCCTCCAATACCATAAGAAAATCTTTGTAATCCAGGTCTTCAGGATTGTAAAAGATGGAACCGTCTCTCAGGGCTGTTTCAGAAATTCTCGGCAGCCGCTCTTTCGGCACCATTTCTTTTCCGCCCCTGTCCAGCGCCTCCTTAAAAAAGCGCGCATGTCTTCCACCCGTTGCTTCATGGAGATCCTTATTCATCCGGCGGATGAGGGCGATAACATTTTGTGCTCTCTTTTCTTTCGGCGTCGCGGCATACACGTCAGCACCTGCCATGGGTAGCAGCAGTTCAGCCGTGAGATGACCGTTTTTGTGCATATTATATTCCAGCCCGTAAGGAAGGAGAATCGCCATACATGCTCCATGGGGAACACCGCAGACAGAACCAACAGAATGGCCAAGGGTATGCACCATGCCTACCATAGAGTTCCCGAAGGCAATGCCTGCCAGGGTGGCGGCGCTGGCCATACCTAGACGTCCATTTTTATCACCGGGATTCACCGTCACCTTTAGGAGATTATCGCTGATCAGTCTGATGGCCGCTAAAGCATGGGCGTCACTCAGAGGATTTTTTGCTAGACAGGTGTACGCCTCCACAGCATGCGAAAGTGCATCCATGCCTGTAGCCGCCGTGATAGCTGGTGGCAGGGTGAGAGTCGTCCGGGAATCCACTATAGAAACATCGGGCAAAAGAAAATTGCTGACGAAGGCCATTTTCAGATGTTTTTCATGATCCTTGATCACTGCCACCATTGTGACTTCGGAGCCTGTTCCCGCCGTCGTTGGTATCGCTATAAGGGGTCTCAATGCCCGCTTCAGGGCGTTGGCGCCGCTGAACCGCATCAGATCGTCGGCCTTTTCAGAGATGATTATATTAATTCCCTTGGCCGTATCCATGACAGAGCCACCGCCTATAGCAATGAGAGAATCGCAATCCTTATCACGATACAACCGTGCCAGGCTGTTTACAACCCTCAAGTCTGAATCGGGAGGAACATCTTCGGAAATCGCACCGATGTTAACTCTGTTGCCAATGGTATTAACCACGATGTCAATCAACCCGGCACCAACTACGCCTTTGTCTGTGACGATCATCGGCCTTACTGCATTCAGTTCGGCAAGCGTGTCTGGGATCTTCTCGAGGGCATCATGGCCGGAAATGATTTTAACCCGACAGCAGAATTCATAGTACCCGGGCATATCCATCGTGGGCTCCTTCTATCTTCCTTCCCAGGCTTCTCTCAGAATTTTCAGACAATCGTCCATGTCGAAGATTGCCTCATTGCCGACGGCTTCTTGTGCTATATCCCGCAAAGCATATTCCGATACTTGTGCGTCTTTCAATGTCCGGGGAATGGCACCACCGCTCGCTTTCGATAAATCCTTCATCAAATCACGGAGGATTTCCACTGCCTTTCGGGCCCTCAGATTTTCCGCCGTACCTGCATATGCGTCGAATCCCGTCACTGGCAGCAGGAGGTCTGATATGTGATAACTGCCTCCCGACATCTCCCTCTCCAGAACGTGTGGGAGCAGCATCCCCATACACAACCCATGAGGCAAGTGACACAGATCGCCCATGACCTTTCCGAGCTTATGTGTAACACCTACATCTGCGTTTGAAAAGGCGCAAGCGGCCATGGCATGGGAATTGGCAAGGGATAGACGCCCGGCCTCGTCACGTTGATTTCTAAGTACATTCACCAGATGTTCTATGATTAATTGAATCGCAGTATAAGCATAGGCATCGGCCAGAGGATTCTTACCTGGGCAGGTATAGGCCTCCACCGCATGGGTCAGGGCAGTTAGGGCAGTGGCCACAGTCGTTACCGCGTCCTCCGGGATTGTCATGCGGGAATCGATGACTGCAAGGTGGGGCATCAAAAAATGAGAGGCATAAATCCTGCCAGCGAAAAAAGCATATTTGGACACCTCATAGCCAGTGCCCGCTAATGTTGGCACGATGATTAGAGGCTTCAGACGTTTTTTGATCAGATTCTCTCCAGCGCATCCCTCGATATCTTCCGGTTTACCGGAGACGGCAAGATTCAGCATTTTTGCCGTATCCGCCACGGGACCGATGGCGATGACCGCATCATGGCCCCTGTCGCGATAAATATTGAACACATCCCTGATCAATTTCAAATCAGGAGCAGAAGGCACAGCGTCGAAGATGCCGACGGCGACCCCCGAATCCTTGAAGGCATCGATGATTACATCAACCAGTCCCCTTTCACTGTCATCTTTTCTTGCAATCACCAGGGGCTTTCTCGCATTCAAAGCATCCAGCTCGAAAGGAATCTGTTCCAGTGCCCTATTCCCCGAATTGATCTTTACAGGGCAGAAGAATTCATAGTGTTCCGGCAGATACATCGGCGACCTCATCAAAAACCAAATATGGTCCGGACATAGATCAGCACGCGGCCAAGATATTTCCTACGGAAAGACCAGCCCGGATACCTCTTTACCGCTAACTTTGCGATGATCTTCGGAAGGAGATAGACCTCAACAATATCAAGGATGCGAACGATTGCACATGCGTGTGCCACTTCACCGTCGACAACCAAACGGTCCCTGGCCGTAGCAAGGGCGGTACTCTCCTGAAAGGTAAATATCAGCATGGCGGCTTCGATATTCTTGATCTTCATATCCAGGTCTATTTTCTTGCCCTCAGAGTTCCATCCCCTGTATCTTGCAAGGCCTCTCTTGTCCTTTTCCACAATCATATGCGGCCCGTTCGGCATAACAGAGAGAGCAAAGGTAAAGCTATCGGGCATATCGACGAATTCCTTTTTTACTGCGCTGTCCACCGCGGACGCGGCTTGAATGGCTCTTCCCATAAACCACATCATGATAGCCACATAATCTCTTTTCAGCCATTTTTTCCCTGCTGCAACTTCCCTGAAATTATTCATCGATGTAATCCGTGATAATACATTCAGTCAAAATAACGGAGCAAAAATATTTTGTGACGCTCTCGTCTTATCAGTCCATGCGGAGCACCTTTGCCCCGCGGATCCGCGCTTTCTTGAGTTCGACCAGGGCTTGGTTTGCCTCTTCCAACGAAAATTCCTGCACCTCCGGTCTGATCGGAATCTCTGCCGCCAGTTGGAGGAATTCACTGATGTCTCTCCGCGCCACGTTAGCGACACTCTTGATTTCCTTCTCGAGCCAGAGATGTGTCGGGTAATTAAGCTTCAGAAGGTAGTCCTTGTCGGTCTCTTCTTTCCTGATGGCATTGATGACCAACCTCCCGCCGCTCTCCAGGTTCTTCATGGCCTCGACTATCGGTTTCCACGCCGGCGTGGTATCGATTATGGCATGGAGTTTTTCCGGCGGTTCGTCTTCCGCATTTCCCGCCCACACAGCCCCCAGTTCCCGGGCGAATGTCTGCTCCTTCTCGCTCCGGGCAAAAACAGAAACCCTAGAATTCGGATATTTACTGCGTATCATCTTGAGGACCAGGTGGGCCGAAGCCCCGAAGCCCGTAAGTCCCAGGTTCTGCCCATTTTTCAGGTTGGCCAGCCGCAGAGACCGGTAGCCAATGGCGCCTGCGCACAGAAGGGGCGCTGCTTCCACGTCAGAAAAGATATCAGGGATAGGGTATGCAAAATCCTCCGACACTGTCATGAACTCGGCATACCCGCCGTTGTCATCCCTGCCTGTAGCCCTGAATTTCTCACAGACATTCTCGTTCCCTTCAAGACACGCGCTGCAATGACCGCAGGCGGAAAAGATCCAGCCGACACCGACTCGCTCGCCCGTGCAGAACTTGGTCACCCTTTTCCCTATTGCTGCCACTCTGCCCACCACCTGGTGTCCCGGAATAATGGGGAGTGCCGGCGGCGGTGTTCGTCCCTCGATTTCATCCAGCTCCGTATGGCAGACCCCGCAGGCAGAAACCTTAATGAGGATTTCCTTCTCGCCCGGCACGGGCTCCGGCATATCGATCAGTTGCAATGGTGTTCTGTTCTCGTGGATATTGGAAATGCTCTTCAAGACCATTGCTTTCATTTTTTCCTGCTCTCCTCGTCAGCCATTATGCATCCACATCTTGCTTTAAATCAATATGAAATAATGCTTGCGACCTACTTAGTTTCAATAATTTTAATTATTTGACAATATAGACAATATTCTGCATAGTTGCAATCATGCTTCAATAGAAGCAGTCATACAAAGCCATAAATCAGCCGTCGACTTCATATTGGTCATCTGAAACTTACACCATTTCTCTCGGGAGGCGTTTATATCCACGAGGAAAGTCTTTTGCAGAGGAAAACAGAGGAAGCGCATAATTAAAGACCGGACACGATAAGGTTGCGTCGCGGATAGCTCGTAAGAAGCGTGACGGAAATTATAGGAATGCTCTGATAAATGCGCCGACTTCAGGCGCCATAACAATATATAAAGGAGAACAAATGAAAAGAGGATTGATTTTAATCGATATCCAAAATGATTACTTTCCCGGCGGGAACATGGAACTTGTTGGAATGGAGCAAGCGGCGGAGAATGCAGGATTATTGCTTAAGGAGTGGAGGAATAGGGGATTCCCTGTCTTTCATATCCGACATCTTTCAAAGCGCACGGGAGCGACATTCTTTCTGCCTAACACAAAGGGCGCTGAAATTCACAAGTCCGTGGCCCCTCAGTCCGATGAAGTCATAGTTGAAAAATATTTTCCCAATGCATTCAGAGATACTGATCTATTGAATATCCTCAAGACATCACAGGTGGATGAAGCGGTAATTTGCGGGGCCATGACTCATATGTGCGTGGACGCAACAACACGAGCGGCATTTGATTTGGGATTCCGATGCACGGTTATTGAAGATGCCTGTGCCACCCGTAGTCTCGAATATAAAGACACTATGGTGGATGCAGGCAAGGTTCAAGCAGCATTTATGGCCGCCTTGGCTGTGCCTTATGCACGAGTCATATCCGCGAAAGACCTTATCGGCAAATTGGCTTGATATAAAAAGTGCTGACCATGAACCGGGCAACTCAAATATTAATTTTTTCGGCAGTCGTCATCAGTATTATCATCGTTTCCGCTGTCTGCTGGCATTCAGTGACAGAGATCCATTATCTGAAGTCCTTCTATCCGCAGCAATTCGGCGTGGAAGAGGCATTCTATGCAAGCGCGGTGGAGCTCGTCAAGGTCTTGATCATCGGCATTCCTTTCTTCTTCATCATTGTCGCCGCTTGCTGTTTGCTCCATTATTGGAAACGCAAGTCTTAACTGGTGTCACTATAAAGTTTTGCCGAAAAGATTAGACGGAGCGATTGAGCGTGACAGAAATATTGGATGCTCAGTGCCGGCACTGGCAGGAAGCGTTTGTCCGGAATCCCGATATGTTCGGCGCTCTACCAAGCGATTCCGCCAGGATGGCCGTGGAGACGTTCAAGAAGGAAAAGAAGACCGTGATTCTTGAACTGGGCGGCGGACAGGGAAGGGACAGCATCTTATTTGCTCGGAATGGCTTCCACCTAACGGTGCTTGATTGTTCCAAGAGCGCCGTCGTAACGATTACCGACAAGGCGCGGAAATTGGGTTTAGCCGGTCATATCACAGCACTGCGGCATGATGTGCGCGTTGCCCTTCCGTTCGAGGATGAATCCATGGATGCCTGCTACTCGCACATGTTGTACTGCATGGCGCTGACAACTTCTGAGCTTCAGTTTCTTTCCCGGGAGGTGAGAAGGGTTCTCCGCCCTAATGGATTTCATATTTACACGGTCAGACACACGAAAGCCCCTCACTATGGGAAGGGGTTCACCGGGGCGAGAATATGTATGAAGTCAGTGGCTTTATCGTCCATTTCTTCAGCAGGGAAGACGTAGAACGCCTCGCAGAAGGCTATGAGATAGTGAGTGTTGATGAATTCGAAGAAGGAGAACTTCTCCGAAAACCATTTCGGGTGACAATCAGAAAGAGATAGAAAAGACGGCAATCTGGCACGGAATGTTGATCCTAAATAATTGCCTGTTACCTCCGCAAAGGTAAAAAATATGAATCTCAAATTGATATTAGTCCTTGTCCTTATGGGTCTCGCCGCAATATTCATAATCCAAAATGTCACAGTAGTTGATGTTAGATTTCTATTCTGGAACGTCTCCATGTCCCGTGCCCTGCTGATATTTTTTCTCCTGATTATCGGCATTGCTCTTGGGTGGGTTTTTCATGGCTACTTTTCTTTCTGGAAGTCGAAGGATGAACCAGGCAGAGATGTCTGAGTTTCAATTTTGTTGAACGGCATATTTTCTCGTTTTATCTTCTTGATTTTTGTGGTAGTTAACACACCTAAATATTCTCTTTTTTTTGATACGTGACCAGACACGTTCCATTAATTAACTAAAATAAGGAGTCTCACTAATGAAAGGAACGAAAATCAATCTTCATGACCGTCTTCGCACCCTCGCTCAGAATCTCTGGTGGACGTGGCATCCAGAGGTAATCAGCCTTTTCACCGACCTAGACCCGCATCTTTGGCGACAGGTTGACCATAACCCGATAGCATTTCTCAATCAGATCACACCCGAGCAAATTGAGGAGAGGGCTTCTGAACTGGTACTGCATAGCCGGATAAACTACGCCTTCCGACGGCTGAATGAATATATGGAAAAAGATAAGACATGGGGAATGACGCACTGCGGAAATCTAAATAATCAGCCGGTTGTCTATTTTTCTGCGGAATTCGGCATGCATGAGTCGCTGCCGATTTATTCCGGCGGATTAGGCATCCTGTCAGGCGACCACCTGAAAAGCGCCTCCGATCTTGGAGTTCCTTTGATTGGAATCGGACTCCTATACCAGCAGGGGTATTTTAATCAGAGTCTGAACAAAGATGGCTGGCAGCAAGAAAACTACGTGAACCTCAATATAAACAATTTACCGTTGCAACCTGTCCTGGCTTCGAGTGGAGAACCATTGCTTATACGCATTGACACACGGAGCAGTCCCCTCAGTGCTCGCGTCTGGCTGGCGCAGGTGGGACGGATTCGTCTGCTGCTGCTCGATTCTAACGTCGATTGTAATACAGCCCAGGATTGCGAATTGACCTCCCGGCTGTATGGCGGCGACGACAAGCTGCGCATTCGACAGGAGCTCTTGCTGGGTATTGGCGGCGCGCGTGCCCTGCAAGCGCTTAATATTGTCCCTGGGGTGCTGCATTTGAATGAGGGGCATAGTGCTTTTGCCATTCTCGAAGAGATCCGTCGGATCATGGAGTGTGACCAGATTCCGTTTCACCGCGCTCAGAGGCGCGTAATTCTGCGTACGGTTTTTACAACGCATACCCCCGTAGCTGCAGGCCATGACCGATTTCCCCCTGATCTAGTAGAAGAACATCTCGGCATCTTTAGAGAAAACCTCGGACTGTCACATGACGATTTTATGGCCTTGGGACGCATCAATCCCTATGACAGGTCGGAAACCTTCTGTATGACGGTCCTCGCTCTGAAATCTTCATGCTGGGCAAACGGAGTCTCGGCTATTCATGGGACAGTGAGCCGTCTGATGTGGCATCCCCTGTGGCCGCAGCGTCCCGAGTCAGAAGTTCCTATCGGCCACATTACCAATGGGGTTCATGTATTATCATGGCTAGCGCCGCCGATGTACCAGTTGTTTGAGACGCGCCTTGGCCAAGACTGGCCCACACGCATGGTGCACCCTGACATCTGGGAAAAAATAGTCGAGATTGATGACGGGGAGATGTGGGAAACGCACCAGAGTCTGAAGATGCGCCTTATTCGCTTCGTCCGTCGACGCCTGCAATCGCAGGCTGAGCGTCTGGGTCATCGCGACACATTAAAACAGATCGATCAGCTTCTTGACCCGGATATTCTGACAATCGGTTGCGCTCGCAGGTTTGCTACCTATAAGCGGGGAGACCTGATATTATCTCAGGCAGAGCGTTTGGCAAAACTGGTTGAAGATACCGAACGACCGATCCAGATTATTTTTGCCGGGAAGGCCCATCCACGCGATGACGAGGGCAAGCGTTTATTACAGAGAATTGCCCAGTACAGCTATAGCCCGGCCAGCACGAGGAGGGTCGTCTTTGTCGAAAACTATGATTACAACTTAGCCCGCCACCTCGTCCAGGGGGTTGATGTGTGGCTGAACAATCCGCGGCGGCCGTTGGAAGCGTGCGGCACCAGCGGCCAGAAGGTGGTCCTAAATGGAGGACTAAACCTTTCCGTTCTCGATGGATGGTGGAATGAAGCATATGACGGCAGGAATGGATTTGCCATCGGTCATGGCGGTATGCATAATGACCCGAATGTGCAGTACCAGAGAGATGCAGACTATCTCTATGATACATTAGAGAAAGAGGTTATCCCACTCTATTACGAGAGAGACGCAAGCGGAATTCCGCATCTTTGGGTGCAGAGAATGAAGCATGCGATGCAAAGCCTCGGTTGGCGCTTTAGCGCAGACCGCATGGTCATAGACTATGCCCAACGGTTCTATCTGCCTGCGGCAAGCGCTGTCTCGACAATAGCCGGGTAGCGTGATTGCACCACCCTCGTCGGTCAGAGTTAATAAAAAAAGATGGATACGTTCAGCGCGCAGTACTGGCGGGATAGGCTGGAAATTTGTAGTGAGTTGCTCCGAAAAAACGCGTTTGAGGCGTTTGTTGCCGAAGATCGAGTTCAGGCAAGAAACATCGTGCTTGAAGAAATATTTACGAGGACTGGCGCAAAAAGCGCATCCTGGGGAGATTCAATAACTCTCCACGCGACGGGAATTCTGGACGCCTTGCTGATCTATCCCGGCCTTTCCATCGTGAAAACGTTTGAAGGTGGCGTTCCCCGCGCGGAGATCATCGAACGCAGGCGCCGGGCACTGCTCGTCGATTTCTTTATCACCGGCACGAATGCCCTAACTGAATGCGGCAAGCTTGTAAACCTGGATATGGTGGGAAACCGGGTCGCAGC
>Ga0187870_1003033_pt1 | contig 13374 bp, 11 predicted proteins | sample June2016WEW_13_1_3_FD_132974 | JGI IMG/M metagenome (GOLD analysis project Ga0187870, IMG submission 132974) | Peatland microbial communities from SPRUCE experiment site at the Marcell Experimental Forest, Minnesota, USA - June2016WEW_13_150 | ecosystem: Environmental > Terrestrial > Soil >... | reverse complement strand
GTCTCTTCATCTCGTGTCCCGTCCTTCCCTTTCCTCAGTGGGCCCCATCCTCCGGCGCCCGTCCGCTTGCCCTCAGCCTGCCACCGGCGCCTGCAAAGATCCGGCCCGCCCCTGCCTCTCAAATCAGCACCACCAGACAGCGCCCCTGCCCACCAGGCTGTGCAGCCTGCCCCGCAGATACCAACCGCCGCAGCCAGTCTCGCCATTCAGGGACCGAGGCTGACCCCGCAGTGTCCAAACAGCTTCGTGCCCCAGCCCGCTCACTCTAGGCTACCCTCTTCATATATCTATGTGTTTCGGCGCCCGAAAGTTTCAGGCCACAGATGAGATTCACGTGAATGATCCGAAGGCAGCCTGCTGGAATGAGAAGACCCGGCTCTGTCAGCAACGGTTGAACAATGGGTCAAGAGTAAGGGTCAAAAGGTAGTCCACTGCGGAAGGCTACCATGGGCCTCCATTGGGCGAGCCTTGGGCGCGAGGATCGCGGAGGCTGGAAGGATGACCAACGCGGAAGAGTGGGCGGAGATTCGGCGGTTGCATTGGGTTGAGGGTTTGTCGAAACGAGGGGTCAGCGGCCGATTTGGGCTGACGCGCGAGAAATTAGCGCGGGCGCTCCATCCGAAGGCGCCGCCCTCATATCGGCGCATGGCGATGCCTTCGAAATCGGACCCGTTCAAAGTGCGCATCGGGAAGCTGCTGGGGAAGTACCCGCGATTGTCCGCCGTGCGGGTGCCCGTGACCTTGGGGCAGGAGGGTCTGAGTCGAGGGATGACTATCTTGCGCCTCTACCTCCAGCAGGTGCAGCCGCGGCGGGTCCAGACCTTTCGTCGGATGGCGTATCCGCCAGGCGAAATCGGCCAAGTAGATCCTGACCCGTGGGCTCAGCCCGCCCCCTCAGCCCGCGCACCGAGAGCGGACTGCCGATCCGGGCCACGTAACCTATGGTAGCCCCAAACCCATGCCAACGTGCCGGGGCCATAAGATTGGGTCGAAGCGCCATGGCCACAAGCCCTGTGGACCATGGCTTTGAGAGAACCGGTTCCCCTGTCCTTGAAGAAATGCACATGGTCAGAGGACGTGAGGCCTCGATGCACAACGAACAAGGGACGTAGTTCGCCCAGCTGGGCGATGTGCGGTGCCGTCCGGGGCGTGGGACGGGGATCCGTCGAGCCCGTCGAGCTACGGTTCGTATGCTGACCTTGGCATTGTCAGCATCAGACTCGCCTGCCCAGGCCGCAGGCCGGGTAACCAACGATCCCGCGGTTATTTGCCCAAGGGGCCTACTGGGTTCTTCCGATGAGGATTCTGCTTGAATCAGGCGGAAGAACACAAACGGGCATCATTGTAAGGCAATGAAGAACCGAGGCTCAATCGGCCTCGGTTCGTGTTCTTGGAAACGGTGAACGCAATAGGCGCGTGTCGTTGGGGATGTTTCCGTTGAGGGGGAGAACGCCCGAGACAACGGCTCGATGTGGATAGAGAGTTACCGAGTTGACCAGGGCCTGGACGATCCGCTGCCTGGTCTGGAAGTCTGTGCGGGTCATGGCGCGCTTGAGTCTCGCCGAAACGTCTTCCCAGGTCACGCACGGTGATCTCGGGGTGTCCTAGGCTTTCCTGGTGAGCTTGGAGGCGGTGCTTTTCGTCATTGAGGTGGGTTCGTGTATCGTCAACCTTCTTCAGCTGCGCCTTCAGCTGATCCAGCGAGATAACCTGAGCACGGTAGGCGTCAACGAGTCTTTCCTCCTCGGTAGAAAGCCTCTCGAGGGCTTCTTGATTTGCGTGCACCTCCCCCTGGGTGGGGCCAGTTCGGGCCGAGTAGGAGTGGAGCCGCTTGGCAAGCTGGTCGCGTATGTTGCCCGGGTCGCTGACGAGGTCGACCAGGCTGTCCCAGACTTGGCGGTCTAGGACATCTCTGGACACAACAATAGGTTGGTCGTCGTGGCGGAGTGCGGTTTCGCGATGTGACCAGGGGGAGCACTTATACAAGACGTTGCCGCGCCGTGACGCCCCGCAGATATGGCTTCCGCAGATACCGCATTTGACCAGCGTGCGGAGTAGATACTGGTTTTTCCAGTTGTTGCGGGCGGACACCTTCACGTTGTGGTCGAGCTGAGCGCGCGCGGCTTGGAGGGTTTGGAGGTCGATGATGGCTGGGACCGGAATAGGGATCCATTCTTCGCGCGGTCGAGGGACACTGGAGGTGTTCCTGCGCTTGGGGTAGGGGGTGTCGAGGCGGCTACGACGAGGTTCGGTGGCCCGGGACTTGTAGGCGTAGGTCGTGCCGGCATAGGCATCGCATCGGAGCATGTGCGCGAGGACACTGGTCCTCCAGTGGCGGCCACCGGAGCGGGCGGCGTAGTTGTGCTCCTCTAGATACTTGGCGAGCTTGCGGAGGGAATAGCGGTCCTCTATCACGAGGCGGAAAGCCAGGCGCATGACCTGGGCTTGATCAGGATCGATTTCCCATTTGGGTGGGGCGTCCTTGGTCTTGTTGATGCGTCGGTAGCCATAAGGGACGCTGCCTCCACCGAGGCGGCCTTGGCGTGCATTCATGAGCCGCCCTCGCCTCGTGCGGTCAAGGATCTTGGTGCGCTCGTATTCGGAAAACAGTCCTTGGATCCCGAGTAAGAGGCGGTCCTCCGGGGTGTCGCCGAGCTTGTAGTTGGTGAAGAGGACTTTGACGGCTCGCTTCTCGAATTCCTCCATGATGACTACTTGGTGGGCTAGATTGCGGGCCAGGCGGTCGGGGGCCAGGACGAGTACGGCTTCGATCAATCCCTGGGCGGCCAGGTCGCGGACGCGGTCAAGTGCGGGGCGGACGAGATTGGTGCCGGTGTACCCATCGTCGAGACATTCCTCTACGATGGTGAAGGAGTGGGCTTTCGCGTGGTCGCGGAGTGCCTCCAGCTGGGACTGGATCGTGCCTTCCTGGGCCTGGCTTTCAGAAGATACACGCGCGTAGACGGCGACCTTCATGGATCAATCTCCGCAATGCGGGCCAGGGAGGGGCGGTCCTGCGCAGCAGCGACGGAGCTGGTCGCGCGGGAAGTCGCCGGGAGCCCCGGCCGGGGGCCCGGCGAGGGACGAGCCGGGGTGGCCGGGCCACCGGCGACGCGGTCGCGAGTGTAAGGCTCCGGCGGAGGCGGGCAGGGGGTGGTTCTTGTCGAAGTCCCCATGACTATTAGTGGGGACTTTGAGACAGAAGGGAGCCTTGGAGAGATCGTGATAGTCTGATCTCGAGGGGTGGCAGCGGCTCAGTTGTTTCCGTGAGAGTTGGGGCGATCCCGGCGTCTACTATGGCCTTGATGCGGCGGTCAAGCGTGCGGGGGTGGAGCTTGGCCTGTGTTGCGAGTTGGCGCTTGCTTTTGATGAGCTTGGCCTCGAGGAAGCCGAAGTAGTAGAGGCCGGCGAGGGGGCCATGCTTCTCGGTCAACGCGGCAAGCGCCGTGTCTCGGTCGGCAATTGGGCGTCCAAACATTTTCAGGTATGCCAGGTCAAGGTTGAGGATCATGGCGATACGCTCGGGCGTGACGTCCCGCAGTGTTGGGTTCTTCAGGCCGAGGAGGTTGGCGATCGTCTTGGGCTCGAGGAGGCTGGTCTCTTGGCGGAGTATTCCCGCGGCCTGCTTGTTGCGTGTCTCGCGCTCCTTGTCATAGAACTTGGTGGTGACATGCTTGGCCCGGAACTCAGCACCCTCGTTGCGATGAAGCTTGGTTCTACGGTGTGGATATTCGAGCTGGCCGATGGCATTGATGTAGTCTGGGACCAGTAGTGGGCCGACCTGATGGTTGTAGCAGGGATCGAGGCGAATGAGAGTCCCCTCGCCGAGGTCAACTTGCGGCAAGCGGCTATCAAGGGCGAGGAGCGCATTGGCCTGGGCGATGGCTGCCTCAAGGTCGTCGATCATGCAATAGTTGTTGCCGAATACAGCCATGGGGAGAGATAGCTCAATAGAGGTGAGTGGGTTGCCTTGATAGTCGACGGGAAAGTATGTGCAGCGGACGGATATCGCGGCGACGGTGAGTTTGCGGTTGCAGGTGTATCGCTCATGAATCTTCCCGTCCGCGGTGTACTTGACCTGCTTGTCCCAGAGGGGGAGTTGGGATCGGTCGGGGGCAATAGGGTACTTGACGCGGATCGTCGGACTGTGTCGGTTGGTTGGGCGGAGAATCCGAGAAAATGAGCCGGAGGATGAGATCGAAGGCCTGGGCCAGGCGCTCCTCTGCGTCGGCGGTCGCCTGGTATTGATATTCAATCTTGATGTCCTCGGTAGCCCTGTCCACAGTCCGGTCCACTGAGAAAAGAAGGAGCCCAGTGTTGATCCTGGGCTCACATTAGCAGAACCGGTCTCGGAAAGTGGGGACAGTTGAGTGAGGCTAATTGTCCCCGAGTGCCTGAAGCCAGGATTTGAGGCGGGGAATTTGCTTATTAATTCGCTCTTCTAGGCGCTTCTTAGCAGCCTTGTACTTGGGGCTCCGTGGGTCCTTGGGGAATTTGCCTGGGTGGCGGGACATGTAGGTGTCGGCAATGTCCTTGGTCTTGTAGCCTTCAATCTTCTGGCGAACGGCGGTTGCGGCGGGGATCATGGCGCGTGAGATTTCCCGGCGTTTGGCGGGGAAGGTGTCCCTGAACTTCTGGCGGAAACGGCGGATGAGCGACTGAGTGTCGGAAAACTGAGAAGCAATTATGAAGATCATGGGTTGGCCGTCAATGGGAAGAGCAATTACGTCTCCGAATGAGTTCTCCGGCGTGGGGGTTGTCTTCCCGGTCAGAGCGTAGAGGGTAAGTTCGTCGGCGAGGCGTTGGATGTGAGGGTCAAGAAGAGTGTCAACGTAGGGGTGGAGGGTATTGCCGATGGTAAGGTTTGGGGGAAGCTTCTCTGCGAGTTCTATGAGAGCTGCTGACAGGGGGAGGTCACCTGGGATTTCCTGAAGCTGGGAGAGGAATGAGGCGAGGGGGAAATCTAGGGGTATCTGGCGCTGCAGAGCCTTATAGAAATCCGAGCGGATGTCATCGTATGAGACGCCGCTAGCCAATGCCTCCTTAAGAGTGGTGTCCTCATCGGGGCTGGGACCGGGGAGGTTGTACTTTCGGAGGACTTGGGAGATGAGTTGGTGATAGGTGGCGGCTGTTAGTTCGCCAACGATTTGCTGAAGGGTCATCGCTGGTGGCCTCCTTTCCGGGGTCGCTAGACTGGTGAAGCCTGCCGAGGCGGCTTCAGGGAGTTGTCACCGGCCCAGAATACAAAAGTGGAGGGGATAGTAGCATGTCGGGCATTCAGTACAGCAAGCGGTAAACCAGATAATCGCCCACCGTCGTTACGTGCTCAAGGCCTGGCGAACGATCCAATTGGGCTTCAAGAGAGGGGCCTCCTGAGGGATCGCTCAGGTTCAAGAGAATGAAGCTCACTCCCCAACTCCTCAGCCTTGCCAAGCATTGCGACTCGGGACATCGTTCTAGCTCGGGGTATTGCTGGCGATACCAGTAGGGGAGGAAGGTTCCATAAGCGAATGAGATAGGCTTTCCATGGTATCGGGTGTAGAGCATCTGGGGAGCACTAAGAGCACTTGTCAAGGGAAGTTCCATTAGGCTGCCCTGTTCGGGCTGAGCAGCGAGCCAAAGGTCGACTGGGCGTGGGCCAATCGGTTGCAGTGGTATCGGCCCTGGCCAGAGCTCGAACAACGCGAGTGCGACGACGGCAAATGTGGCCAATCCGGTCTTGAGGTGGGAATTCCTCGGCTTGACTTCCGCACTGATCCACAGTGCGAAGCCTAGGCCTGAGAGGAGGGAAAGGCCGAGGCTGGTGAAGGCAGCAAAACGATTCCAGGCCCGCATGCCCGTCAGGGTTGGGATTACCCAGCGGAGGAAAAGGGCAGGAAGCGGTATGGTGAGGCCTCTTGCTGCCAATGGGGCGTAGGACTCGTGGGCAGGAAGCCAAGCGCCGATGGTTTCCATGAGATGATTGAACCCATCTACGACTGCCGGCGGGGCAGGGAGTACGACCGGGTGTCGGGCAACGTGCAGCGTGGTCCCAAGGCTCAAGATGAAAGCAGCTGCGGTCATCGCGGCCACAGCACTTTTCTCCCTAGCTTGACTCTTGAAGGCGCCGTAGGCCGCGAATAGGAGGGCAACATAACCGCTGCCCAAGACAAATTCGAGTGCTATTTGGGGATAGGCTGCGGGAACGCCGAGGACGTTCTTCATTACCCAGGTTCCCCAGAGAGGGTTTAGCCCAGGAGGCAGGATGTAGTCCGTTGGGCTGGCAGACCAGTAGTCCGTGTCCTGAAGTGGGATTGTCAAGTTGACTGAGGCTCGTAGGGTTAGGTAGGGCAACGCCAAGGGAATCGTAATGGCGAGAACCAGGAGAAGAAGGATCGCCATGTGGCCGATTGTCCTTCGGTCGATAACGTGGGACTGAACAGTGGCGAGGCGGACAAACAGGTACAGGGGTCCGAGTATTAGAAGACCAAAGGCGTAATAGATTGATGCCCATGCGGCCAGGAGGTAACCCAGGCCGGCGAGGGCAATCCAAACGAGTTTTCGGGAAGAGACCCAGCCCTCCACGGCCAACAGGAAAACAGGAAGACCTTCGATTGACATCAAAGGAAGGATTCCGCCGTAGCGGACGATGTGGTATGGGTTGAGGATGAATAGGACGCCAGCAAAGACTCCGGCCCAGCTGTTGCGGGTCCATCTGAATATGAGTACGTATACGGCCGATGCAGCAAGGACAAATGAGGCCAAGGCAAACAGGTTGTAGGTTGCCACCTCGCCGAGCATTACCGTGAAAGGGAGTCCGATCAGGGTGTGGAGCGGTGTGATTTCACCAAAAGCAAGTGGAAAGCCGGTAGGGTAAAGGATCCTGGGGGCAACAAGAGGGCTCGTGTGGAGATCCACCAAGGCGTGTTTGAACCACCATATCTTCCACAAGTATTCGTAGTTGTCGGCTAGATACCAGCCTGGCACCCTGTCGCTTAAATGGATGATTAGTGGCCAAGTGACGACTAGTGTCAGGGACAGGAGGAATGCGAGGGCGCCGATATGGCCAAAAAGTTGTCTTCGGTGGCGGTGAGAGCAACTCATGGGAGGGATTTGGGAGGCGGACTCCGCGGACGACAAGTCGGTCGGTGGCTGTTTGGGACTCATGCAATAAGGGCCGCTGCTGGGCAGAGCCGCCTAACAAGTGATTCTACAGATCCCCCTCCGGTTGATGATTCGCGGCGTGGGATGTTGGCCCATTACCCGCGCGCGAGGTAGTTGAACCTTAGCATGTCCCGTTTGTGCATTCAGCAGTCTAGCTGGGAGAAGTCTACTCTAGTGCCAACTCGAGGGCAAATTCGACCTGATGCATTGCGTTCGCGGTTTCTGGTAGAGGGGGGCTGGACTCGCCTGCCCTGGCCAGGCCGGGGAACCAACGACCTGCGGGTTATGAGTCCCAATCCTGTCCCCGCACGATTTTCAGGATTTGCTCGTGTTTCTTACTGTGCGCTCGGACCTGCAATGGAAACGAACCCCAAGAACTTCAACTGGCTGATCAGAGAATTCTTTTTGGCACGGAAGTACAGATGTTCTAATCACAAGAAACCCTTATCTGCAGCAGCTCTGTAGATCGAATTGCAAGTAGAAGCTTTCCCCGGTTCAGCCCGGCTTCTTTTCGTGCTCGGTTGTGACCGTTTTGCTGGTCTTCACGTTGCGTAAGGTGACCGCTCCTATAGCCGCGGCAACCAGGGCGGCTAGACCGCCCAATGCCAGACCCCAGCGTGCCCCTGCTGCTTCGGCAAACCAGCCGACGATGGGCCCGCCGATGGTAGTAGAGCCCAGGAAAGCCATCGACCAGAATGACATGACCCGGCCGCGCATTTGCGGCGAGCTCTGTAGCTGCAAGGTGCTGTTGCCGAGCGAGGAGAAGTTGATCGAGCAGATCCCCACCAATACCAGGGCCAACCCTGAGAGCAGCAAGCTTGGCATGAAGGCTGCCGCCAGAACCGCCAGCCCGAACAGCAGGGAGGCGCTGACCAGTTTGTAGGGAGTGATGCCTTTGCGGCTGGCGAAGAAAATCCCTCCCATAGCCGCCCCCAACCCCATTGAAGCGGTCAAGAAAGCGTAACTGCTGGCATCCCCCCTAAATGTAAACTGGGCGATCAGCGGCAGGCTGACCTGGAACTCAAAAGTGAGCGTGCCAATGATGGCCATCATCAGCAGGGTAGAACCGAGGATGGGTGTGGAGACCACGTACTTGAAACCCTCCTGGAGCTGGCCTTTGGCGCGCGGCATCGGCGGGGTGATGAGCAGTTCGTCGGCATGCATCATGCCAAGCATGATCACCACGGCAGCGTAAGAAAGCCCGTTGATAATGAAACAAGGCGCCAGCCCAAAGACGGCGATCAACCCCCCGGCGATGGCCGGTCCGATGATGCGGGCCAGATTGACCAGGGTCGAATACAGTGTAACGGCGTTTCTGAGGTTATCTGGTCCGACCAATTAAATGTAGAAGGTCTGGCGGGTTGGGTTGTCGAAGACGGTGACCATGCCCAGACAAGAGGCCAGGATATAGACCATCCAGACCCTCACCAGACCGGTCGCCACTAACACCCCCAGGATCAAAGCCAGCACGCCGGATACGGATTGGGTGAAGTAAAGGATCTTTCGTTTGGAAATGCGGTCGGCTATGATGCCGCCGTAGGGGCCCAGGAACAGGATGGGCAGATACTGCAAGGCGGTAGCGAGGCCCAGGGCGGCGCCTGAATTGGTCAGCTTGAGCACCAGCCAAGCCTGGGCGATCGACTGCATGAAGGTGCCGGTGGTAGAAATGATCTGCCCGATGTAATATAGTCGGTAATTGCGAACATGCAGAGACGAGAAGGTATCCTGGCTAAATTGTCGTAGGTAACTGGACAGATGTCTCATGATCGCGTCGGTTTAGTCCCTTATGTCGAATAGTTATACTATTGTCCAATACCTTCGCCATTTACGGTAGATGAACGGGCACTTTAGTCACATGATCATACAGCTACCCGGACGACGCTGAGGTTCGCTGCGTCGAAGCTAAGAACCGAGACTTGGATTGCCTTGGTTCTTACATTGCGGCAGCGGGGCTCAACTTGAACCATAGTCCTTCGGGCTACCCGCCCGACTGGCTCCGTACGCAGCAAAGCGAACGCCGCGGTTCGGCTGATCCGCGGTGTTCTGTTGATTGTTCGGGGTTCTCAAGCACCAGAGACCGTCGGGTTATGAGCCCTTGTCCTGCAGAGGCAGCCTCAGACCTCAGTTCCAACCGTTCGAGGGTACCCCTTATGGTTCGGCCCGAGTGAGCCCGGCATGGTTCGCGGCCGAGAACTTGCATTCGATTACCTCGCGTGTCGCCTGAGGTCAAGGTTTGTCCTGGGCGACTGCTATTGTTCTTTGAGTCTGTTCCCCCTCAACCAGTCAAGAAAACTGTCGCCATGTGAGTCCCGTTGCGAGCCCAAGAAGCGGTGAACTCCACGCTTTGCCTGGACGTGTAGCCCCGGCAACCCAAGATCTACCAAGAGGTGCAAGGTCGAACGACAAGACCGGAACGGACTCATCTGTTTACCAGGCCGCCATTTCGGGCGCGATCGTGGTAGGGAACGGTCCACAAGAAGAGTTGAGAGAGTGGCTCCGGCGCTCGGCTGACCGGGAGCTACAGAGCGGTGGTTTCGTAAGATCCCTGAGGGTGCCCGCTCCGGACCCATGATTTGAACTTCAGGACCAGTCGGAAGCCTTGGCGATGCCAGCGGAGGAGAGTATCGGGCTTGAGGCTAGGGAGGCTTTCCTTGCAATGCTGGACCTGGCCGACGAGGCCGCTGAATCCGTAAGGGAAGAATAGGATGGCGCCTGGGCCATGGGGAGCGACATGACGCGGACGGGAGGCCGCCTATCACCCCCTGAGGCGGGGATACAAAGACTCTCTGCGCGCGAACAGGGTGATTCACGCGATTAGGAAGAAGCGCGGCCAAAAGGGAGCGGATCGAGGGGGAATCCGTATAATAGGAGTTAGGCAGGATCTGCGATGCCTCCCGGGACAAATCCTTCGTGAAGGCCCCACGCTTCTTCTGGCGTCTCATCCAATTCGGGCCACGCATAGCTTACGCCCTCGGCTTGGGCCCGCTCATTGGCAGGTTCGTCTTGCTGCTTACCACCTATGGCCGGAAGTCCGGCCGGCCGAGGGTAACACCACTGGTGTACGAGCAGCGAGGTGAGATGATCATTGTCGCCTCGGCGCGCGGTCCCTCAGCCGATTGGCTCCGCAACATACTGGCGAACCCAAAGGTCAGAGTCCGCGTCGGCCGCCGCCAGTTTGATGGGATGGCCGAGGCCGCGACTGACCCCGAGAAGATCGCCGACTATCTCCAGCGCCAGATGGAGCGAAATCCGGCGGCCTATGGAGCAATTCTCCGATCCGAGGGCCTCTCATCTAGACCCAGCCGCGCGGACCTCATCCGATTCGCCCCCAGGCGTCCAATGGTTACCATTCGCCCAATAAACGATGCCGCCCAAGACTTATGAAAGTGCGACCCAGGTCAAGGATCCTCCGTGGCCAGGCCAGGGGGTAGTCCGTCGCGATCGAGCCGGTCCCACCGGAAACAGCTATTCGCCGTGAGAACGGCATGATGTTCAACAGGGGCGTCGCAATCGATTTGTGTGTCTCAGGGACGCACGTTAGGCTCGCGCTTGCCCCTGCCTCGAAAGAGCTTCGGCTTCACGGAGCTTGTCAACGATGCTTGTCCTGACCCAGCCACAACTTGCAAACAGGACCGATCACCAGGGGTAGGTCACTCAGGACCTACACGACGATCGGCATGTGCGTGATCCGCTTGGCGGAACGTGCCACAATCGTCGGCACCGGGTTTGCTTCTCTCCGCCTTCGACGCTCGAAGAAATCCAGCGATTCCTATCCAGCAATCTCGCTCGTGGATGGCCGCGCCATCCGGTCCCATCATCCGCGCCCTTTACAGGTCAGCGTGCTACAATCGCTGCGCTTCCCCCCGTGGACACTGCCACGGTAGACGCTCGGGCAAGCTTCGGCCCCCCATCTAGAACGGACGTCCGAGGAATCGATGAATGCGTCGGATTCGCCAGCAACCACAAAAGCCCTCCTTGGGCCCATGCGCCTTCCTTTCCTCGTTCTGACACCGGCCTGCGTGCTCTTGGGAATCGGCGCCGGGTTCTATCAGTCCGGAAGGGTGGATCTACTTCAGGCCGCGATCGTTCTGATCGGCGCGGTCGCCGCCCATATCAGCGTCAACGCGCTGAACGAGTACTTCGACTTCCGCAGCGGCCTCGACCTGCACACGCAACGGACACCTTTCAGCGGAGGTAGCGGCACTCTCGCGGCGCAGCCGGCGACGGCGCGCAGGGTCTTGGTGACCGGGCTCGTCGCGATGGCTATCACCGGCGTGGTCGGCCTGTACTTCGTGCTCGTACGGGGCACGGCATTGTTGCCGCTCGGCGTGGCTGGAATGCTCACCATCGCCGTCTACACCGTCTGGCTCACCCGGTATCCCTTCCTCTGCCTGATTGCCCCCGGGTTGGGATTTGGGACCTTCATGGTCATGGGAACCGGCTTTGCGCTAACCGGGCAGTACTCGTGGACAACGTTCGTGGCCTCGCTGGTCCCCTTCTTCCTGGTCAATAACCTGCTTCTGCTCAACCAGTTTCCGGATGTCGAAGCCGATCGCGAAATCGGCCGGAACACCTTGCCCGTCGTGATCGGGCGACGGGCCAGCAGCTGGGTCTACATCGCATTTCTGCTCCTGACCTATACCTCGATCGTAGGCGGGGTGTTGGCCAACCACCTTCCAGCCTGGGCGCTGCTGGGTCTCCTGACGGTGCCCCTGGCAATCCGCGCGGGAAGTGGCGCCTGTCGGCGCGCAGATGACATCCCGAATCTCATCCCGTTCATGGCGCAGAACGTCCTGCTCAACATCGTCACGCCCGTTCTCGTGGCGGTCGGGCTCTTCCTCAGCTGATCGGGCAAAGGGTCGGCACAGCGGGCAGTCCAGCCACAGGGCATGAATCCTCAAGAGACTGCATCGATGGGCCTGGATGGCACCTGCGCTGGCCGAAAGCTCCATCCGTGCACGTGCTGCAATGAAAATGCCGCTCGAGGGGAAACGGGGGGACGGGTCCTGTCAAGAGTTGCGGGACTTCGGGGCAAATCCCCTGGGGTGGAACGGGTGACCTCTGGGCTACCAGCCTGACGAGCTTCAAATGATAAGAGGGGCCGCAGATCAATGGGATCTGGGACCACTCTCCGAAATAGACAGTCCTGCTGGCGAGGGAGGTGTCAGGCAGGCTGCCGGCCGTCGGGTTGTGAGATTCATTGCCTCACCGAAAAACCGCTGCGAATAGCCGAACCTGGCGATGTTCGGTGCCGTCCGGGACGTGGGCCGGGGGCCCCTCGAGCCTGGCGAGCCGCGGTTCCTCGGGCATCCTTGACATCGTCAGAATGGGACTCAAGCGAGCGATCCCGCGGTTAATAGCCCGGCGAGGCCAACTGAGTTCTTCTGATGAGGATCTTGCTTGAATCAGGCTGAAGAACGCAAACGGGCGTCATTCCGGGGCAATGAAGAACCGAGGCTTAAGTTGCCTCAGTTCTGACTCAAGGTCGCGGGGGTTGGACTCGCCCGTCCCCTCGGCCCGCGCACCGTGGGCGGGCTGGTGATCGGGGCTAGCCTGCCTTGCCGCACGGTAGGGGGGAACCAGCAACCTCCGGGCTGCCAGCCCGGAGGTCTATGGTTCGAAAAGGAAGTCGCAGATCAAGTAGATCTGCGACTTCCGTTCTTCCCAGGAGCACGGTGGCCCACAGAACCGTAGACCTCCGGGTTATGAACCCTTGTCTGGCAGCGGGACCCTCAGACAGCAGTTACGCCCACTTGAGGGTGCCCTCTCATCTACGGTGCAATTGGGCCTGGCAGGGTTCGCATCCGAGAGCAAGAGGGAAGATACCTCCGGCGCTATCTCGCGTCAAGGTTGATTTTGGTCCATCCACGACCCGAAGGAGCTTCGCGGACTAGACGACACAAGTATCAAGTTTCGCCGACCCTATGGCTGGCAGATAGCGAAGACTACCCAGATAGTTGATACCATGGTCGATACTCAACCGGCCATGGCAATCTGCGAGACGGATGGGGTTCTTGACCAGGAGAGGGGATTCTTCGTGCATGTATCCATGCAAAAGGTGCCCCCAAGCGGATTCGAATCGCTCTTTGCGCCTTGAGAGAGCCCTGTCCTGGGCTACTAGAAGATCGGGGTCTTTCTTGATTAGGCGTTGTGTCACACAATATGCTCGCACAAACAAAGAAAGGGAGGACATCAAACGATGTAAGAAACTCGCTTGTCAACCCGTTAGAC
>Ga0187870_1003026_pt1 | contig 13391 bp, 9 predicted proteins | sample June2016WEW_13_1_3_FD_132974 | JGI IMG/M metagenome (GOLD analysis project Ga0187870, IMG submission 132974) | Peatland microbial communities from SPRUCE experiment site at the Marcell Experimental Forest, Minnesota, USA - June2016WEW_13_150 | ecosystem: Environmental > Terrestrial > Soil >... | reverse complement strand
ATCCTCATACTTGCGTGGGCTAGGAAATATCCCGACTCAAAAGATGTGAAGAAGACTCTCCGGGCTCTCTCTCTATTAGTTCTTCCTCTGCTCGTGATCCTGACATTGGTGGGAGGAGGACGCACAGACGGGCTCTCATACAATCAGCGCTATTTTCTGGAGATCATTCCGCTGATGGCGATCACTCTGGCACTGGCGCTTGATGGACTTGCCTTGTCTTTGACTTCGCTCATTGTAGGATTGATTGGCTCCGGAGCGTTATTCGCGTTGACATTAATGCTTCCAAGCCGCACACTATATGAGATGGCTCTTCTCAGGATTCCGCTTCTTCTGGCGGCGCTGCTTCTCGTGGCATGGTTCATTCGGTCAAAAGGGGGTATGCGTCTGATCCTACCGATCCTGATAGGACTTTGTGTCGGGTGGGGGTTTTTTGTGCATGTATTTGATGACCTCGCAGCATCGCGGGTGCGAAGAGGTAAGAACGCAGCTCAGCTCGCGGTTCTGGAATCGGTCATACCGGATCATTCCGCCCTGTTTGCGTATTGGGGCTCAAGAGATATCGCTGGACCTTTGCAGTTGACGCGCGATGTCGTCATCCTTGACGCGGGCGCAGATGAAGGAGCTGATGCGGCCCGGCTTACACGCGAGCTCCGGCTCCAGAACAGGCGGGTCTTTGTCATGACTGATGTGTTCCCGGAAAAAGTGCTGGAAGAAATTGCCGGCAAGGATTCTCTCGCCCTGGTATCGAATCAAACGATTGGCATTGATGAAGTCATCAAACGGAGTGAGGACAAACCCACGAAAGTGAATTCGCCGGGACTATGAAGAATCTTCGCACACAACTTTCCCCATGGTTGCCCACACTCGCAGTGGTCGCCGTTTTCATCGTCTATCTGAAAACGCTCTTGCCGGGCGTGGGATACTCCGGCGACACCAGTAAGTTTCAATTCGTCGGCAAGGTGCTTGGGACTCCGCACGAGCCCGGATCTCCAACCTACGTTATGCTCAATTATGTCTTTGTTTCGCTCTTTCCGATTGGCACGACAGGGTTCAAGGCGAATCTTCTATCGACGATCTTCTCGGCAGCGGCTCTCTTCGTCCTGTCGCGCACGCTGCTCTTGCTTGGTGTCCGTCGTTCTCTCTCCGCAGCGGTAGTACTCATCTTTGGGTTTACGTATACCCTCTGGTCGCAGTCGGTTATCGCCGAGGTGTACACTCTTAATGTCCTGTTTGTAGCCCTTACAATTCATTTCTTCCTCCGCTGGCACCTGCTTGGCAACCACGGGGACTTCCTGGTCGCATGTGCAGTCTATGCTTTCTCCTTTGGGGATCATCTCATTGTTGTCACGCTCCTTCCCGCTATCACCTATTTTGTCTGGAAGACCAGGAAGGAATTCTTCTGGAATCCTCGTGTGATCGTCGAGGTGCTGTTCATCATTGCCCTCGGTGCTGCTCAGTATGGCTACCTCTTCTGGAGATACTATTCGCATGAAACATCGTACCTGGAAATCGCGGTGCCCGATCTGAAAACGCTCTGGTACTACGTCTCTGGCGGGCAATTTCACTCATACTTCTTCGTAGCAGGCTTCAAAGGAGTATTCTTCCTGAATAGCCCGCTGGTCGCCCGACTGCTCTGGTTGGAATATCTCTTCCTCCTTCCAGTCTGCGTCCTGGGCTTCGCTGTGATTCAAAACGGACGAATCAGGAATTTTCTGCTGCTGAGCGCATTGACGACGCTCCTGTTTGCTCTTGCCTATACCATCTCCGATATCTTCGTTTACCTCTTGCCCGTTTATGTCGTTCTGGCGATCACGCTTGGAATTGGCCTGGAGTGGATAGTCGATAGGTTTCCAAAGGGCTATGCCGTGTATCTCGGGGCAGTCGTTGCCTGTCTGCCGGTCTTCTTCCTCGTGACCAACTTTGCCCGGGCGGATCAGAGCAAGAACACGAAGGCCAAGATGCTTGTGGAGGAGTCATTGCGCATTGTTGTCAGAAAAGCTCTCATCATCTGCCCCGACTATGACTATGCCGAACATTTTTGGTACTACCTTTTTGCGGAACGAGGGGAACAGGACAGCCTCTATGCGCTCTTCTCACACGAGGAGGATCTTCCCCTGCACGATCTGAAGCTCTACATTCGGGATCAAAGGCCATTCTATCTTCCGCTTCAGCGGCGCACGACGCCACCCGGATTGACCGTCTATTATTGCAGCGCGTACGAGCCCCCGGCGTTCGACAGGTCGCGCACCCGGTACCCAATGAGTCGCGACATGCTGAATGAGTACCGCCGGACATTTGTGTTCCAGCCGATGAAGAGTATGGGCGAAGTCGGCTTCCGGTTTGTCAACGTTGGCGAGTCACTGTATCGTGTCGATAAGCCGCTCGAATAGAAGGGGAACCGGTACGGAACGAAGCTTCAAAGCTTGACAAAGCGTACCGACAGTGGTATCTTTGCACTGCTTTCATCCAGGGTCTACGTAGAAAAATCCATGGGTATTGAATCAAACATATCGGACCAGAAACAGGCGCGGCGCTACGGCACACTTTTGTTCTGTGTTTGTCTTTTCTTCTTCGGACTGATTCCTTATGGAGGAGTCAGGTCTTCGGATAGTGAAGTCGTGTTCCGCGTTGCTGAGTCGCTCGCTAATCGGGGTGTTTTCTATCTTCAACATGATCTCGAGGATTGGCATGCGTTCGGTGTCGCTACGGGAAAGGGCGACCGGCTGTACGCGATCTTTGGACCTCTCGAATCTGTCCTGCTCGCGCCGGTCGTGAAAGCTGCTGAGCTGGTCAATGAGACCGGATGGTACAAGCCGCTTATCCCGATGCTACCCCTCAGCCATTTCTCAGAGAGAGGATTCTTTGACTATCTGGAAGGCAAGACAACGTCGGACCCGAAACCTCATGCACTCAGGATGCTGGCTTCATTCTTTAATGTCCTTATGACAGCGTTTGGCGTTTTTGTGTTTTGGCGAATTCTTCTTCTTCTGACACAGTCGATCCCGGCGAGCTTCCTTGTTTCGATCATCTACGGCATCGGCACACACGCATGGGCTTACGCGGGAACATTTTTTAGCGAGCCGCTGGCGACTCTGCTTGTGCTTCTCTCGTTTCTCTATCTGCTCAAAGCTGACGAGCTGGGAAGGATGGGGGAGGGGAATCGTGCAAACCGGCCGGTGTTCCTGAGTGGGATCTGGATGGGGCTGGCGATCACCGCACACATCACTGCGGCACTGTACGCGCCCTTTTTTGCTCTCTACATTCTCTGGAAAGACTACGAAAGCCATCCGACATTTCTGCGACGCCTGGAAAGGGGAGCGGTCTTCGCGGTGGGCGTCTTCATTTTCCTCTTCCTGCTCGGATGGTACAACTATTTTCGGTTCGGCAGTTTCTTCGAGACCGGCCGGACGGTCAGCGCCAACTCGGGAGAGATTTTCGGCTATGGCACTTTTGTATTCCCTCTGCGAGGGCTGTACGGTTTGATCTTCGGCGCTGGCAAAGGTGTGCTCTTCTTCATGCCGGTCCTTGTCCTTGGTGTTTTTCTCTCAAAGAGTTTTCTTCATGAAAACCGGAAACTGTTCTGGATTGTCGCGTCTGCGGTTGCTTTCCGAGTTCTCTTCATCGCCGCCCGCAGTGACTGGCATGCCGGGTTCTGCACAGGACCTCGATATCTCGTGATGGCGATTCCGTTCTTCCTCATTCCGCTTGCCTTTTGGTTGAAGCAGCAGGAGGCGTCGCGATTCACCAGGGCTTTCGGGCTGATGTCGTTTGCAGGACTTCTGTTTTCAATTGAGCAGTTCTACTTTTGCCTGGCGGAGATCTTCTCGTTCCTGCAGGTCTGGAAATTTAGCGAGATGCTCGCCGGGTTCAGTGTGTTTGAAAACGATGTCCTCTATCTCGATTGGAAGTACTCCCCTCTTCTCAGTCCGTCCTCCATGCGGATTGCTCCCTTTCTCCTCCATTGGACCAAGCTCCCGATGGGTGACCTGATGGCGCTTGGTTCTGTGGTACTTTTGATTTTCTTCGGGGCCTTCTATCTGCTTCTGCTGAAAATGCCGCGATCTGTATCAAAATGAGCAATATCGAGCTTGTGGTGCGGTAATTTTGGGTCGGAAAAAACTTCTGGCCGAGGTAAAATATACCGCGGGACGGCGTGATCCAATGGGTGAAATCAGGTTTTTCTGGGGAATTTCGGGAGTCCGCAATCGGGCCTTGTCAGGCACGCATGTTGAGCAAAAAAATGCAGAATTCAGTTAGTGGTAACAATGTTTAAATCCTAATCCACCAACCTAATTAGGGAGGGTACACTATGGGACAACAGCAACTTTTGCTCATCATCTTGGGCGTTATCATCGTTGGTATCGCCATTGCAGTCGGCTTGAGCCTCTTCAGCGCTCAAAGCGTTCAGTCAAACCGTGATGCTATCATCAACGACCTGAACAACCTCGCCGCACAGGCGTACCAGTTCAGGATTCGTCCGAGCTCAATGGGTGGTGGACAGGGTGACTACACCACGTTTGCCATTCCGACGAAGATGAAGACGAATGAGAACGGAACCTATACGGCCGCACCGACGACGAACACGATCGTGTTCACGGCTGTGTCCGCTCAGAATGCGTCGAACACCATCAAGGTCACGATTGACAGCGATGGAAAGCTGGGCACATGGGTCTATTCTGGTGACTTCCAGTAAACCAACCGTGTTCCAGATGTGTTGTTAGCAGAACGACATCCCGCTCAGGCGGGATGTCTTTTTTATGCTCATTCCGCATTCGCTCTGCATCGACTGATTTGCTCACGTTTCGGTAGTGTCCTAATTTGAATTTGAGAAGATGGATTCATAAGTTGTCAGTTCAAACAAGGGGGCTTTATGTCTGACGGTGACACAATCAAATCTCTCGAACGACGGCTGATCCGCGCGAACCTCGTTATACAAGCAATGAAACAACGTTACAACAAGGACGAGTTCGGCAAAATCTGGGCTTTGGCAGACTCCAAAGTCGTTACAATGCAACCGGAAGCCGTTCAGGAACTTGCTGAGATTCGCGTGGCTCATTAGGCAAGCGCCCGGTAGCCCAATAGTTATCTGGGTGATGTTCGGCAATGTCCACGTTTCCCGTTGCTTGACAGAGTCTCGTAAATGTCGTATAATCTGTACAGAATTTCGGGTTCGTTGGCTGCTCGTACGCGAAAACCTCTTAAGGGGATTCCATGGCTGAGTACAAAATTGAGGGTCTGACCGTTGCTGGGAAACCGGTTTCCGGTTTGATCAACGCGGACAATCTCAAGGATGCCAAGCAGAAAGCTTCTCAGATGTCCGTGGAGAAGAAGTTTAAGCTGACTGGGGTGTTCGAACGTGTTGTGTGGATGTATCGGGTACAGAAGGGAACTGAGAAACCGATTGACGGCGAACAGAAAGCCTACACCAAGGACGAGGTTAAGCAAGCCCTTGAGAAGATGGGCTACCGTGTCATCTACGTCCGCAAAAAGCTGTTCGGATCGAAACAACGCGCTGCGCCGGCTGTCGAGATCATCACGTTCGTCCGCATGAGCGCTGACCTGATGAGGCAGAAGCTGCCGTTCAACGAGATTCTGCTCCTGCTGATGAACGACATCACCAATCCCGCCCTGAAAGATGCGGTCAAGGAAATCAACAGCGAGCTGAAGCAGGGGAAGGACAGTGAGAAAGTGTTTATGAAGCAAGCTCCCGTGTTCGGCAAGTTCACCGCCAACATGCTGGGTCTCGCCTCGAAAAGCGGTAACATGACGGAGATCTACGAAAGCACCGCGAAGTTTCTGGAGCGCAACGCTCAGTTCAAGCGAAACCTCAAGAGCGCGTTGATCATGCCGCTCGTTACCCTGTTCATCCTGTTTCTCGCTTGCCTGTTCTATGTGGGCTACATCTTTCCTGCCACCGCAGAGATGTTTGAGAAATTCCACATCGACCTGCCGCCTATGACCAAGGCGACCCTGGGATTCAGCAGGTGGCTGACGGCAAACGCCATCCCCGTGATGTTGGTAATCGTGATACCGATTGTGTTATTTGGCCGGTTCATAACCACCGAGCGCGGCCGGTTTCTGATGGACAAGACGATCATCAAGGTGCCGATCGTCGGTCCGTTGCTGCACAAGACCGCCATCGAAATCTACTGCCGCGTGTTTTACGCGCTCTACAGCGGATCGGGTGAGAACATCGATGTGATCCGTATGGCAGCAGAAGCGTGCGGCAACAAGTACATGGAGCATCAGATCAAGACAATAGCGATCCCCATGATGCTTGAGAAAGGAAAAGGATTGACGGAGGCCTTCCAGGCGACGGGCGTGTTCACGGCGACGGCAATTTCCCGTTTCAATTCAGGTGCTGAGACGGGGACAGTGAAGAACACCGCTATGCAGCTTGCCGAGTACTACGAGAAGGAAACCACCTACAAGCTTGCGAACGCCATCGAAGCAATACAACTTTCCGTTTCGATGATCATCATGCTCGTGCTTACAGCACTGACGCTGGTTTCGTCCGAGACAGCAACGATCAGGCCGAAACCTCCCGGACAAATTATTCGTTATGTCATGTACTACCTCGGCTTGGGTTGAGGTGGGATCGGTCGCTCGATGTAATTCAGAGCGAGACTTGAAGAGTAGTCAGTCATACGTGAAATCCATGCGGTTGAGGATCTTGAGCTAGAAGGAGTGAATCCATGCCAGAAATAGATATAACTGATAAAATCGGTTATACACTTCTGAAGAAGGGAATCATCGATTTCGAGACCCTTGAAAAGTCTCTGAAGATGAAGGACTCCGAGGAGAACAAGAAGAATCGGAAGAACCTCGGCCAGATCCTCGTCTCGGAGTTTGGCGCCGATCACGATGCAGTGTTTCGTGAAGTCGCCAACCTGTATGCATTTCGTGAGATCTTTCTGAACGATGAGAAGGTTGACGACGGGCGTACTGGGTTCATCAAGAAACTTGTCGAGGTGCTCCCGGATCAGCAGCGTGACATGATGATCCAGGCCAAAATGCTCCCGCTCAAGTACGATGAGCGCCAGCCAGATAAGCTGGTCATTATTGCAGCTGATCCCACGGATCGAAACCTTCCTGTTGTCGCCCGAAGCTTCAACGTCAAGAAGTACGAAATCTGCTACGTGCGCCTGAAGGAACTCCAGGCACTGATGGAGAAGATCGTGCCGGCGCAGAACGAGTTCCTGAAACTGCTGAAGCAGGAGGAAGATGTCAAAATCGGAGACTCGGGGACCGATGGTGATGCTGAAGTCGACGAAGAGGCACTCGAAGCCGAAATCAGCAAGAGCGCACTCGTCAACCTGTTTGAGGGGTGTCTTGTGGAGGCCGTCCGGACGGGCGTAAGCGATGTGCATATCGTTGCGGCCGAAGGAAACAAGACGAACTTCTTGTTCCGGGTGGACGGTAACCTGCAAGTTTGGCACGCCCAGGAAAACACGATGCCTGAAGCGGTTATGGCGGTCGTCAAAGATAGAACAAAGAATGTCGATCGATTCGAGCGGGAAATGACACAGGACGGGTTCATCCAACGAGTTATTGACGGCCACCAGCTCAGGTTCCGTGTGTCGATCATGCCTATCGTGACGACCGAGTTCAAGAGCAAGTTCGAGAGCGTCGTCATCCGTGTGCTCGATGATCGAAAAGTCATCACAGATCTTGAAAAACTCGGTCTCCAGGGTCCGGCGAGAAATCTTTTCTACAAGGCGATCTCGAAACCTCAGGGGATGGTCATTCTGACTGGTCCTACGGGATCAGGCAAATCCACAACCCTGATTGCAGCGCTGTACCAGGTGATCGATCCTACCGTCAACGTTCTCACGATCGAGGACCCGGTGGAATATATCATTAAGGGTGCACGGCAATTGAAAATCGGTCCGAAGATGGGGTTTGAGGAATCCATGCGTGGAATCTTGCGCCATGACCCCGATATCGTGCTCATTGGTGAAATGCGTGATAAGATTACCGCTGAAACGGCCATCAAGATGGCAAACACGGGTCACCTTGTGTTCTCAACGCTTCACACCAACGACGCCCCCGGCGCCGTGGCACGTCTCTACAAGATGGGGATCGAGCCGTTCATGATTGCGTATGCCATCAATATCATCGTGGCCCAGCGACTGATCCGTACCCTCTGCAAGGTTTGCAAACAACCTCTCGACACAGACGAATTCGCTGATCTCATGAAGTTCGGTTTTACCGAGGAACAACTCAGTACGCACACAATCTACAAGGCGGTTGGCTGCGACAAGTGCAACGGCGGTTACAAAGGCCGCGCTGCAATTCACGAGGCCTTGTTCTTCACGAAGGCAATCAGGACCCTCATCCTCAATGCAGGCGACAGAGTTGATGAGAACGCGATCCGCGATCAGGCCTCGAAGGACGGCATGTGGACTCTGCGACGGTCCGGGATGGAGCGCATGTTGGAGGGAAGCACGTCACTTGAAGAGGTCGTTTCCAACACAACTGAGGAAGACTAGTCCAGGAAGCTGATTACATAGGCTGTTGTCTCTATCTGAGGCACTCACGTGGTGGGTGCCTCTTTTTTTGACCTCACGTTCACAAACGCCACAGGCCAAACTCATGGCATTTGGGCATCCTCAGCCGAGATGGAACCTCAATTCCTCATTTGTCCCACGTCACAACACTTTAGCCTGCAAGGACTTAAATAGGATGACGGTCAGGAACCGCCTTTGAGGTCTTTGTGCATTGGAACCGATCCTTCGGGGGTAGAGGGTTGCCTATGCCAATACCTGTTAATGAGAATCACCCGCGAAATCTGGCTTCAGTTCAAAAGGCGTGAAGTCCCTATGGCGGAACGAAATGGGGGAAACCTTAGATTATTTTCTTTAAGAGAGTTGCATTTTCGTTTGGAGTTTCTTATTATCACACCAATGGGCGAACACCATTTTGCCTTCAAGACTGCACAGCGTTCGCGCGACCAAAAAAACTCATTAGTCGAGCACACTGAATGACGACTCCAGTCCAAAATCCCAGTGCAGCAAAGCCCCCCGCGCCCGATCCCCAAGCGGTAACGATGGCCCCTGAGCCTCCATTTGTTAGTGATGCGAGGAGGCTGTTGAAGGAATTAGCGTCTCAACTTCCTCAGTCCGTAACGGGGCTTGAGCGCCAGATGATGATAGGCGACGTTTTGGGAAGAATGGATGATGGGGATAAGCAGAAGCTGCGTGCTTTGCTGAACTATTTTTTGATGCGGATGCTGAGCATTAGCGCATCCGACATTGACCAGGGAGGATACGGTTCAGGCGGACAGGTGTGGTTCCGTGTCTATGGTTCCAAGAAGCCGGACAAGACTCTCGGCCAATACACCGCTGACGAGACGAACTACTTGATCCAGGGCACCCTGGGGGAACGGCAAAGGGCGTTTCTCTATGAGAACCGCAATCTCGATTTCTCGTACATGCTTTATCTGGAGAACGGCGAATTCCGTCGGTTTCGTGCCGACGCATATTTCGATCTTGATCAACTCGCGCTCAACATGCGCGCTATCAATAACACGATCCGCGGTTACAAGAATCTGGAGTTGCATCAGAACGTCACGAGAATGCTGAGCCTTGCGGGAACCAAGGAAGGTCTCTGTCTCGTCACGGGCATCACTGGCTCAGGCAAGAGCTCAACGCTCGATGCCATCATCGATGCAAACAATCGGGCCGTCGATGCCCACATCGTGATCATCGCGTCCCCTATTGAGTACGTTCACAAATCCGACCGTTGCATCATCCGTCACAGAGAAGTCGGTCGCGATGTTCTCTCGTTCAAGGATGGCGCAATTCAGGCGCTTCGTCAGGATCCGGATATCATTATGATCGGCGAGTTGCGCGACCCGGAAACTATTCTAACGGCTCTGGAAATTACAGACTCAGGTCACAAAGTTTTTTCTACTCTGCATACAGCATCATCGGTCGAAAGCATCGACAGGATCATCGGTGAGACTCCCCCGATTGAGCAGGAGCGCGTCCGGAACAGACTTGCCGATACGCTCCGCTGTGTGATTTCGCAGAAACTTGTCCCCAGCCTTGATGGCAAGCGGGTGCTCGCGAAGGAAGTGTTGCTCGGTGTCCCATCCGTCAAAGCGGCAATCAAGAACAACAACACCGGCGAAATCTATCAGATGATCTCGGAAGGTGTTGACCAGGGGATGATCACGATGGAGCAGGATCTCAAGAGACTGTATTTGCAGAAAAAGATTTCTTTGGAAAACGCGCTCAACTACGCGAACAACAAACGCCGGATTCAGCAGCTCCTCCAGGTCAATCCGACGGAGGGATGACACGGCGCTTGCAGTTTCGCCGGACATCACAACAACGAACCATTAACAACTAGGGACAAAGGTCGAAATGCCATACCAGCCTGGTCAGGGCAAAACTGCGGTTGCGTTGTTCGTCGACGGCCTGGAGTTGAAGTTCGTCCAGTTGTCGATGAAAAAGGGGAGGGCGACACTGCGGGATTACAAGACGGTTGCGTTGGTTCAGAAGTTTGAGGAGAAGCCGGGAGCCTCCGCTGAAGGAGGGACAGAAACACCGGAGATGGGTACGGAATCGTTTGGTGAGCCAGCAGTGACCGCCGAGATGACTGAGCAGGAAGGGCAGAACAACGCCGCCGTCCTTCTCAGCATTCTGACGGATCTCCCTTCATCGAAATACACGATCTCCTACGCACTCAGCGAGCCTGCCGTTACCTACCAAGAATTTGAGAGCGATTCCGGCCTCAAAGGAACGAAGCTGAAAAAGCACGTCGCCCAGGAGCTTTCGGCGATGCGCTCGGCTGCCCCTGCGCTCGACGCTCTCGATTTCATTCCGACCGCTCAGGGCGGGCTTCTCAGCATTGTCCGGGAAGACGGAATGCACCTGTATGATCTGCTTCGGGAAATCAAGCCGTTTATCGGCAACCGGATCCCGAAGATCAACCTGATCGACAGCGCGGACACCGCCCTCATCGGATTGGTTCGAAGCTCCTATGAGCTGCAGGACGAGGAAGTTACAGTTCTGGTGTACGTCGGTAACGACTTCAGCCGCCTCATCTTCATGCAGGGGAAGAACTATCTCCACTTTGCGCCGATTATCAGCGAAGGGTACGGTTCCTCCAATATCGAGAACACGATCTATAGCCGTATCCTGCTCGAGCAGGACAATATTGCCCTGACGCGCATCGACCGCATCATCCTGTGCGGGGAAAGCCACAAGGTCAACCTTCGCGAGTCGCTAGCACCGCAGTTCACAAGTGCGACCGTTGAATACCTGCAGGTGCCCGATCTGGATCTCAGCGTCTACGAAGGACTCGTGGGAGAGGCGGTCTCTGAGTACGCAATTCCGCTCGCAACGGCCTGGAGGGCGCTCGATCCAAAGAAACATGGGCTGTACGACCTGAACCTCTGTCCGGTGATCATCACGGAAGGGCAGAAGGCATTCAAGCTCGCGTGGCATGGTTGGATCCTGGCGCTCATGATTATCGGCTCGATCGTCTTCCTCATGACGTCCGTTCAGAGCCGCAACACGGAAATCAAACGCCAGAAGGAACTCCTTGTTCGAAAGAAGAAGGAACTCGCCGATTTGGATGAACTGCGGGTTACCCGCTCCAAGTTGCAGACGGACATTGCGAGGTATGCCAATGCAGCGTCTGTGTACGATTCCATCGCGCCGGGCAGCGATCGCTGGAGCCGTGTGCTGCATTACCTCGCGAACAGCGTCGATGATCTGAACTCTCTCTGGTTATACAAGATCCAGAAGGACGACCAGAACCCCTCCGTCCTGAGGATCAGCGGCCGCTCGATTTACCGCACGCGCATCTCGCGATTGGCGAGTCTCTTCGAGCGTGCGACGTTGAAGCAAGTTAGAACAACGGCGATCCGGGACAAGATCGTCTACGAATTCGACCTGATCGTTGAACAGGTCGACAAGGGTGATGGTCCCCCAACTAAACCACGGTAAGACACTATGTCCTTTAAAATACGAAATACCATCGTTCTTGCTGTCGTGTTTGTGGTGATCACCGGTGGTGGCCTGTTCTACTGGCTCTACATGCAGCCGAAGCAGTTGAAAACCACGCTGGTCGAGATCCAGAAGATTGAAAAAGAGCTTGTCGATCTTCCGCAGACAGTTGCTGAAGTGAACGAGCTCACGGACAAGCTCGCCGATACCAAGCGCCGCTATGACTCGCGGAGCAAGGAGATTCCGGCATTCGACATTACATCGCAGACGTATGCGTACATGAGCAAGGGAATCGACGAAGCCGGTATCACGAACGACAACGAGTTCGTCCGCTTCAACATGACCTTTGATGCGACAAGGGATTTCGGGGCATTTGGCTACAATGTGTATCAGTTGACGGACGGCGAGGCAGTGTTTGATAACCTGTACAAGTTCGTCTACTATCTCGAGAACGGCAGCCGGCTCTACAAGATTGCCTGGATCAACCTGGATGGTAAAGAAATGGTGAACAACGACACAAAGGAGACGCGCAAATACCTTTCTTTCTCGATGGAATTGCACGCTTACTTTACGAAGATCCAGGAGCTGAACACATCACTCGCGGCGAAGTCCCTCACATTTACCCAGTCCCCGTCCGATCCGTTTGATCCGATCATTATTTCGGCTCTTTCCGGCGAGGCACCCGAAGGGGAGCTTGATATGAAGCAAATGGATATTCGGGCAATTCTCCCGGGCAAGGCATTTGTGATGTATAAAAGTGAGTTGATTGTCCTGCACCTTGGTGACAAAGTCTGGAGAGGATTTGTGAGTCGCATCAGTCCGGCGGAGAGCAAAATCGAGTTCACGCTCAATGAGGGAGGAATCGTGAAGAAGGTAGCGAAGGCAATGGTTTTCGAAAAAAAGAAACGTAAATGAGGGTGTCATGAAAAAACGATCGATTATTTTTGTCACTTTCTGCCTGCTCCTTCTTGTCAATGGCCTTCTTGCTCAGAGCGCTGAGGAGAGGAAGATTCGGCGCGCCGCTGAAGGGAAGTCGTCTTACAATCAGGAAGAGCTGGTGTCATTCAAGAGTGACGTGCCGTACAAACAGGCAATGGAGTCTTTAAGTACCTTGTGTAAGAAATACCTGAGGAAACCGATCGTTGATCCTTCGCCGCTGACGACACCGATCAACGTTGAGATCCAGTCAATGTACTGGAAAGATGCGATGGAACTGATCCTGCGGACGAACAACCTCTGGTATCAGGAGTTCGAGGACTACATACAGGTCGCTTCAGTTGGAATGCTTGCCGTCTCCGGTGCGGGGGCTCCAACGGGTTCCGGCGTCTCTGCTCCGATCGATTCATCCGCAATCATCTCGAAGACGCGTGAGGTGACGATCTCGGCAATCTTCCTGGAGATCAACAAGTCGAAGCTGCGGGAAAGCGGCCT
>Ga0187870_1003021_pt1 | contig 13404 bp, 10 predicted proteins | sample June2016WEW_13_1_3_FD_132974 | JGI IMG/M metagenome (GOLD analysis project Ga0187870, IMG submission 132974) | Peatland microbial communities from SPRUCE experiment site at the Marcell Experimental Forest, Minnesota, USA - June2016WEW_13_150 | ecosystem: Environmental > Terrestrial > Soil >... | reverse complement strand
TTCGCGGCGGACGACAAGGTATTCCCCGCGGTGAAAGCGGGCGCTCTGGGATACCTGCTGAAAGACTCGACCCCCGAGCAGCTTCTGGAGGCCATTCGCCAGGTGCACAGGGGCGAACCCTCCCTCGAGCCTTCCATCGCGCGGAAGGTTCTCCAAGAGCTCTCACAGCGCGGTGGAGGCGGGACGGGAAAACAGACATCCGATCCGCTCACGGAGCGGGAGATGGAAGTGCTGCGGCTGATCGCCCAGGGAATGAGCAACAAGGAAATCGCGGCAAAGATCTTCGTGGCGGAATGGACAGTCCGCAGCCACGTGAGCAACATCCTCGGCAAGCTCCACCTTGCCAGCCGCACGCAAGCCGCGCTCTACGCACTCCGCGCGGGGCTCGCGTCCCTTGATGACGTTCCGCCGCCCAACCAGGCCTAGCCCCACGACTCTCTCAACATCTTCCTGAGGGAAAATCACACATTTTAACGATGCGCCCGCGGAAGCCCCTTGTCTATATTTCCATCGCGAGGCGGGCTCCAGGGGCGCGCCCCGAAGGAGACGCGCTTTTTGAGAATTCTCATTGCGGACGATCAGAGACACGCCCGGAGCGGGCTCAAGGCCCTGCTCTGCGCATCTATGCCTCAGCCGGAGATCTGGGAAGCGGCGAACGGGCTGGAGGCGGAGCGCCTTGCCGAGGAGGTGAATCCCGACCTGGTCCTGATGGACGTCCGCATGCCGGAGCTGGACGGGCTGGCCGCGACGCGCTGGATCAAGTCTCATTTTCCGACGATAAAGGTCCTGGTCCTTTCCCTTCACGCGGGCAACGCACAGGAAGCGCGGGCAGCCGGGGCGGACGGCTTCGTGAGCAAGTGCGAGAGCCCCGAGACCCTGCTGGGCGCGGTTGCCGCGCTGGGGTTCCCTCCAAAACCCGCGGAACCCTGCATGTGACGGCACCTGCGCCGCGGCAAGTCACACGTTGTGACTTGCGTGCCGAATCGCGCGGACGTAGGATCGAGGCGCAATGACAGCACCACCTGACGAAAGCGACCTCCTGCAATGGCGGGCCCGGGCGCTGCGCCTTGTCATGCTCGTCGGCGCCGCCTCCGGCCTGCCGGCCTATCTCTCCGTCATCGCCAACGCTTTTCTCAACGCCCAGCTCACGCCGCTTCTCTGGGTCTACTCGGCGGGGTACGTGGGGTTAGTCCTGCTCATCTTCATTCCCCGGATCGACGTCCCCGTGCGCGCGTGGCTCTTTCTCGCGCTCACGTACGCCATTGCGGCGGCCAGCTTCGCCCGGGTGGGGCTGGCGGGCAGCGCCCGGCTGTACCTGGTATTTCTGCCTGCCGCGGCCACGATCCTCATCGGGGCGAGGGGCGGGTACATCTGCCTGGCGATCAGTCTTGCCCTCTACGCGGGATTCGCGGCCCTCGCACGAGCGGGGATCCTTTCACGATGGCTGACCGAGTCGCGGAATCCCCTGGACCTGGGCTTCTGGATCGAGGCCGGCGTGGCCCTCGGCGTGTTCCTCGTCTCCCTCACCGTGCTTCTCGAACGGTTCACCACCAAGCACATCCAGACCCTGTCGACGAGCACGCGCGTCACCTTGGAGCTGGAGCAGGCCTACGCGTCACTCGAACGCCGCATGCAGGATCGCACCCGGGAGATGGGACTCCTCAACTCCGTCGCGGCGGTCGTGAGCGGCCTCGTCGGTCTCGGCGAGATCCTCAAGGTGTCGCTCGAGAAAACGATGGAGGCGTTCGTGATCGAGGCGGGCGGCGCTTACTGGCTGGAAGAGGAATCCGGGACCCTGGTCATGCTCGCACACAAGGGTCTCTCTCCCGGGTTCGTCGAGCAGACCGCACGGCTGGATCTCGTGAGCGCCCTGGCAGGCCGGGAGCTCAACCTCGAGCAGCCCCTCTCCTGGGCGGTGGCGGACTACCCCGACGGACCGCTCAGACGGTCGATTGAAGCGGAAGGGCTGAAACAGATCATCGGTGTGCCGCTCGCCGCAAAGGGCACGCTCGTGGGCGGCCTCGTTCTCAACACGCGCGAGGACCGGGACCTCACATCCGAGGAGGAGTCCCTTCTCATCGCCATCGGCCAGCAGATCGGGCTGGCGATCGAGAACGCCCGGCTCCTGGATCTCGAGCGGGCCGGGCGGACCGAGGCAAACCGGCGGCGGGAGGTCGCCGAGGGACTGCGCGAAACGCTTGCCGTGCTCAATTCCGACTCTCCGCTTCAGAAGACGCTGAACTTCATCATCAGCCAGGCCTGCCGCCTCATGCAGTGCGACGCCTCCTCGTTGTTCCAGCTCGAATCCCCCGAGGGCCCGCTCGCCATCCGTGCCGCCTGCGGCCTGGACCCGGCGTACACCACCGGTGTCCGTTTCTCACCCGGCAGGGGCGGCGCGGGCAGGGCCCTGGCGGAGCGAAAACCGTTCGCGGTGCCTGACGCGGGAGAGTTCATTCACGCGCTCATGCGTGATCCAAGCCCGGGAGCGCGGGAGGATCGCGAGGGCCTGCAGCGGATGATCGAGACGGGCTACCGCGCCATCCTTTCCGTACCCCTGATCGTGCAGAACGAGGGCTACGGGGGGATCACCCTGTACTACCGGTCGCCCCGGCGGTTCAGCGATGAAGAGGTACAGCTGGCCACGAGCATCGGTGTCCAGGCAGCCATGGCGATCGAGAACGCCCGGCTCCGCGCGCAGGCCGAGCAGACCGCGGCCTTTGCGGAGCGCAACCGGCTGGCCAGGGAGCTGCACGACTCGGTGACGCAGTCGCTGTACAGCGTCACGCTCTACGCGGAGGCGGCTGCCCGTCTGCTCGGCGCCGGGAAGACCGTCGAGGCCGCGGAGCACATGCGGGAGCTCGGAACGACCGCCCGGGAAGCGCTGCGGGAGATGCGCCTGCTGATCTTCGAGCTCAGCCCGCCGGCCCTGGAGACGGGAAGCCTTGCAGACGCCATCCAGACCAGGCTCGATGCGGTGGAGTCGCGCGGGGGCATGGCCGTGCAGTTCCACGTGGAGGGGACGGAGAGACTAGGCAAGGAGTGCCGCCAGGAGTTGTACCAGATCGCCCAGGAAGCCCTCAACAATGCGCTGAAGCATTCGAGGGCGCAGGCGGTAAAGATTCACCTTCAGTTCGGGGAGAAGGAAACGCGTCTGGAAATCAGCGACGACGGTGTGGGATTCAAGCTGGAGCTTGCCCAGAAGAGCGGGGGCCTGGGTCTGCGCAGCATGCGGGAAAGGGTCCAGCGCATATGGGGCACCTTGAGCGTGGACAGCATTCCGGCCGGCGGGACGAAGGTCTCCGTCGTCATGCCTACCTCGCCATGAGCGCCACGCCCTGCTCGCGGAGTGTGCGCAGGCGTTTTCGCACGCCGGATATGGAGAGCTCGACCTGCTGCGCGGTCTCCTCGAGAGTGCACCCTTCCAGGAAGTGCATCTCCGCGGCCCTGCGCGTGCTCTCCTTCGCCCGCGAGAAGACCTGCTCGAGGACGAATGTGTCGAGGATCCTGTCTTCCATCCGCTCCCTGCTCGCCAGGCCTTCCCGGAGGGAATCGGCGCTCACGGTCGGCCGGCGCCGGTTGGTGCGGAGCATGTTCAGGCAGACATTCGTGGCGATCCGATACAGCAGGCTTGACGGATAGCTCGCGTGCAGGGTTTTCCTGCTGCGGAGCACCCGCACGAAGGTCTCCTGCATCGCGTCCGCGGCCAGGTCCTCGTTCTTGAGCAGCTGCCGGCATCGCCGCAAAACCATCGGTCCATAGCGGCGATACAGCGCCTCCACGTCGATCCGTTCGAATTCCAGTGCCGTCTTCTTCATCACTGTTCTCCTGTCATGCCGAAGATAGGAGAACACCCGGATCTGCACATCACCAAAATGTGTGATTCCGGGCCGCAAAAAGAGGGCCGGGCTCCGCGGTGGCCGCCCGGATGCAACCAAACTGCATGGAGTACCATGCACGCGGCGGCCGTCAGGTCGATTGACCGCACAGCGCGCCGCCGGTAGGATTCCTCAGGATGCGGCTGACGTTGCTCGAACGCGCCCTGCCCGCGGAGGACGGATCCGAGAAACGGAAAGCCGTACGTGGTCGGAAGGGGTACCGCATGAGACTGGGAGAGTATGCTGAGGCCCTCGAGCTCACGATGAGCTTCATGGCCACGAAGAGCACGATCCATCCCGTCGTCCTCTGGGAGGGACGCGAGGGGGTCACGCTCCTCGACGCCGGTTTCCCCGGGCAGCTGCCGGCGATAGAAAGAGGGCTCACAGGACTGGGGCTGAAGTTGATGGACGTGCGGCGGATCTTCCTGACGCACCAGGACCTGGATCACATCGGCTCGGCAGAAGCGGTCCAGGCCGCCTCAGGCGCCGAAGTCTACGCGCACGTGGCGGACAAGCCGTACATCGAGGGCGAGAAACGCCTCATGAGGATGGACCCTGCACGGCTGGAAGAGCGGTTGAAGGCGATGCCGGAAAAGCTGCGGCACCAGGCACGGCTGATGATGTCCGCCCCGCCCACAGTGAAAGTGCTTCGGGTTCTGCAGGGCGGAGAGCTCCTTGCATTCCACGGCGGCATCGACGTGATCGCCACACCGGGGCATACACCCGGGCACGTCTGCTTTTTCGTGAAATCCATAGGACTTCTCGTGTCAGGGGATGCCCTCCGGGTGGAGAATGGAGAGCTGACCGGCCCCAGCCCCATCTCGACCCCCGACATGCCTGCAGCCGTTGCGTCCCTGAAAAACCTCATTGCCTTCCCCATCCAGGCGGTGCTCTGCTACCATGGGGGGTATTTCGTCAAGGACCCTGGCTCCCGGATCCGGGAGCTCGCGGAAACAACGGTCCTGGGAAGTTCGGAATGAAGATCGGGGTTTTCACGGCGGTATTCGGCAACTGAGCGACCGAGGCGTGAACGCGAGCCTCATTAGGTGCGTTTTTTTTCAGAACCGCCCTGAAAATACCGCCAGCAGGAAGATACCCCGCTTTTGCATAGAACGACTTTTTTTATGAGCAAAACGTTTTCTAATACTTTTTATCTACCTTCCTGCCGGCGCTTTTCACTTTTTAAGTATGGGGTCAAATCCTAACGTAATTCTCTCCCTGAGCAATAGTCTAAAAGGCTCATTTTAATGTATTTATCAAGTTGAGAAGTTGAACCTTATTTCCAGCTCCTGTTTTCTGGTAAATGTGGTAGACATGGTTCTTCACGGTCAGCGTGGAGATAAACAGCTTTTCCGCGATAGTGCTGTTGCTGAATCCCCTGGCCATCATTTCGATGATATCACTCTCACGGTGCGATATTCCGTACCTGCGGACGAAATCTTCAGGCAAGTTGAACGCTGTGCTCCGGGAAGGCAGCACGTAGTATCGCGCAAAATAGACCAGCGCCATGATCACGAAACCCAGGTAGTAGATGAGCTGCTCGAGAGGATAGTCCCGCAGGATGTGCGGGGATGTCGGGACGTCCTGCACCACGAGCTGAGCAGCAGCGAGCGGCGCGAACACGCCGAGGAAAATGAGAAAGCTGCGGATGAAGGACTGGAGCCACTGGTCTTCGATCTTCTTGAACCCGGAGAGGAGGATCACGGCCGCAAAGACGTGAATCCCCAGGATCGCGAGGTAGTTTGCGTTCCAGAGAACCACACCAGGTCCGGCCTGCGTCCAGAGCAGGGGTCCCGCCTCTTTCAGCCCGCCCAGGAGCGCAGTCGCAAGGGCCAAAATGCCGCACAGGATGATGCGCACGCGAGAAGGCGGCATGCGCGCGACCTGCAGCGCGAGGGTGAGCAGGTACCAGGTCATGCCGGCATTGCCGAGCACAGTGAGCACGATGCCCATCACGTGGAGTCCGTATCCGAAATCCGAGGCCACGGCGCGCTCGTAGGTTTTCACAGCTTCGACGACCAGGATCAACGTCGATGCGGCGAAGAGCAGGCCGAAGTCGCGGAAACTGGGCAGGGAGAAACGACGGGAGGCGAAGAGAGAGACGACGACGAGGGTGACTCCGCCGGCGAAACAGAGAATGTACGCTGCCAGAGCGGCGTGAAGCACCCGTGACTTCCTTCGGTCTACACGGGGAGGACGCGGATGGCCGGATCCAGCTCCGCTTTCAGGAAATCTTCGATGTAGCTCAAGGTCCCCACCTCCGCACTCGGGCAGCCCTTGCAGGCACCCAGGTACTTGATATACACCTCCGTGACTCCATCCGCCGATTTCATGTCCACCACCTCGAGGTTTCCCCCGTCCCGCAGGAGGTTGGGCCGCACCTTCACATCGAGCACCTGCTCGACCGCCCGGTGCTTCTGGATGAGACCCAGCTCGGCGAAGAGCTTCGGCGCTCCCGCCGAAGTCACCCGTTCCATCTCGGCGCGGACGTCCCTGATGATGTCGACGAGGTGGTGCGTGCGCGACTCGTGCCCGCCGGGCCTGATGCACGACTTGCAGAATGCACCTGCTTTCGTGTAGCGCGTGATCTCCTCCACCGTCTTCAGGTCATTGATCCGAATCACGTCCCTGATTGTGCGCAGGCTCACGCGCGCGCACTGGCAGACGATTTCCTCCTCTTCGAGAGAGTCCATGTCGACCCCCTTGTATTCTGAGGCGGCCTTGCGGATAACGTCATAGGCCATGACGCTGCAGTGCATCTTCTGGGGTGGAATGGCCGAGGTCTCCTCGTCGTCGCGAAGGGCGCGCTCGACGTCGATGTTTGTGATCCTCATGGCCTCGTCCACCGTCTTGCCGATGATCATCTCGCACATCATGTCGCTCGAGGCAATCGCCGTGCCGCATCCGAAGGTCTTGAATTTCGCGTCCCGGATTCGGTTCGACTTCGGGTCCACCGCCCAGAATGCCCGGATGGCATCGCCGCAGACCTCCGCACCCCAGTCGGCCACCACCAGACGGGCGCCCAGCGCCTCGGCCTGCTCCTTCGTGATCTCTCCGAGATGACGAGGATTGAGCATGTGATCGTTCACCTTCCGGGAATAGCTTTCCCAAAGCGTTCCGCCTATCAGGTCCGACTTGGCCATGAATGTTCTCCTTGCGGCCGCGAAACTGCACGGCGTGCCGTGCATGGACCGTGGCCGCGCAAATGCCACGGATTACCGTGGCTGCTGTCAGTGCACGGCGCTCGGCGAGATGGTGCGCAGCCGCGCGATCCCGGCGCGCAGGGCGGCGATCGCGGCGTCGATCTCCTCTTCCGTCGTGAACCGGGACAAAGAGAGACGGACGCCCGTGTGCGCAAGCTCCGTGTCGATGCACATCGCGACGAAGGTGGGGTTCGGCTCCAGCGACTCGGAGGCGCACGCGCTGCCGGTGGATGCGGCGACGCCCTGGCGGTTGAGGTCCCAGATCATCGCCTCGCCTTCCACCCCCTTCACGCTCATGAGGATGGTGTTCGGCACGCGCAGCTCCCGCCTGCCGATCACGGTGATCCCCTCGATGGACGAGAGAGCGTCTTCCAGCTTGTCGCGCAGGCGGCGCACCTCGGTCTGTTCGTGGGAGAGACCGTCGACGGCGAGCTCCATCGCAAGGCCCATGCCGATCAGGAAGGCAACGTTCACCGTGCCGCCGCGGCGCCCGCCCATCTGCTCCCCGCCGTGCAGGAGCGGGGTGAAGGGAAGGCCGTGCCGCACGTACAGGCCCCCGACGCCCTTCGGCCCGTGGAACTTGTGCGCGCTGAAGCTGAGGAAGTCGACCGGCACGTCCTGCACGTCGACGGGCACTTTGCCGATTGCCTGGACCGCGTCGGTATGGAAGAGAATCCCCTGCTCACGGCAGAGGGCCGCCAGCTCCCTGATCGGGAAGATCAGGCCCGTCTCGTTGTTCGCCCACATGATGGAGACGAGCGCCGTCCGGTCGGGGTGGATGTGCTCACGCAGGATGTCGGCATCGACGATTCCATCCGCGTTCACGGGCAGGAAGGTGACTTTTGCGCCCAGGCTTTGGAGAAATCGACAGGTGTTGCTCACGGCGGGGTGCTCCACCTGGGTGGTGACGATCTCGGTTTTCTGCCCGGTTCGGATCTGCTCGTACCAGACCGAGGAAAGGATCGTGTTGTTCGATTCTGTCGCGCAGCTGGTGACAAGAATGTCGTCGCTGTCCCGGGCATTGATTCCCGCGTACAGCCTGTCGAAGGCGAGGCGCATGTAGGGATGCACTTCCGTGCCGAAGGTGTGCAGCGAGTTCGGGTTGCCATAGAGCTGGCACCAGAACGGCTCCATCGCCTCCTTCACGCGAGGGTCGAGTATGGTCGTGGCGTTGTTGTCCAGGTAAATGCGGTCCATTTCCTCAATAATATCAATTAACTCGCACGGGCGCAACGCCCCGTACAGCAGAAACGCAAGTGCCTATTTCAACTTCTTTCGAAGCTTTCTGCCGGTAGGGTGCGGCGTCTCGGGGACGGGCGCCGTCGTTTTCGCCCGCGCGGAAAAAACGGCCATCAGGATGAGAGCTGTCGCGATGAGGAGGACGTTCAGGATCTGCCCCGTGGTGAAATTGAACCAGGTAAACTGAGAGTAGAAGTTGTCCAGCTTTACCAGGGTGATCGGGTAGCCGTAGCCGCCGAATCCGAGACCCTTGTCGGGCTGGCGCACGTACTCGATGAAAAAGCGGATGACGCCGTACCCGAGCATGTAGCAGGCGACCGAAAACCCCTTGTAGGGTCTGCGTTTCCGCACGATGAGCCATAGGACGAGCCAGAGCAGCAGGCCTTCGAAAAACGCCTCGTACAGCTGCGAGGGGTGCCGCGGGAGGTTCACGAGGCCCGAGGCCGGGACGGGCAGGCCGACGGACGCGGCGTAGTCCTTCACCCACTGCTGGTTGGCAGGGAAGCTCTCGGCGTTCGGGAATACCATCCCCCACGGTGCGGTCGTGATCCGCCCGTACAGCTCGCCGTTGATGAAGTTGCCCAGACGCCCGAACGTGTACCCCAGCGGGATCCCCGAGACGAGCATGTCCCCCCATCCCAGCACGTCGAGTTTTTTCACCTTCAGGTAGGTGATGATCGCGATCGTGGCGCCCACGACTCCGCCGTGGTAGGACATGCCGGCAATGCCGGTGAGCCGCACCCTGCCGTCCACCACGGCAAAGGGAAGGATGATCTGCAGGGGATGCTGGAAGTAGTACCCGCTGGGATCGTAGATGGTCACGGCGAATGCGCGCGCGCCCACCAGGAGGCCGATGATCGCCCAGAAGAACATATCGAGCACCGCCTCTTTCTCCGCAGCGGCCAGCGGCCCTCCGCTCCCCCCGGCCCTCCTCCTGAGCTGCCACATGAAGAGGAGGTATGCAATGGCAAAGGCAACCAGGTACATGAAGCCGTACCACCTGATGGGAAGGCCGGGGATGATCTCGGGCCGGAGCCACGAAGGGTAGGGAATAAACGACAGCATGCAGAACTCCTTCCGGGCTCCAGCTTAAACCTTTTCGACGATCCTGCCCTGCACCGGATCGAAGTAGAGGCTGATCATCTTCTTCTCCGCGCGTGCCTCATAGCGTCGTCCGTGGCTCTCGAGGACGGCACCGGGGTACAAGACGCCCCGCACGACCACTTCGGACGGCACATGCTCGTCGTACCTGTCGCGCAGGGTGATGAGGCGCATCTTGCGCTGTTCGATGAGCTTCATGGCCTGCACCTTCTGCGCCCGGGCACGAGCCAGCAGGGCGGCAGCTTGGGACTGCGCGGGGGCGGCGCCGGTCGCTGCGGCTGCCTCCAGGGCGCGCTTCTCCCGCACGAACATCTCCGCGTCCAGCTCTGCGACCCTCTTCGTGAGCGCCGCGACTTCACGCTCTTCCCGCTCGATCTGATCCTTCACGAGGAAATTTTGGCCAAAGGAGACGACGGTGCGCACGCCGCTCGGGGACCCGATGTTCTGCGCCTCCACGCCGCGGCTTGCCCGCACCTCGCCGGCCACGAGGGTGCCCTTTTCCGTGTCGAGCCTCAGCCTGCCGTTGCACTTCACCTGGCAGCGGACGCAGGGGCCGCGCAGGTGCACGTCCCCGATGGCGAGGAGGACCGACTGCTCGGCGAACAAGCCCTCGATGTCCCTCTTCGACCTCAGGATCGCCTTTCCCTCACCCTTGATCCCCTGCCCCACCGTGATGCTCCCGCCCGCGGAAAGCAGGGCCGCCTCCACCGCCGCGCCGACCTCCAGGACCCCCTCGGCCACCACGGTGAATCCCGAGCGAATGGATCCGCCGATCCTCACGAGGCCAGGGAACTTGATGTTGCCCGTGGCCATGGAGACGTCGCCCTCCACGGTGTGCGACTCAGTCACGGAAAGGACTCCCCGGTCCCGCACGAGCTCCCCCGCGCTGTCCGAGGTGAACCGGATGCTGCCGTCCGGCTGGACGTCCTCCCGGATCCCGCGGCCCGCCTTCAAGGTCTCCTGGGCCTCGGGAGGCGGGGTGAGTGCCTTGCCGGTCACGTCCCAGCCGACTTCCGCGAGCGAGTCCCGGGGCCGCACGGTGGCGACCAGCTCCCCCTTCCGGATTCTCGTGATCCGGTCCTGGGCGCGGAAATCGGCTCGGCCATCCTTGCGAAGCGCCACGGCCTGTCCCGATGCAATGTGGACGTGGAACACGATTCTCTTCTGCGCGTCCAGCCGCGGCCGCCGGCCCTCCGCGATGGGCTGGTCCACGAAGCCTTCGCCCCGGACGACCTTCTCCATGAGCACGAGCATCTTCTGCTCGTCGATCCCTTTCTGCACGCCGGCCTGCCGCAGGCGTGCACGCACGTCCTCCGCGGAGATCCGCGCGCCGTCTCCCTCCGGTGGGAAGTATGAGACCGATGCCTTCATGCGGTCGGAGGACAGGGCGACCTGCATCTCGGCGTCCCGGTGGGGCCGGACCCGGAGGAGAATGGTCGTCCCGCCGCTGCCCTTTTCCAGTATTCCCTGTTCGGCGGCCACCACGACGTCCTTGCGCATCGCCAGGCCCTCGAAAAGTCGCACGTCCGCGGTCCCGGATCTCGCCGGGCTGATTGCGGCGCCGAACACGTCGATCCCCGCTTCCCCGCCCAGGGAGGGGGAAATGCGCAGGACCTCCGCGTCCTTCTTCACCCGGGCGACAGCCTCCACCCGGGAAGGGGGAAAGGCGCCGAGCGACGCCAGGGATTTCAGCGCCTCCGGGCGGGACGCAGCCGCCGCCCTGATGGCGGCCGCCTCCCCGGCCGGCAGGAACATCGCGCGCCACTCGATCTTCGGCTCCGAGCCCGGTTTCGCGGCGCGCCCGGAGACCAGGACGTAGTCGGCGAGCTCGGCGGCGGTGCCGGCAAAGAAGGCAAGCAGGTCCTTGCGGACGCTTTCGGGATTGAAGCCCTTCACCTTGCTCGCCCGGATGGCCTCGCTCACCGCGGCGAGTGACAACGGGATCCCTGCACCCCTGCCCTTTCGCAGTGACAGGACCGCTTTCTGCTTGTCGGCCGATACCGTCACCACGGCGACCCCGTTGACGGTGGGAGAAAGCGAAGCGGCGTCGAGCGACGCGCCGCGGAGAATCGAGTCCTGCATCATCGACTCTATCTCGTGCACGGGCAGGAGGGTGGCTGCGGCAAAGCCGAGCGCGGCGGCCCGGGAAAGGACTTCCTCCGCATCCGGCGGTGGCGCGGCCTCATCGCCGGGTACAAAGGACAGGAGGCAGCTCATTCCGTCACGGGAGCGGAAGGCCATGACGGAATGGTCACGGAAGGGGACCACGTCACACCAGTTCACGCCTCTTCGGAGAAATCCGGTCACGTCAGCCTTCACGTCTCCGCCGGTCCTCGTGACGCCCCGCAGGAAAAGAAAGCCCTCCTGCTCGGGCCGGGGGGCCGGGACGAGCCGGCCGAAGACGCTCTTGCCTTCCTTGCCCTGCGTACCGGGCCGTACCCGCGCCACGACGCTTCCCTGCGTGACGTAGCCGGTGCCGTCCAGGTTCGGATCGATCGCGACATCTTCACGGACGGTGCGCCTTACCACCACGACTTCGACATGCTCCCGGGGCGGCAGGAAGGGAAGCGCGGCCTTCTTCAGAACTTTCTTCTCCGTCTTGTTGCGCTCTTCCCGCAGCCGGAAACCCTTCGGCCGCGGCGCCCCTGCCAGGACCTTGCTCGCGACCCCGGCAAGCCTCTCGGGCACGGGAAGGGGTTCGAAGAGCACGCTCTCGGGGGTGCCACGCTGCGGGGCGACGCCTGCCGCGGCGACGAACGTGACCGGGTCTGTCTTCTTGCGCGCGAGCGCGCGGAAGGCACGGTCGATCTCGCCTGCATCGATGCCGGATCTCACCTTCTTCTCGTTGAGAAGGGCCATGATGCTCTCGGTCGTGATGTCGGCGCCGGTCTCGTCCGGGGTGATGGTGATGCAGACTTCGATGCCCTGCTCGTCGATGTCGAGCTTCAGATCGCCTTTCATTGCCATTGGAGGTCTCGTGCGCGCGCGGTGCTCATCAGCATAGACGAAGGCAGGTCACCCGACAAGTGTGAACACCGCCAGTCCGACGAAGACGACCGCGAGGCCCAGCTTCACCTTCCCCATGTGCGCCTGGAACGCCGTGGTGAGCCTGCCCGAGCTGACGCCCAGGTAGCTTGCGCCGAAGACGATCAGGAGGGGGAGAATGAAGCAGAAGTTGTACAGAAGAAGGAGACCGAGCGCATCGATCTGGCGGTTCATGCGGGCGAGGAAGCCCAGCAGGGGGAGGTAGACCTGGCCGGTGCACGCGAACTCGAATACGGACACCACGAAGCCCAGCACGAGGGAGCTGCCCGCGATGGCCGCGATGCGGACGCGCGTGCGGATCGACGCGTGGATGCGCTTCTTGAACGATGAGGGCAGCTGCAGGAGCATTTCCGTCGGGCGCCCGGCCCGGATCAGCGTGTAGTCGTAGACGGAGAGTCCCGCGAATACGAACAGGACGCCGACGAGCGCCCAGCGCAGCAGCACGGACACCAGGGAGATGGCCGCTGCGGCGCGCAGCGCGGCAAAGAGGCCCAGCCCCATGAGGAAGTACGAGAGGAACACGGCCAGGGGAAAAAGCGCGCCGATCACGAGCACTTCGCGCCTTCCGCGTCCGGCGAGCGCGAGGGAGGCGAGCAGGAAAATGAGAGTCGTGAACGCGCAGGGGTTGATGCCGTCGATGAGGCCGGCCGCAATGACGGGGAGCACGGCGAGCCTCTAGGCGACGGGCGCCGCCGGGGGGGAAGTGGCCTCCCGCGCGCGACCGACAGGTCGCGCGGCAAGCGACGCGAGGAGGCCCGGAAGCTTGTCGCGGATTTCGCCGTCTCCCTGGAGGAGGGTGTCACCCGCGCGGAGCGCAGGGATGGCAGTGAGCGCCTCTCCGCGCGCCGATGCGAACGCGGAAAGCTCCTCGTACATCGCGGTGTTCAGGAGGTCCCTCCTGCTCACCTCGATCCGGCGTCCCAGGCTCTTCTCCAACCGCG
>Ga0187870_1003020_pt1 | contig 13404 bp, 10 predicted proteins | sample June2016WEW_13_1_3_FD_132974 | JGI IMG/M metagenome (GOLD analysis project Ga0187870, IMG submission 132974) | Peatland microbial communities from SPRUCE experiment site at the Marcell Experimental Forest, Minnesota, USA - June2016WEW_13_150 | ecosystem: Environmental > Terrestrial > Soil >... | reverse complement strand
TACCCCACAGCCCACAGAATAACTTCTAAATTAGTTAAAAGGGGCTATATTTTACAGCCTCAAAAAAGAGGGAAATACTCAATTCATCCGGCAAAATTAGCTGAATTCATAGGAATTATACGAAAAAAGCTAAATATCAGGGTCATTGCTTCACCTTATTTACATGAGCTAAGTGAAACAGTTAATGAAGCTTCTTTATTAGCGGTTCGACACGGGCTGATCGCGATAAATATTGAAGTAGTAAATCGCAGTCTCATTCATGTCGTACCTGATTCAACTACCCTTAATCTATACTGTACCGGCGCCGGTAAAGTATTTTTGGCTTATATGTCTGAAAAGGAATTTAATGCGTATGCTGATGGCTTGGTGATGTTACCCAGAACCGCCAAGACTATTTCTAATAAAGAAGAATTGGCTAAAGAAATAATCCAAATTAGACGAAATGGATTTGCTATCGATGACGAAGAGAATGAGTTAGGCTTAAGATCAGTTGCCGCCCCAATTAAGGATTGGGAGGGAAGAGTAATAGCCGCAATTTCAATCATAGGACTTACTACTAGAATAACAAAAACACGGTTACAGGAATTAGCGCCGATTGTCAAAGATTATGCCCTCCGTATTTCTCAGGCAATGAGTGTCAAGACCCAAAGCGATAAAAAGGCATAACGGGACTCCATCGCCCCAAAATATAGGCTGACCCTTTTTCCTCTTCGGAGAAAAGAATCTAAGCAGTTCCGGAACAAACGATATATTTGATAGTACCTTATCTGATTTTTTTAACTTAAATACGGCCCGCGGTTTGTTATTAAAATAACTCCTCCTTATATTACTGCGATAACTTTCATCCAGTTCAGGTCACCACAAATAAAGTGCCCGGATTATTCGATTGACAAACCATCATCAGTATTGTATATTGTGGATACTATCCAATATACAGACAGATTTATCCACAATATAAATATTAGTCTTAAAAGGTAACAATTAGTTCCATAATATCTTCTTGAAATCAGGTTATCGGGAGGCGTTTTTTACTTACTATTTACCAACGAAAATTTTGTCTGGAGGGAGTAATATGGCCGAAACAAAATATGGGAAATATATCATTACCGAACCAAAAAAGAAATTCAGTTCTCCGTATGAAGGAAAATTCAGGCCTGAAGACCAGACAGAAATATTGCTACTCGATGACGATGTCCTAAAAGGCGCGTTTCTGGTAAATACGGTTTGGTTTTGGCCTGAAAGGATTAACAATCCTGATCCTGACGTCAAACCTCATAAACATGATTACGATGAAGTCCTGGCTATCTTTGGCACTAACATGGAAGATCCCCATGATTTATGTGGAGAACTCGAAGCATGGTTGGGCGATGAAAAACACATCATCACCAAAAGCTGTATAATCTTCCTTCCTAAAGGGCTTCAACACGGGCCTTTCAAATTTACCAGATTAGATAGACCAGTGTTCCACTTCAATGTTTGCCTCGCGAAAAGATATGACAAGTAAAAGGTATATTTCAGGGTAGTTTATTGACCGCAAGATACCAGTCTTAATGAGGTCATGTTCCGCCCCTGGAAAAATAACTCGAACACTTTCTCAAAAGCTGGAGGCCTACATTCAACAATGAAGAAGAACGACATGTCTACTTTAGCAGAAAACTGGGACAAATTATCGCCAGAGAAAAGGCGTCAGATCAGATTCGACCACCTGCAGGATTCCGTAAATAGTATAAAGTTCATCAATCCGTTGGCGAAGCAGCACTATAAACTCAGTCTAAAGCGCCTCATCGATGTTTATTGCGTCCGTGAACCAGATCGGGTTCCGGTGTCCGTCGTTCCCGGTGTAATACCGCTTCTTCAAGACGGTATTGATTATAATATTGCCTTACATGACCCTCGAAGAGCCTTGAGTGCTAGCCTGAAATTTAATGCCAAATATTCCGAAATACTGGATACCTTTTCTCTCCCCTTTCTAATTGCGGCCAAGGCCATGGAGAAGCTTAATTACAAATTATACTCCTGGCCGGGTTACGGACTTCCCCTAAATGGCACCGGGATACAGTTCGTGGAAGGCGAATATATGAAGGAGGATGAATATGATGCTCTCATCAAGAATCCATCCGACTTCTGGATGCGTACTTACCTACCGCGAATTTTCGGAGTATTTGAACCTTTCCGTAATGTACGTGCTTTAAGTGATATCATTGAATTCCCAATACAATTGGCGCCCCTGGCTAAACCGGATATCCAGCATTCGCTTAAAAAACTCATTGAAGCCGGGGAAGAGTACGCAATATATCTTCAGGTGAATGAGGAATTTAATCTTAAAGCCCGGGAAAATGGCTTCCCTGCCCTGTCACCGGTCAACGGTTATACTAAAGCTCCTTTTGATGCCTTCGGTGACACTTTGAGGGGTACGATGGGCATCATGAAAGACATGTTCCGGCAACCTGATAAACTGCTTGAGGCCCTGGATAAGATGGCTGATCTTGAAATAGAATCGGTCCTGAGTTCGCCGGATGCAGTCAATGGCTTTAAGTTATTCTTCGCCTTGCATAAAGGCGCGGATGGTTGGATGTCTCAGAAACAATTTGACACCTTCTATTGGCCGTCATTAAAAAAGGTTATGGATGCTTGCATCAATGAGGGATTCATACTGAATTTATTCGTCGAAGGCAGCTTCAATACCCGTTTGGAGAGCTTTTTAGATTTCCCCAAAGGTTCGCTTCACCTTTGGTTTGATCAAACAGATATCGTCAGAGCTAAGAAACTTCTTGGTGAAAAACTTTGTATTGAGGGAAACATACCCTCTTCATTACTGGTGACTGGTAGCTCTGCAGATGTGAAAAAATATTGCCGCAAGTTGATTGAGGAATGCGGCGCGGGCGGTGGATACATTTTGGGTTGCGGAGCGGCCATCGCGAATCCCAAGCTCGAGAACCTGGTGGCAATGGTCGAGGCAGCTAAGGAGTATGGAGTTTATTAGTCGGCAATACATGGTAAACACTTTGTTGTTTATATTCTCAAAGAGAAATGTTAAACATTGACAAATGATACGTAGTGAGATATATTATAGGCGACATTTCAAAATATAAATATTATAATTCACAATATGAATAATATCTAAAACAACCAGGTTTTTTATCCAAATGAGCCAATATTTATTCCGGCGGCTTTTACAGGTTATTATCATTCTCCTTCTCGTAACCATACTGATATTCGGTGCCATGCACTTTTTACCGGGCGGTCCGTTGCTCCTATTTTTTAATCAATACGGTCTCACCCAGCTTACACAACAAAACCTGGATCATTTCATACACCAGTATGGGCTGGATAAACCCCTGGTGGTCCAATACGTTGACTGGTTGAAAAATTTGGCACACGGTGAGTTTGGTACTTCCATCGTGTCTCATAAAAAAGTCAGCACCTTACTGGCGCAGTCCTTACCTATCACGCTGCATCTTGGAATCCTGGCGGCAATTATCAGCACCTTCCTCGGCGTCCTTTCGGGTACTGTTGCGGCGGTAAGAAGAGGAACGTGGCTGGATACGATCGTGACTTTTTTTTCAAATATCGGTCAGACAGTGCCGATTTTCTGGCTAGGGATTCTAGGTATATTTGTCTTCGGGCTTAGTCTCCACTGGCTCCCCTTATCTGGATACACTTCACCTTTTACTAACTTTGGTTTGAGTGTCAGGCAGATTATCATGCCGGTAGCGTGCCTATGTGTGATACCATTATCAAACATCAGCCGGCAAACACGTTCTAGTGTTTTGGAAGTGGTAAGGCAAGACTATGTCCGGACGGCTTTCTCCAAAGGGCTGCGGGAAAGGGTGGTTATTCTCAAACACGTCTTGAAGAACAGTCTAATCCCGGTCATTACTTTGATTGGCATCCAGGTGCCCATGATTTTTGGCGGTGAGGTACTCATCGAGACGGTCTTCAATATTCCCGGTCTAGGAAGGTTAACCGTTAATGCTATCCTGGGTCAGGATTTATCGATTGTCATGGCCTGCTGCCTGATTATCTCCGCCATGGCCGTTTTCTCTAATCTTGCCGTGGACATATCCTACGCCTTTATTGACCCGAGGATACGTTATGAATAATAAAAGGATAAAAATCAATGACATCGGTAAGTGAGGTAAATGCCACGCTAACATCAACCTCGCCTCGTGTCAGTGAGCTACGGCGTTTCACTAGGGTTTTTCTCAGCAGGAAAATTGTAGCCGCCGGAATGGTTATTATCGTGCTCACGATAATCACGGCTATATTCGCCCCGCTGATAGCGCCGTATAGCCCCTATAAAACAAATCTGGGTCCCCCGGTGAGTACTCCCAGCAAGGCGCATCTCCTGGGAACCGATTCTCTAGGTAGAGATATATTGAGTCGGATAATATACGGCTCCCGGACGTCATTAATTATCGGTATCGTGGCAATTACCGCCAGTGCCTTTGTCGGCATGAGCCTGGGGATGCTGGCCGGATATTTCGGGCGTTGGACCTTTATAATAATCATGAGAATTATGGACGCGATGATGTCGTTTCCTCTCATACTGCTGGCTCTACTATTTGTAGCCATTTTCGGGTCTGGTTTAAAAAACGTCATTATTGCACTCGGTGTAGGCCTGGTTCCGATGTATACCCGCATGATGTGCGGGCAGGTCCTCTCGGTAAAACAAAGCGATTATATTCTTGCGGCGCGTTCCATGGGTTGCTCCCATATTCGCATCATGCTGTCTCATATCTTGCGGAACACTTTCCCGGCGCTCATCGTCCAGATAACCATGATGATGGGTGCCTGCATCCTGGCTGAGGCCGCTTTGAGCTATCTTGGCCTTGGAATCGCTCCACCGCAGGCTGCCTGGGGAGCCATGGTATATGACGGCTACAAATATTTACTGGCCAATCCAGTCCTATCCATCGCCCCGGGCCTGGCTATTATGCTGGTAGTGTTCTCCTTCAACATGATAGGCGACGGTCTCAGGGATGCCCTGGATCCCAAGCTAAGGGGCTTATTGTAACCCCATTTTCTCGGCCGTATCTTTATGTAATTTTTTTGCCTGGTGTAACCGCTCTCCATTAAGTCTCTTAATTAAGCTTCTTCCAGAAATCCTGGCTTGATTTCAGGCGGCCACAAATAAATTTTCTATTTATGATATTTATACCATGACAGACATTGACAAACCTTACTATTTAGTATATATTATGGTCATCATCTCAAATTATAAATAATTATATCCACATTGTGAACATATTTCGGCACTTTAATAACAATTTGAATAGCAAAAATGATAAGGGGGAAAACCCCGGTTCGAAGTGGTTTTAGAGCTTTTTAAAATCAAACAACCCAGATTTTAAAAGGAGGTGCATATAGAGAATACCATTCCAAGTAAATATTACCGAATCATTAAGCGTTGTATTTAACAAACTTGATGGCCAAATAAGGAGGATGTTGCCATGAAAAAAATCGCGATATTGGTATCACTTTTGGTTCTCGTATCCTTAATCAGTCTCACCTTTTCCTGTAGCGGGAATAAGGCTACGACAACCACACCACCCCAAATTACAACCACGCCACCTAACACAACTGTAACCACCCCGCCAGCCCCAACAGCACAATATGGAGGGGACTTTAAGATTCTCTTTAATGATACACCGAAAAACCTGGGTTGGCCCGGAGCGCCGGCCAGCGGCTCCAGTCTCCATATGCCTTCATGTTGCGTGGAAGGTCTCATTGTGCTGGATCGCGCCGGCAAAGGACAACTGTCCCCGTGGTTGGCCACAAGTTGGGAATACAACGCGGACCATACCACGCTGACATTTCACCTTAAACAGAATGTGAAATTCCAGGACGAGACCCCCTTCAACGCCGATGCCGTCAAATACGTTTTTGATCTGGAGAAAGCAAACAAGATTTCCGACCTGGATACGGTTACCTCCGTGACGGTTATCGATCCTTCTACGGTACAATTGAGTCTTAGCTCTTTCGATGTGAAGTTATTGGCTTCCTTCTATCAGGATGGTGTTACCAGGATGTTCTCGCCCACGTATCTGAAATCGGCTACTTCTGATGATGCAATGATGCATCCTGTCAGCACCGGACCTTACAAATTCGATAGCTATAATCCCAACGTAGCGTTAAAATTCGTGAGGTTCGATGATTATTGGGGGGGCAAACCCTATCTGGACAGCGTCACTTACGTCATCAACATGGATCCGGTCACCACTGTAATGTCCTATAAGAGCGGCGAAGACCAGGCTATTTGGAACCTGACTCCCAAGGACGCTGGGGATCTGGCTAAAGACTCCAGTAACACCATCTTAAATGGTCCCGGGGCCTCGGTCGGTGTGATCGGTATGATCATGGACAGTGCCCACACGGACACCGCTTATGCCAAATTAGAGGTCCGCGAGGCAATCAACCATGCTCTCAACCGACAAGTTCTTTCCGACACCACCGGCTTAGGTTATTATGACCCCGCCACACAGTGGGTCCCCGTAGGCACGATGGCCTATGATGAGAGTGCCAACCAGTACACCACTTTTGATTTGAACCAGGCCAAGCAATTAATGCAGCAGGCCGGTTACCAAAATGGGTTCTCCACAACCATCACCTTCCTGAATATGAACCCGTACAACGACCTTTACACCCTGGTCCAGGGCCAGCTCGCGGAAATCGGTATCACCGTAAAGCTGGATGCGGCTGACCCCGGGCGGCTATTCCAGACATTAGCCGGCGGATGGCAAAACGCCATGCTCTGGGATGGTCTTCAGATGGCAGTCGGCATGGATGCAGGCTCCGCATTCTATTCCTGGTTCTCCGATAAAGCCATGGCGGTTAATGCCGCTTCGGTCTCGTACCCTGCGGATTACTTGAGCACTTTAACAGCAGCCAATGCCGAGCCCGATACAGCCAAGAGACTGGTTTTGCTTAAACAATGTGAGGTTCTCTTGAACAAGTATGCTATTGGTTTCCCCTTGATATCCTTGAAGCTGTTAGCAGTTTACAATAACAAGGTTGTTCACGGGTATGACTGGGGCAATTGGTCCTCATTCGATTCCAGCTGGGACAAAATCTGGATGAGCAAATAGCAGCCCATATTGTGACCATCGGTCAAATGTAAGAATATAAAAAAATAGAGAAGAAATTCCACCGGATTTCTGGGGTATTAGCCGGAATGAAGGTGGAATTTCTTTTTCCTCAAGGCAAGTGAACCTAGCGGTTAATAGCCTCTCACTCCTTAATATTTAAGTGTAATTACACTCATCAAGTGAATCTTCAATATCAAAATGGTTCTGCACATTTCGTCATTTCGTGCAACAGGCAAAACTGACCGACTTAGAGAATTCACTTAAAATAGGCAACAATGCTTTTGTTCGAGTCCATATTCAGGGTGACAGTAGTTGATATGCCTGAAACATTGCCGCTCCAATGGTCAAATTGATAGCCTGGCGCGGGGACAGCGGTAAGGGTAACTACAGTGTTGGAGGGATAGTCTCCTCCCGCCGGTGCAGGCGTTACTGTACCTGACCCAGAAGGATTAACAGAAATCGCAAGAGTGTAAGCAGTGGGGGATGATGTTGGAATAGGAACTGTATTAGAAGTCGATGTGGGCGGTGGCGGCACAGGTGTGTAAATTATGGGAGGGCTTGGTCTAGGTTCAACCCCAGTTGTTGTCGCATTGTTGCTCATCTGGCAACTAACGATAACTATCAACATTAGTGAGACTGATGAGGCAACTATGCATAAAAGGAAAATATTCTTCATTCTTACAATCTGCCTTTTCCCCTGTAAGAATTCCAGAATAAAGAAGTATCTGTATCTTTTATTCCAGAACCGGTTACCTCCTCTACCAGAACAGGCATAAATTCCAGATATATGGTAAGCAACAAAGGCTGACCCATTAAGCAAGAGGGGTCAGCCTTATCAAGACATACACTAAGGGCCGGTAAACTTACTACTTGCTCGTTAATAGACCGGAGACAATCGGTGATCCGATACCAGTGACCGCATCCCAACCTGTACCAGCCGTGTAGTACCCGTTATTGCCGCTTTTTATATCATGAATTTCCGTGCCGTATTTTGAGGATGAGCCGCTTACCCCGTACACCGTTCCGTACAGGTAACCCAAGTTCAGGGAAGGCGAAGACGAAGCTGTAGCATCAGCAAGGATCGCTGCCCAGTTGGGAGCTCCTACGCTGGTACCCCCAACATCATACCAGTAAGGAGAGCAATAGACATAGACACCCGTGTTTGGGTCGGCATCAAAGGCTACGTCAGGTACGCCACGCGTATTCGCCGAGTCAGGAATACTCACGGCCTTTTGGAAACTTGGTTCTTTGCCAAACACACTCGTCAGGGACGTTGCACCGTAACCCCCACCGCTGTACGTCCACGCTGTCTCGCTGCTCCAAGTAGATGAGCTCGTTAGTTTAAGGGTAGTGCCGCCAACACCAATCACATATTGTGAAGCTGCGGGATAATCCACCGTCAGCTGTCTGGTACCATCAGTCGCACCCCCATCACCGGAAGCGGCAAGCAAGATAATACCTTCGCTTTGAGCACCAGCAAAGGCGGTTTCCCACGGACCAAGAGTACTCTTTGTGGTCGTTGCGGTAAACTCATTTTCCGGAGCCCCAAAGCTCATCGAGATAGCCACTGGCAGTGGCGATAAACCTGTATGAGTATAATTGCCTTGGTCGCTGGAGTAATTTACTGCATCCAGTAGATGCTGGAACGTATCGTCATAGGCCACTATAAGATCGATAGTGGCGTTTGGGGCGTTGGCATGGGCCCACTCCACGTCCAGGGCGGTTTCAACTGCCCAGCCTGCGGCATCTGCCTGATTGGACCTGTTGATGACGGGTTTGCCGTCAGGATAGTAAATATTCGGGGTCCAAGAAGTTGATAATCCATAACTACCATCAAACGTTGACACATCCGCGTTTAACGTCGGGTCACCGAAAGCATCAATTATGGCTATGGTTTTCCCGGTACCATTGGCAAGATTGCCGAAACTATAGGCGGTCTGGATATTTGATGGGGTATAGACGACTGCGGTGGTGCCATGTGGACCCTGGCCTGGTCTATCCGGCCTAAGTGGTCTATCAACTTGACCGTAATGGATAGGTGGACTATAATGACCGGATTGGTGTTGCACCGTCCTCCATGGATTTGAGTCAGCCCCTACAGGCGTAACAGTTAGGGAAAATACCGGCAATAAAAAGAGAATTACTATTCCTAAGATCATCAACCACTTTTGCTTTACCATTTCTTAGCCCTCCTATGTTTGGCTATCAAAAAGTATTTTATGATAATAAATCTAGCACCGTATCTTCATAGTGTCAAACACATTACTACAGTAATTCGTTATTATAAGCCAATGACAATATAGTAACCGGTAGATGTTTGGATTTTACTATGAAAATGTTACAAAGAGGTTAAATTTAGGTTAAATTTACAGTATTTTCTGGCCTTAATCAATAATCAACATTATGAAGAACGGGGGATATCGATCCCGTTGGTTTCTTTAAAGTACAGGAACCCACATCTGTGCCTATTCGTTAACAATACGGCTACACATTTAGCCAGAAGATGACCTTGCACATTCCATCTTTTCGTTACCTAAAGTCACATAACGATGAAATGTTTAACGGTTATTACTTGCTAAGTCAATGACTCTAGCCCTCATTCCGAGGAAATAGTATAATCAATGAGCCTGAGACTTCGTATACAATACTTTACCTAGAAGTAAACGCCAAAAGATTGTAAAATGACATAGGCTCTTTCTTATTAACCGATAGATTGTTAAGTTGGGCGAGCGGAGAGATCTGTGACGGAGTGAAGCGTTGGGAAAGACATTTGAATCCGATCTCCAAAAACTGGATGCAACATACGAATGGGCGAAGAGCGTTCCGATCGCACAATTGACCGCTGCAATTGCCGAAGTGAGGGATTGTCCTATGCTGGTCATTGGTTCTGGGGGGTCTTTGACAGCGGCTCACTTTGTGACGAGGCTACATCAAGATCTTTCAGGCCATATGTCTAAGCATCTAACCCCAATGGAATTCATGTCCTCCGGTCTTGGGCGTACAATGAATGTTGTACTTGTGACAGCTAGGGGTGACAACCAGGATATTATCAGCCTATGTAACTATCTCACAAATATCGAGGTGCGGTCACTTACAATAGTATGTGCCGTGAAAAACAGTCCTATATCCGATATAGCGAGCCGCTTTCATTGGGTTAGGATGATCGATTACGCCTTACCAAGTGGTCGGGATGGTTTCTTGGCTACAAACTCACTGTTGGCATTCTCAGTACTGTTTACACGTGCCTACGTGGACGCGTTCCAAGTCCGGATGAATCTGCCCGACACTTTACCACAAGCTTATGAGCTATCAAGTTATTCACATGGTACTCGAGATACACTGTTAAGAGTCCTAGAGAGACCAACCGTTTCGGTTTTGTATGAGGGGTGGGCGCACTCGGCAGCTTTGGATGTTGAATCTAAGTTTACGGAAGCGGCTTTGGCTAATGTGCATATTGCGGACTACCGTAATTTTGCGCACGGAAGGCACCACTGGTTAGCTAAGCACGCAGCAGACACCGGCGTTATTGCCTTCTTGACCCCGAACAGCGGGAAACTAGCTGAAAAGACTCTTGCACTAATTCCATCCACCGTCCCGGTAGCACGTTTAACAGTTCATCATGCAGGTCCTATTGGTGGAATTGGGCTTCTAACCAGTGTGTTTTACATCACGAAGATGGCAGGGATATTCTCTGGCATAGATCCTGGTCGGCCTGGTGTCCCGGAGTTTGGACGAAGAATATATCATCTGGGACTAAAGGATTACCGACCTAACAACAGGGCAAGCGTTTCTCGCTCATCGCTACCTAATATGTGGATTGACCGTAAACTCGGTGCTTTTCAATATTTTTCCGTGAATAAACCATTCAGGACTGTACTGAGACGCTCCCTCACCAAGTTTATGAACAAAATTTCCAAGGTTAGCTTCGCCGCTGTTGTATGTGATTATGACGGAACATTGTGTAGCTCTGCAGAGCGCTTTGGAGTTCCTTCTGAAGCAATTATAGCAGAGTGCTTGCGCCTTGTACGATCTGGCGTCATACTGGGTATCGCCACTGGACGTGGCAAGTCTGTCAGAGAAAATCTCAGGCAGTGTTTCCCCAAGCACCTCTGGCGGAAGATAATCATTGGTTATTACAACGGAGCCGATATCGCCAGCTTGGATGAGAATGCCCCAGACCCAAACAAACCTATGGATAGTGATATTGAGGAATTTTGTCGCGATGTTATTCGAGATACCATTCTCTCACGAGTCTCCAAGATTGAGAGCCGTCCTTCACAGGTCACATTTAGCCCTGTGCCGCCAGCTTCCATCGATGTGGTACACAAAGCGGTGTTGGAACTGCTATCGAGTTTTCAGGGTAAGAAACTGAAAGCTGTTTGTTCCGACCACTCGGTAGACGTGCTTTCATCGAGCGCAACGAAGAAGAATGTAGTGCAGTTTATTAAAGAACGCCTATTGAAACCTGATATTGCTGCCCACGTGCTTTGTATCGGCGACAAAGGAACATGGTGTGGGAACGACTTTGATATATTAAGTGAGGAGTATGCCTTAAGCGTTAATGAGTGCCCCTTTAGTATCTCCTCCGGATGGAACATCGCATCCGCTGGGCACAAAGGTGTTCAGGCCAGTCTAGATTACCTCATGGCTTTGAAAGTGGAAAAGAACCAGGCAACTCTGGACCTTGTCCTATTAGGATGGAGACCATCATGAGAGATGCCCTCGCAGAGCGACTGCTAGCTCAAGTAATGGGATGGTCTCCCGAAGACGTAGCCCGGGAACGTCCCGACTTGCAGGCGATGGCGACTTACAAGTACGACGGATACCAGCAGTTTTCGCCGGGTATGAGGTTCGTGGAAAGCCTTGCTGTGTGGTTGTATAACTTCCAAAAAGTTGAAGAACGCCGTATCGCCTATGAGTTCATTAAGAAGAGGCTTGTTTTCATATCTGAAGCCGAGGTTCATCAATTGGTCTCAATTGCATTTCCGGACGCGATTCGCCCGATATTATTGAGGGAAGCAGCTTCGCTTCTCAGTATTCCTGACTTCAAAGTAAGTAAGATAATGAACTCAACTGAATACAAATTGCTTTGCAGGAAGTCCCTTTTTCTTGGTCTAAGCGATGGAGCGCACATTGATAATTTTCGCAGGACGAGTGGTCTGAGTAACGAACAAGTTCATGTAGACTATCGAATTGAAGATAAGACAGCGCAGGAACTGGGTATCAAGTTACGTCAGGATGTTCAAGCTCTGACCGGAAAGGCGGAGTCAGCCGACAATAGATAGTGTTCTTATTGAATGATTTCTCCGGTAGTAGTGATACGTTGTTAAGAGAAGAAGAAGGACAAGTAAAGGGCAAGATTGCTCGTGCCATGGAGAGCATCAATATCCTCCAGCATCGAGAGCCACCCCTCATTGCGCCGGATGGGGCTAAAGTGTATGTCGTTCTTTATGTTGCGACAGAGCTGGCAATAAAGAATCTTTCGCATCGTTTGCAGACTCTGAGATTGCCTTCGTGGCCTTCGTGCCAGGTAACGCAAGTGTATCTACTAAACCATGGCGTTCAGATTACCTCAGCCAGTGAACCAGACTTTGACGTACTACTTAATAAATATTACGACCCCGCAATCATGGATTCTCACCTTAAGAAAGGCGGAAAGGATGTGATTTATGGTTACGCGGGATGTGCACTGCCAGTGGTTCTTGCTCATAACACACCAAACAATTCAATATATCTCCTCTGGGCCAACAAGCCAAATTTAGGCACCTGTGCGTTGTTTCCGAGAATAAGTCGACACCGGGAGGATCTGTGAAGGACCCACGCAATCCATTTCACATGCGCGCGTCGGAACACATAGCTTCTGATGCGACCTTTCTCAGGCTTTTTGCACCTGGGGCACTTGAGTTGCTCCCAAGCGGCGACCTGTTTGGCAAGCTTCATGTATTTCAGAGTGCCCCTGGAGGTGGCAAGACTTCGCTAATGCGATTGTTTACACCGAATTGCCTTCTTACTCTCCATGCTTATCGCGCCAGCGAGGACTATGAAAAGCTGTACCAACACCTAAAGACGATAGGAATTTTGGATGAACGAGGGCCAAGACTCCTAGGTGTGATGCTTTCATGTGCTAAGAACTATGCCGTTCTTGAGGACATGGACATCGATAATGTGCATAAAGACAGATTGCTATTCTCTCTATTGAATTGCCGAATTGTTTTAGCCGCTCTTAGAGGAGCCGTAACGTTGGGACGGCTGGAATATCCGAATGATTTAGAAAAATTGCAGGTTAGCATTCCACATGAGCTGTGCGAACAGCTTA
>Ga0187870_1003017_pt1 | contig 13409 bp, 12 predicted proteins | sample June2016WEW_13_1_3_FD_132974 | JGI IMG/M metagenome (GOLD analysis project Ga0187870, IMG submission 132974) | Peatland microbial communities from SPRUCE experiment site at the Marcell Experimental Forest, Minnesota, USA - June2016WEW_13_150 | ecosystem: Environmental > Terrestrial > Soil >... | reverse complement strand
TACACGATCAAGCTCCTCTCCTTCGAGTTCCTCAAGTACCCAAACGGGTCTCCCCGGGCCTGGATATCCACTGTCGACGTCTATCGGGACGGGGCACTGGAATCGAGTGCCTTTCCTATCCGGGTGAACCACCCGCTGCGGTTGAAGGGCCTCGCCGTCTACCAGACCACGTGGGACAACCAGACGACGCTCCGTTTGCGTGACTCGACCGGAGCCGAGGTGACAGCCCAGGTCGGGCAGGGTTTCGAGTACGAAGACTCTTTCTGGTACCTGTCGGACGCGGTGGAAGACGGCGGCGTCCTGAAGGCGTTGTTCATGCAGTACAAGGGCAACGAGCTGATCTCGATGAGAAAGCTCGCCCCGAAGGAATCGCTGGGGCCGTACACGCTCCTGAGCGTGTCCCAGAAGATGGCCACCGGGCTTCGGACGGTGACTGATCCCGGCTACATGCCGGTGCTCGTCGGCGTCGCGTTCCTGGCCTTTGGACTTGCGCTGACGTTTCTCCAGAAGAAACGGGAAGAGCGTGCCTGACGGCGGGCCCGCCAAGCCACCCGCCTTTTCTATCCACGCTCCCCGATTGCTGCTATCCTCCGGCCGAAAGGAGTCCCTGACCCATGGCACAAACCTTCGCAACCGCGGCACTCATCCTCATCGCCCTTGCTGCGGTGCTGCAGATCATCTTCCTGCTCCGCAAGGGCGAGACGAGCGACCCGGTGTCGCACTGGGCGCTCCTCGCCGCGTCGCTCCTGCTTTTCGCGGTTACGGTGGACCGGAGCATCAGGATCAACTTTCCCGCCGTCACCAACACATACGAGTCGCTCGTGTTCTTCTCCGCGGTGGTCAGCGCCGTGATCTTCGTCCTGCGGCTCGTGATGAAGTCCTCCGTGATGCGCTTCATCCTGCTGGGCGGCACGATCGTCGCCCTGGCGCTGCTCATGATCTCTTCTTCGCCGATCGCGCCCCGCGAAATTCAGCCGCCCATCCCCGCTCTGCAGTCCCTCTGGCTCGTGCTGCACGTGACCCTCGCCTTCATCGGCGAGGCGTTCTTCGTCGTGAGCTTCGTGGCCGCGATCGTCTTCCTGGCCTCGAAGGAAGAGGAGAAGAAGGCGGCGGCGGACAGGATCATGTACACCTCCATCGGCATCGGCTACCCGATCTTCACCGCCGGCGCGCTCATCTTCGGCGCTATCTGGGCCGAAGTAGCCTGGGGCGTGTGGTGGAGTTGGGACCCGAAGGAAACGTGGGCCCTCATCACCTGGCTGGTGTACACCGCCTACCTGCACACCCGGCTGGTCAGGCGCCTGCGGGGGAAGGCCTCGGCCGTGCTCGCCATCATTGGCTTCGTGTTCACCGTCTTCACGTACTTTGGGGTGAACTTCCTGCTTTCCGGGTTACACAGCTACGGCTGAGAGGCCCCCGCGGGCGCGGGCCCGCTACGCGACCTTCCTCAGCCAGAGGTCATACAGGGGGAGGAGGATCAGGGCCAGGAACGAGATGGCCAGGCAGACTCCCCCAAGGATCACCAGCGGCGCCATAGCGGCGACGAACTTCGCCAGCCACCAGGAGCCGATGTCCGCGACAATGGAGCACAGGGAGAAAGCCATGACGAGGATCTTGACCGGCTCGGCGAAAGCGGTGAAGGAAAACACGAGGCACAGGAGGAACACGAGCGACAAGATGCCCATCACGTGCAGGTGGCTCAGTGTGACAAGCCTTGGAACGGACATTCCCGAGTCCTTCTGAAGAACCGCGGAGACCTCCGAGTAGTTCTCCAGCGCAACCCCACCCATCTTGGCGTCGGTCGAATGGCAACTCACGCACGAGTTGTCGAAGATGCCTTTGACTGATGCGAAATCGGCTTCTTTGGCGCCTGCCTTCAGCCACGCCTTCGTCTTGCTGTACTCCTCATCGCTGGCGAAGTTCCCTTTCATTGGGCCGTCCACCGCCTTTTCCAGGGTGGTAACGCCACCTGAACCCGAGAAGGCAAGCTGAATGTCCTCGATTGAGAACCCCGGCTTTCCGTCCATCCGGCTGTAGCTCAAGTAGATATTGAAAAAACCAAAGATGTATCCGAGCCCTGCAATGCAGAGAAACAGGGTGAGCGCAACCTTTGAGCTCACGGGGAGTGGGGCCAAGCCTTCGACCTTTTTCCAGAACATTTCAGACTCCTTTCCTCTGAAAATTTACGGCAAAACGTTTTTTCGAGCACGATATTGTTGCAAAGACGGCCTTTTTGAAGGTTCACGCTATCCTATTCGCGACATACGGTCAATATATTTTTATTCGCTATTTTCTTGACAATTCTACTCAGGAAATGATATCACATATTCTTCCGAAGAAATCTCCAAAGTGACCGTGATCTTTTTGACCCCGGCAGAATGCCAACCAAGGAGGAGTAGGGAATGAATCGGGGAAGAACAGTTCTCTGTCTCGTAGTGGGCCTTGCGATTTTCGGAGGCGCCGCCGCACTGTCCGCGCAGTCCGCGGGGGGTACGCCATTCCTACCCGGAGTGGCGGCAAAAGATCCGTTCCCCAACGGGTGCGTCGATTGCCACAAGGACCAGGGAGACGGGAAGGATTCCACGGTGATCGCGGAGCTGGCCAAGATCAACGGGCATCCAAAAATCGATAAGATTGTGAAAGTCGTCCCGAAGGACTGCCTCATTTGCCACAAAGGCGGACCGAAGCCGCCCAGCTTCAACCAGGCCATGCACAAGGTGCACTTTGAAAAGCCTGCGGAAAATCCTTTCGTCACGGAGTACAAGGGCGCCTGCCTCAACTGCCACTCGCTGGACTTTGACACCGGCGAGATGAGTGTGAAGAGCGGGCCCAAGAACTGGTAGAGGGGGACGTGCGAAGCCGCTGACACTCCACCCGGTGGAGTGTCAGCGCCCGCCCACGGGCGACGCCCGTCATGTGAGGTTTGAGGAGGGAGTCCATGCCGCGTCCGAGGCAGAAAATCATCGCAGCCCGGGGCCGCAGAAAGCCGATTCCGCGCCGCTCGCCCGTAGCTGTTGCCGTCGTCCTCCTCGGCCTTCTCGGCGTCCTTGCCCCCGCCGGGGCCCTCGACTACACGGGAAGGGTCGACACCCGCTTCCTGTTTCAGGCAGGCGACATTGCCGTCGACAATGACCTCTACAACTACCATTCCCTCGAGCTCTCTTTTTTCAAGGGCTTGACGTTCTCCTGGTACGGCGGGGTGATTGCTTCCCTGACCCCCCGCGTGAACTCGCTGTCGGCGGACGGGACCGAGGCCAGCGACAACGCCCTGCGGACCCTGCAGGACGCCGGCAACCCGGGGCAGTACGTCAACTACACGATCTACTCCGCCTATCTGAAATACGACACAGGGGTGTACGGCGCCATGCTGGGGCGCTGCACCCCCGAGGACTACGAGCTCGCCCAGTTCGACGGCCTCATGGTCTGGGCCGCGCCCCTGGCGTGGCTGAAACTGGAAGCCCTCGGCGGAATGCCGTGGCATTACGCCTACGCGGCGAATCCGGGGCTCATTTCCACGTACTGGCAAGCCGGCGAGGTCGCGGCCGGCGGCGGCGCCGACTTCAGGTTCTACGACGAGACGTTGAAGTTCTCTCTCAAATACCTTTTCCTCCGGGAACTCACGAACTCGAACGGACTGATCTCGGATTCTCAGGCGACGTACATGTCCGCGGACAGCCTGACGAAGGCGAGCGTGAGCTACGCCCCGCAGCCGTGGCTGAACGCGGGGGCCGGCGCGTCGGTCCTCGGTATCAGCCCCTTCAGCTTCCGGACATGGGTGTCGGGTGACATCGATTCGATCCACCTCTCGTACTCCGCGGATCTGCAGACGCAGCTCGTCGACGTGTCCTCGATCTCGGACCGGCTCACGCAGTTCTCAGCCCTCCTGACCGCGAGCGATCCGTACGTGGATGTCTCCGCGGAGGTGACGGAGAACTTCGCCGGCCTCATCCCGTTGCCAGCCATTCTAACCGACGTGGAGCTGGAGCTGACCTACGAGCACCGCCAGCCTGTCTCTGCGGCAGATCTGGCGATGTTCAACCCCCAGTACGACCAGTTCCGCGTTTCCAGCCTGCTCGGCGCAAAGGGGGGCTGGACGCTGCAGGTGTTCTACTCATTCCTTGTCACCTCGAATATCCAGAACACCCTCGATGTGGTGGGAGGGGAGATCGGCAGGAAGTGGGGCGTCCTCGACGTCCGATTCGGCTCGTCGTTCAACGCGAGCCTCTACGAGACCGACTACACGCAGACGATCATCCAGGACAGCTTCTACGACCAGGAGTACTACCTGAGGGTGAAGTGGCAGGTCAACCGATCCTTCGACCTGTCGCTGAAAGCTTCGTACGAGAACGTCCTGCTCACCTCGATCACGAACGCCAACTCCCAGCCGCTGAACACGGATGTCGATTACACGGCGATGTCAGGGCTGGATAACTCCTCGAGGAACTACTTCCGTGTCGATCTGCGGGCCGGTTACCGGTACTGAGAGGAGCACAGCATGAACGAGCAAAAGAAAGGCAGAATTCCCCGCCCCGCTCGGATCGTCCTGTATGCGGGGGTGCCGGTGGTCGTCCTGGCTCTCGTTTTCGCAGCCCTCTCCATCTGGGGGGATGCGAAGGCCCCCCGGGCCCTGAGCGGCCTCAAAATCAACCACACGTTCCACAAGGAGAACGTGGGACTCTCCTGCGATACCTGCCATGATCTGAACAGCTCCAACCCGCGCTTCATGACCTTCCCGAACCATGATACCTGTTCGGCCTGCCATGCGGATGACCTCGACGCCGCCTCGCCGAACAAGAACTGCGAGCTCTGCCACACGCAGCCCGACTATAAGACTCAGCTGCGGAAGGATCAGGTCCTTGCTCCGCTCGTGAAATTCGACCACCCGCAGCACCAGAAGGCGGGCGTGGACTGCGCGAAGTGTCACTCCGTGGTCGACAAGAACATCCTGACAGGGAACGAGATGATCCCCTCCATGGATACCTGCGTGACGTGCCACACTGACCAGAAGGTCACGGGGGGAACCGACTGCTCCTTCTGCCACGTGAAGGGCCTGGAGAAGATCAAACCCCAGACGCACACTGCGGCGTGGAAGACCACTCACGGGGCGGGCCTCACCAAGGACCTGATCGACTCGAGCTGCAGGGTCTGTCACACGAAGGAGCAGGACAACAGCTGCACCACGTGCCACCACAAGGCGCCCCTGAACTTCGGGAAGTCCGTTGCCTGCTCCACGTGCCACGGGGAGGGGTTCGACAAGACGCGGCCGGCTGATCACACTCCGCTCTGGGTCTCCAGCCACGGCAAGGGCCTGACCCAGTCCCGGATAGACCAGAGGTGCGTCCTCTGCCACAACCCGGCCAGCAGGAACGACTGCCAGAGCTGCCACCGGCGCGAAGCACCCAAGAACCACACCATCGGATGGTCGGAAAATCTGCACGGCATAGCTGCCCGGTCCGACAGGCAGTCCTGCTCAACCTGCCACGACCAGTCCGAGTGCATCTCCTGCCACACCACCAACGAGCCGTTCACCCACACCGGGTCGTGGGGATCGCCCTTTGACCGGCACTGCCTGAGCTGCCACGTCGAGGGGGGGGGCTATGTGAGCGGATCCATGCAGGGCAACTGCGGCGTCTGCCACAACGCCACCGACGTCTTCGCAAAACACCAGGCTCAGAGTTTCCCCACGTTCCCTCCCCACAACACGTCGCTGGACTGCAACGTGTGCCACAACGTGACCAACGTGAAGCACCCCTTCCCGCGCTTCGCGACGACCTGTGTGACCTGCCATACGCATTGAAAGAAGAATGCGGGGACGGAGAGCGCGCGAGCGCCCGTCCCCGCATTGGGATCGGCGAGGCTGCCCCGGCTGCGAAGAGCTACTCTTTCTCCAGGAAGAGGTCCACGCGGCTGTTCTGCCAGCGGCCCTTGAGGTCGCTGTCCGGCACAAGCTGGTCGGACGCGCCGACCCCTTCCGCGGTGAAGCGCGCGACATCCAGCCCGCGTTCCACGAGCGCTTCCTGCACCGCTTCAGCACGGGCCTTCGAGAGCGGGATCAGGACGACTCTCTGCTCCGCTCGTCCTTTCGCGGGGTTATCCCAGTTGATCATTGTCGCGTGCCCGACCATCGTGATCTTGTATCCCGGGAACTTTTTCAGCTTCACGGCAAGTGCGTCGAGGCGTGCGATGTTCTGCCGGGCGAGCCGGGGGAAAACGTCCTTGTAGCCCGCAGTGAACGGCTTGAAGTAGATGCTCGATTCGGGAATCCGGTACCCCGTCGCGGTCTTCTCGACGAGGATGCCGACAGGGACGCTCGCTTTCACCTCGCCGACGTTGCCGAACTGGTCGCGCACATGGGCGACCACCGCGTAGTCCTCGGCGGATTGAACCATCTCTCCATGGATGCCCTTGCCGTCCCAGACGACCTGGTTCGTCGGCCAGCTTCCACTGAAGGTCTTGAACAAGTTTCCTCCCGGATCGTAGATGTCCATGGTCCAGCTGTCGACATTTGCGACCGGGGAGCTGGCGTCCAACGTCAGTGCGATGGTGTCCGAGGCTTCAATGGGCGAAAACAGCGGCGAGGACAGGCGGATCGACCCGACGGGCGGCGTGAGGTCGAGCACGAAGGGTTCGCTCTGATCGGAAGCAGGGCTGAACGCGGACCCGTAGTCGACGCTGAGTGTCGCCTGATACGTGCCCTCCGGAGCCAGCTTGCCGTCGTCAGTCCTGCCGTCCCAGGCGAGCGTCTCGGGAAGGCTCGATGAGTCACCGGTATACGTTTTCTGAGCGCCAAGCTCGGGATTGGAGATCGAAACCTTCCAGGACTTCACCGCCGCGGATTGACCGTATGAAAGCGCAAAGGTGACAGTGTCGGCCGCGGCAACCCCCTTGGGAGAGAACCCTCCCGTCAAAGGACGGATGCCAGCCTGACCCAGGACAGGCGGCAGCTCGCCGCTGGCCAGGGAGCCGCGTATCTCTCCCACGTTGCCGTATTCATCGCGCACATGGGCGACATAGGTGTACGCCGTTCTGGGATCCGCCCGTCCGCCGCCGGCGAGCGTTCCATCCCACGTGGCCGTTGCCGCGGGCCAGCTTCCTTCGAGATTTGCGACGGCGTTCCCGTCGGAACCGAGGATGCTGAGGGACCAGCCCGCGAGTCCGGCAAAGGGGGAGGCCGCTTCTATCTTGAACGCCACGGGGGTGATCCCGCCTTTCCCGTCGGGGGTCAGCCGGGCCGGGTCCACGGCAACGCTGCCCGCAGGCGGAGTGAGGTCGAGAATGAAGGGCTCGCTCTGCGCGTGGACCGGCTTGAATGACCTTCCGTAGTCGACGGAAAGCACCGCCGTGTACGTGCCTTCCGGCGCGGCGACACCGCCGTCGGTTGTCCCGTCCCAGGAAACGGATTGCGGCAAGCTCTCTGCGTCGCCGCTCCAGCTTTTCTGGGCGCCCTTGTCTTCATGCGCAACCGAGAGCTTCCACGATTTCAGGTCATCCATGTCGCCAAAGGTCAGGAGCAGGTCCATCGCCCGCGCCAGCGTTTCGCTTTTCGGGGAGAACCCCGACGAACGGGGGCGCACGAGACTCTTTTCTATCGCCGAGGGCACGTCAGCCACTAGCACGTCGGCTTTCAGCTGTGCGCTGTTGCCGTACTCGTCGCGGACCGTCGCCACGGCCTTGTAGGTCCTTGCGGGCGCCACAAAGGCTCCGTTCGTCGAGGAGCCGTCCCAGCTCGTCTTCGCGCTGGGCCACTTGCCCGCAAAGCTTCGGAACAATGCCCCTGTCTCGTCATAGATGTCCAGCGACCATTCGTCAATTTTCGCAACTCCCCCGCTTGCCGTGATCGTGAAGGTCAGCGGCGCGCTGACGCCGGGGTCCGCCGGCAGGAATTCCTTCGGATCGAGGTCGATGCGCCCCGCCGGCGGGGTGATATCGAGAACAAAGCTCGCGCTATCTTGTGTGAACAGTTGATAGGTCTTCCCGTAGTCAATGGAAAGCCGGGCGACATACGCTCCTTCTGGCGCCAAGTCCCCACCATCGGTTGTCCCGTCCCAGCTGAGATTCGCGGGCATGTGCGTCTTGTCTCCGCTCCAGACCTTCGGCACTCCGACCGCTCCCGCCACCTCCACTTTCCAGCTCTTGATCGCTTCCTTGTTGCCGAATAGCAGGGAAAACGTGATGGAGGAGTGCTCGGCGTCGCCGCGGGGAGCAAAGCCCGCGCTCTCAGCCTGGATTGTGCTTGCCACCGGCGCAGCGGCAGGTGCCGTCTGACATCCCGCGAATGCCGCGATGAGGGCAACGGCTGCACAGATTCCCCGCAAGAATCGCTTCTTCATGCAATCCTCCTCGCGAAATGCCTGCCACGTGTGAACTCGCCTTGCGGCCATGTCACCCACCGGGGTGCTTCAACTGCGACGATCCGCGCGACACCGGAAACTTAAGCGACTCCCTTCAGCTGGGAGCCCACGGCTTCTACTCGGCGGCACAATTTGAGAGCGCCGAAAAAGCCACTGTGGCGCTCCGCAGCACCGGTCACAGCGGTGTCGGCGCCATATTCCCGACCACTCATCACGCGCCTGACTGGGCCTGTCATCGAACCGGCACGGCAAAGGATGAACTGGACAGACTCGTCCTCTACTTCGCGCGCCTCTGCACCCACAAAAGTCACGGGAAAGCCTATCGATGGCCGAGGGTCTCACGGTGCCATCGGTGTGACAGCAGTCGGCCGCGGGCACACGGGTATGTCGGGCGGTGCTTCGACGGCATCGAGGAGCGGCTGTGGATGAGGCGCTGGCGATGCCCGGAGTGCTCGGTGGTGCACACTGCGCGACCGGCCGCGCATGGTTAGAACCTGAAGACTAGCCCGGCCATTCCGAAAAAACCGTTGTTGGCATACGTGTTGTGCATGGTATCAAAAATAAAAGGATCAGCATAGGTGTCGCTGACGGCGTAGATGTACCTGTAGCCAACCGAGGCTGAGGTGCCAAAGCGTTCACTGAAGTACCATGTAAGCCCCACGCTGCCGCTCGCTCCGATGCCGAAATAGGTCACGTCCAGCGAGTTGTCATAGATCAATGCACCAAACAGCGAAGGCGTCAGTGTAATCAGCAAGTCAGGCGTGAGAGCAATCCTGAAAGGAGCGTTGAACGAAAAAATCGTCGGCGCGGTAAACCAGTTGCTCGGCTCATTTTGGCCGCCCGGGCCTAGACCATATTGAAGAACACCTCCCAGCGTAGTAGCTCCGTTCAGCGTCTGCACAAATGGGTAAATGAACGTAAGGCCCGTTCCCAACCAAAGCATGCGATTGAGCGACCAATAGTACGTCATCCCAATAATGCCGTCAAAAGAATCAGTTGAAATAGCTGGCGGGAGACTGGAGATGTTGTCGTAACCATCTGCGTCTGTCATCGCATACCAACCACCGTTCAACTGGCTCATTCCGCCACCCAGGAAAAGCTCTGCGTAGCCCTTGCCCTTTGACTGAGCAACCTTGGGGGGTTGTACCTGCTGTGGCGTTTCAATTCCTGCAAGCTCGACGAAGTCCGTCATCAATGCATACGCCGAAGCCGTCAAAATGACGGTAAGAACTACAGCAACGGCTGTTCGCTTTCTCACTTTATTCCCTCCGTGGCAAAACGGCTGTTCGACGGGAACCCCCCAAGGACCTTTTGTATGGCGGGCCTTCCAGGATCTCAAGAGGAACAGATCTCATAGGTTCAGGGGCGCCCGCTGTTTCATGACTCGAACGTTCATTTCGTACTCACGCCCCCGATTCTCCGCAATGGCGCGCGGCCGCCTATGAAGGCCGGGTTGCTCCAATCACTATGCCGGCACCAGCGTTGGTGTTCAGGTTGACAATCGCATCGTAGAGTATCTGGGCCGCGAAGACCGGATTGTGGATTCCCTTGCTCCTGTCCTCAAGGTAGAGCTGCAGGTTCCAGTAGGACTGTGCCTGCACGAGGGACAAAGTCACACTGGCACCTGCCACGAAATCTCTGGTCCACTCGATTGCCGACGTCGGCCATACCGGGAGACTTCCGTCCCAAGGGCTGGTAGCTACCTTGCTCATCGGCTTCGGAGCGGTGTTGATGAAGTAGATGACAAGCTTGTCCCTCAATGCCCTGATCTCGACCAGCGGATCAGCTGGTGCACCACCGTTGATACCGGCCCAATCAGGCACTGTCGGGTGAATGCCCTCGAAGGTGGTGCTGGCAGAGGTGTGACAGCTCGTGCAGAGCGCCACAACGTCTTTCTTGGCTGAGGAGCCGCCAACAGGCGGGGCAAGGGGACCGCCGCCAACTCCCGTCAGGTAAAATCCGTGCCCTCCCAGCTGGAGATCGCTGGTAGAACTTCTCGGGTAAGGGTCGTACTTGTGGCAGCTCACGCAGGAATCCGCCGTTGCCATGGCGTGGGGAGAAGTCCCTGCATACGATTGAGCTGGCATCACCCAGTTGTTCTCTCCAAGGAGGAAGTCGCTCTGAACGCCATGGTGCGGTCCGGATCCGGATTTCGGCGTGCCGACGAGGGTCAACACTGCCGTGGCCCGTGCCTGGTGGCAGTTCGCGCAGAGATTGCCGAGTCCGAAGTTGTACGTGCCGCCGCTGAGGAGCGTGACTGGGCTAACTATCCTCGGGGTGAAGTTTCCCGTCACGTGGGGATTGTGGCATGTGAAGCACCCCGGTGGCAGAGCGCTGGTCACCGCGATCGCACCTACTGCGTAGAAATTTCCTCCCGAAGCGATGGCAGTGACAAAGCCTTGGTCGGTGTGGCATTTATTGCAGATGCCACCTCCGATTTGGCTGTTGGAGAGGGCATGGCTTCCCTTAAAGAAGTAGCTATTGGCAGGTGCAGGGTTCAGAGCACGCGTTCCATTATAGTGGCCAGACTGTTGATACGCAGCCTCATTCTGGAGGAAGGCAAGCGCGTAGGGGGAAGAAGGGTTCCCGGAGTGGCAATTTGCGCAGCTCAAGCCTGCCATCCCGCTCACACCCACGGCGGCCGGTTTGCAGCCGATGAGAAAGGCCGTTCCAGACAAGCCGAGCAGAAGCGCATAAACTCTCCAGCGTTTCATTTTTCCCCCCTTGCAGTGCGCTGCAAAGTTGAGATGGCGATGATGTCAGAAGTGAGAAAATGCCCGTTGGCGCACGAAACCGGCGGCAACCCTCGGCACAGCTGTGAAACTGACCGTAAACGATGGTGTATACATCTCTTTTCCCAGAAATGAGTTATACTCAACATAAGATTTGTCAGGAATTTGAACACCTAATTATCTTATAGATGAGATGATTTGTCAACTTTTTTTTCACGACTTTTCCACAACTCGTGAACGGATCTACGATACTCCGCCGCCGAGAGGCGGGGAGACCGGCAAAAAAAAGGGGGATCAGCGTGCATTCGCCTCTTCCAGGATCAGGGCAACCTGCTCCACGTCCTTCGGAAATCGCTCGGTCAATCTCTTCTTCTTCAAATTCTCGCGAACGATCCACGCGATATCGGCATCGCGGACAGCCGCGCTCTTCCTCATGAGCGTGAAACCTTCGCCGGGGGACTTGGAGACAAAAACGCTCAACGCGTAGCCCATACCCTGGCGAAGCACCTTGAAGGATTCTCCCTTCCGGCTCTTCGCGTCCATGCGGGAGATGGAGGTGAGGATACTGCGGGCAGATTCCAGGCAGAAGCCGGCAAACGCTTCGTTCGACAGAATCGGCGGGTGCGCGAGGCCCGCCGCGACGGCACGCATCTCCAGGGCCGACGCTCCGGGGAGCCAGTCGCCGACGATGCTCTTCAGCGCCTCGATGTCCTGCTCGCCGATGAGCTGGAGCGCCATTGCCGAGGCCTCGCGCACCCGCCAGCGCGAGTCGGAGGCAGCGGTCTTGATGGCCGCAAGTGCCGCGCGCCTGCGGGGACGGGGCAGGCCCGTGCCATACAGCGCACCGAGGGCGATCAGGGAACACAAGGTCACATACACTTCGGGGGTGTTCTCCGGCGCTTTCGTCGGGGACGTCCCCGCGGTCTCGAGGAGAAAATCCCACTGCCATTCCTCCAGGTGCATGCGGGCGACCGCGGAAGCGAAGGAGTAGGCAAGCTCGAGGTTCGCCCGCGGGCCGGGCAGACCCGAGTTCTCTTCCAGCAGGGTCCCGAGCTGCGGCAGCGTGCCGCGCGAACCGAAGAGGATGCCGAATGCGGGAAAGGATTTCACGGCTCTTTTCTCCCCCTGAGCGACCGCTCGGCCACCACTTCCCAGCTCACGTCCCGCCACCACTCGGGCCCTTCGACACTGGTGCGGACATTCAGCAGCGCGATCGTGCACGAGCTGAATGAGGCCTCGGGCACCGCCGGCCTGATCCGTGACCTCACCTCCGGCGACGCATCACCGCATCCGAGGTAGAATCCCTCTGCGGCGGGGAAGAGACAACTCCTCTCGCTTCCGCATATCTCCAGGGCGCGGGCCCTCAGTGTCTGCCAGACTCCGCCGGATTGCACACCGGCGTAGAGGTGCTCCTCCGCCCAGACGGCCCCGGTGAGACGCATGCGCCAGCCCCGGCTCACCGACCCGTTCATCTCCAGGAGCAACCCCCGCCCGGCCCGCGCGGCGTCCAGGAATGCGATGGGGAGCAGGGGCGGAAGCGCCTGCGCCGAGGCCAGACCGTGATCGGAAAAGAGGGCAGCCTGCACCTTCCCCAGCTCCGACTCGATGGAGCCGGGAGCGATCAACGCGGCGAGGAGAATCGGTTCGTTCGGCATGGCACCGGGGTCCGCGAAAATCGTAGCATGCGCCCCCGCGGCCCTCAAGGGAGGCGGGCGCTCGCGTCAAATGCCGTTCGAGACCGCAAGGGCTTGACTCATTCCTCTTTCTCCGTTATATTGGATATATGAGAATATTCATATTTTTCAGAAAAGGATGAATATGGCGAAGGATACAGAAACGAGCGGAGGGTGCTGCGGAGTCGAGGCAGTGGTGACCGTCGATGCGCGGGGGCAGATCGTGCTTCCCAAGGAACTTCGTGCCGCGGCGGGAATCAAGGCCGGCGACAAGCTGGCCGTGGTGACCATGTACAGCGAAGGCAGGGTCTGCTGCCTTTCACTGATAAAGGTCGAGCAGCTCTCGGGCAGGGTCAAGGACATCCTCGGACCCGTTGCCCAGGAGATTGTCCAGTAGGAGGAAAGTCGATGTCAAGCGACATGAGAATGGAAGTACGCCGTCACTATGCGCGCACGGCGGGCATGGAGGTGCGCGGAGGCGCGGATACATGCTGTGGAGGCTCTGCATCCGCGCGGACCGATGCGCGCGGGTACACGGACGACCAGCTTTCCGGGATCCCTCCCGAGTCCGACATGGGCCTGGGATGCGGGAACCCCACGGCGCTGGGCGAGCTGCGGCCGGGCGAGACTGTCGTGGACCTGGGATCCGGCGG
>Ga0187870_1003016_pt1 | contig 13409 bp, 15 predicted proteins | sample June2016WEW_13_1_3_FD_132974 | JGI IMG/M metagenome (GOLD analysis project Ga0187870, IMG submission 132974) | Peatland microbial communities from SPRUCE experiment site at the Marcell Experimental Forest, Minnesota, USA - June2016WEW_13_150 | ecosystem: Environmental > Terrestrial > Soil >... | reverse complement strand
GTGAAGAATCTCAAGACCAACGAGTTTCAATCCACGCGCCCCGCGCGGGGCGCGACGACCGGGGGACTGGTCACGTACTCCATGTATTGAGTTTCAATCCACGCGCCCCGCGCGGGGCGCGACTCTGTCGGTCCAACGCCATATCCAGTGACAAGGTGTTTCAATCCACGCGCCCCGCGCGGGGCGCGACCTTCCGGAATGCCTCGCATAGGTCCTCCTAGCCAGTTTCAATCCACGCGCCCCGCGCGGGGCGCGACTCAGCGCGTCCGTAATGCGCGCCCTCGCCACTAGTTTCAATCCACGCGCCCCGCGCGGGGCGCGACGGCTACCTGCGCGTCGCTGCGGCGCATCTTTTCGTTTCAATCCACGCGCCCCGCGCGGGGCGCGACGCAGCCCCTTTCGTCAACGCGGAATCTTTGAGTTGGTTTCAATCCACGCGCCCCGCGCGGGGCGCGACAAGCGTGATCGCCTCGAAATTCTTAGCCGGTATCGTTTCAATCCACGCGCCCCGCGCGGGGCGCGACGTCCCGACTACGCCGGCGGATGTCGAAGTGATCGGGTTTCAATCCACGCGCCCCGCGCGGGGCGCGACGTGCGACATAAGTCTTTCCCGCGCCCCACAAGTTGTTTCAATCCACGCGCCCCGCGCGGGGCGCGACTCCCTCCCCGCCCCGAATCCGATACTCCGAGCATGTTTCAATCCACGCGCCCCGCGCGGGGCGCGACGCGATGTTCGCGCCCATGCCTTGGGCGAACTGGCTGTTTCAATCCACGCGCCCCGCGCGGGGCGCGACGACCGTGTTCCCGTTGAGCATCTGCAACCGCAGCGTTTCAATCCACGCGCCCCGCGCGGGGCGCGACAGTAGACCAGCCGCACAAATTCGTGACTCCGCTTGTTTCAATCCACGCGCCCCGCGCGGGGCGCGACCGCATCCCATTCCAGCGTGATTCGGGGATCGAAGGTTTCAATCCACGCGCCCCGCGCGGGGCGCGACTGCAGTTGGCCGTCGAGTATTACAACGACCTGAAGTTTCAATCCACGCGCCCCGCGCGGGGCGCGACCGGCTACAAGATCGCGTTCTCTGGTGCGGTTTGGTTTCAATCCACGCGCCCCGCGCGGGGCGCGACAAGCGGTGTCCTCGTTCACCATGGGACCACTCGAGTTTCAATCCACGCGCCCCGCGCGGGGCGCGACCCAACGATTGTTCTGCCTGCTGACCCTTTGCCTGGTTTCAATCCACGCGCCCCGCGCGGGGCGCGACGCGAAATCGGCCGGTGTAAGATCCGGCCGCGTCTTGTTTCAATCCACGCGCCCCGCGCGGGGCGCGACGCTCGCCCACCTTCTGTCGCCACATCCACATATCGTTTCAATCCACGCGCCCCGCGCGGGGCGCGACAGTAGACCAGCCGCACAAATTCGTGGTCCTTCTTGTTTCAATCCACGCGCCCCGCGCGGGGCGCGACCCGGCCGATTTCGCGCAGTACACGACTCTCGCTGTTTCAATCCACGCGCCCCGCGCGGGGCGCGACCTATTCCGCGTTGCTGGACATCAACACCTGCGAGTTTCAATCCACGCGCCCCGCGCGGGGCGCGACGCCCTGCCGAATTCATCCAACCGCACATTGCCGGTTTCAATCCACGCGCCCCGCGCGGGGCGCGACTCTTCTGGACTGGCGCGCCGCCGTCCGGAGACTTGTTTCAATCCACGCGCCCCGCGCGGGGCGCGACCCCTGAGTCCATGTGTTGGAGGCGGTGCAAAAATGTTTCAATCCACGCGCCCCGCGCGGGGCGCGACGTCGCCCGTACACCCGGTGCGAGGCGCCACAGGAGTTTCAATCCACGCGCCCCGCGCGGGGCGCGACCATCGAATCCACACCAAACCTCTGCCGGCAGATCGTTTCAATCCACGCGCCCCGCGCGGGGCGCGACAAGATCGTTTGTCCCCAAGGTACCGGCCACGGCGGTTTCAATCCACGCGCCCCGCGCGGGGCGCGACGCTAAAATTGTGCTTATGGTTGGATTCCCGCACCAGTTTCAATCCACGCGCCCCGCGCGGGGCGCGACGCCGGATCTGACCACCGGGAACAAGGGAGTGACGTTTCAATCCACGCGCCCCGCGCGGGGCGCGACTCGGCCGTCAACACTCAAAAAAGGCAGATGGTAGTTTCAATCCACGCGCCCCGCGCGGGGCGCGACCCGAGGATGGTGAATGTGGTGGAACGGGAGATGAGTTTCAATCCACGCGCCCCGCGCGGGGCGCGACGACCACGGGCGAGACTATCCGGAACGTCGAAGAGGTTTCAATCCACGCGCCCCGCGCGGGGCGCGACTGTTACCTTGGAATCCGTAGCTTACGTTGCTTGTGTTTCAATCCACGCGCCCCGCGCGGGGCGCGACGATGAATTTGGCACCTATTTCCATCATCTCGGTGTTTCAATCCACGCGCCCCGCGCGGGGCGCGACGTTCTTCGTCAGTCAAAATGCGAGGGGCATCTATTGTTTCAATCCACGCGCCCCGCGCGGGGCGCGACCCGGCACGGTTACCGGAGGAGTTAACGGAGTTGTGTTTCAATCCACGCGCCCCGCGCGGGGCGCGACGCGCTGGCGCATCGCCTGCTGTTTCCGCTCCAATGTTTCAATCCACGCGCCCCGCGCGGGGCGCGACTTGAGGCGCCACTTGGATGTATCGCCGCCGTCGTGTTTCAATCCACGCGCCCCGCGCGGGGCGCGACGTGAGTTCGGTAAACCAATCATCGCCAGTTCCTCTCGTTTCAATCCACGCGCCCCGCGCGGGGCGCGACGCCAAAGGCCAGCCAGCATCAGCGTCATGGTGGCGTTTCAATCCACGCGCCCCGCGCGGGGCGCGACAAGAGATCGCCGCCGAGAACTTGACTCCCGAATTGTTTCAATCCACGCGCCCCGCGCGGGGCGCGACCGTGCCGATGTGTCGCGCTTCCAATAGCCGACTTGTTTCAATCCACGCGCCCCGCGCGGGGCGCGACGAATTCATCGGAGTCCGAACCGCGAACCTCAAGGGTTTCAATCCACGCGCCCCGCGCGGGGCGCGACGCCCGCGCGGGATGGGCCATGCCGTAGTCGGGTTGTTTCAATCCACGCGCCCCGCGCGGGGCGCGACGGCTTGCGCCACCGCGCAACATCCGCCCGGCTAGGTTTCAATCCACGCGCCCCGCGCGGGGCGCGACCGGGTTGCCAGCGACAACACCTGCCGAGACTTCTGTTTCAATCCACGCGCCCCGCGCGGGGCGCGACGGATCGTGTGTTGGATTGTTCCATGAGGTAGGCTGTTTCAATCCACGCGCCCCGCGCGGGGCGCGACGAACGCTCGGTGGCACAAAGGGGCAAAATGAGCGGTTTCAATCCACGCGCCCCGCGCGGGGCGCGACGTTGAGCTCAGTGATGTCTCCGCCGGCCTCTAGTAGTTTCAATCCACGCGCCCCGCGCGGGGCGCGACGCGGCGCGCCCGACAGCCCGAGCGACTCGGATGGTTTCAATCCACGCGCCCCGCGCGGGGCGCGACGCTAAGCTGGCGCGGTCGAGGGGAACCTCTGAGGTTTCAATCCACGCGCCCCGCGCGGGGCGCGACGCATTTTGCAACGATCAAACGCAACTCTGCGGCTGTTTCAATCCACGCGCCCCGCGCGGGGCGCGACGCCTTTCGATGCACCGATCCGCCCCATATGCCGGTTTCAATCCACGCGCCCCGCGCGGGGCGCGACGCCAAGCAGAGTCCTTTGCGGCGCCAAGTGACTGTTTCAATCCACGCGCCCCGCGCGGGGCGCGACTATAATCAACCACTTGTGGTGATTTGGCTCTGTCGGTTTCAATCCACGCGCCCCGCGCGGGGCGCGACAATAGGTTTGACTGAAATATCATCCATGACAAACGTTTCAATCCACGCGCCCCGCGCGGGGCGCGACCACGAGCCGAGAAATCTACCATCCCCTCCTGCGCGTTTCAATCCACGCGCCCCGCGCGGGGCGCGACTTGGAAGAGCTGGCGCGGTCTTTGGGGACCTCTGAGTTTCAATCCACGCGCCCCGCGCGGGGCGCGACTGTCTGCGCCAGCCTCTAGTAGTACAGGTTCCCGGTTTCAATCCACGCGCCCCGCGCGGGGCGCGACCGTGCTGCCCTGGCCGCAGCGAAACGCGTCGACCGTTTCAATCCACGCGCCCCGCGCGGGGCGCGACGCCGACAGGCTTGGTGGATCGCCAGGTCACAAAGTTTCAATCCACGCGCCCCGCGCGGGGCGCGACGGCTGGCGAACGCACGGCCGAACAGGCTTGGCACGTTTCAATCCACGCGCCCCGCGCGGGGCGCGACGCGGGAAGGGCGGAGGTGAACAAGGAGAAACTATGTTTCAATCCACGCGCCCCGCGCGGGGCGCGACCTCTTCAGTAGATCCCGTGCAGTTCCAGTGAGCCGTTTCAATCCACGCGCCCCGCGCGGGGCGCGACACCGTGTTTCAGACACATTTCGGATCAGTGGCAGTTTCAATCCACGCGCCCCGCGCGGGGCGCGACGTGGCTGACGTGGCCTTCCGGCCGACGGTACCTGTTTCAATCCACGCGCCCCGCGCGGGGCGCGACCCGCTTTTTCTTTCACCTCCAAACAGCGACAAAAGTTTCAATCCACGCGCCCCGCGCGGGGCGCGACAAGGGCGACGTAACCCTCGGACCCGATGCCCATGTTTCAATCCACGCGCCCCGCGCGGGGCGCGACATGCCCCAGGAGCCAATCGGTAGCGGGGTAGCATCGTTTCAATCCACGCGCCCCGCGCGGGGCGCGACAGTTGGTACGTTCGCCACATTGACACTGCGGGCGAGTTTCAATCCACGCGCCCCGCGCGGGGCGCGACGCCTTCCACCTATCCCACTGAAGGCCAAGCCCGCAACCCATCCCTTTCGCGGACTCGCTTTTTCTTCTCCTCCGTCCAACTCTCCATCCGCCCGCTCACTCGCTAATCCCAACCAACCACAACACAAAACCAACGCGCGGACCTCCCAGGCATTCTCTGTGAGCATCCGGTCCGCATCACACGATCAACGGCCCTTGCGGATCATACGAGCGGTCCATCCCGACTTGCTCCATCCTCCCCTTCCAGTTCCCTCCCAGAAAGTAGAATCGCAGGCTGTCCTCTGCCTCCTCGATCTCGGACACCAGCGCCGCCCTAAGCGCCGTCCATTGCGCCGCATCCACCAGGCACTCGAACACCGACTTCTGCACCCGCTGCCCGTGGTTCTCGCACACGTGCGCCACCCGGCGCAGCCGCCTGCGCCCTTCCTCGGATTCCGTGTTCACGTCGTAAGCCACCACCACTAGCATCATGGCAATCCGGCCCCGCCCCGCCTACTTCCACACGAAACACGGATACCCATCCAGGTCTCCCCGGATGTGCCGCGCCAGCAGATTCGCCTGTACGTGCGGCACCAATCCGAACGCCACGCGCTCTTCCAGAAACGGATGCATGATTTCCTCTTGCTTCCGTTTCTGATACGCCACCAGGACCTCTTTCCGTGTCGCATCGTCCATCACCACCGCCCCGCCTTCACTCGTCTGGAACCCGCCCGCCTGCACTTGCCGCCGGTTCACCAGCGTCAGCGCCAGCCGGTCCGCCACAACCGGCCGAAGCTCCTCGACCAAATCCAGCGCCAGGCTGGGCCGCCCCGGCCGGTCCCGATGCAAATACCCCACCGCGGGATCCAGCCCCACACCCTCCAGCGCCGACGCCACATCGTGCGTCAGTAACGTGTACAGAAACGACAGCAGCGAATTCATGTTGTCGAGCGGCGGCCGCCGATTCCGCCCCCGAAAGAAGAACGCCTCTTTGGACCCAGTGATCAGATGATCGAACGCGCCGAAGTACGTGTGCGCCGCATCCCCTTCTAAGCCCCGTACCGCGTCCACGCACGTGCTCCCCCGCACATCCTCCAGCAACCGCCCGAGCCGCTGCGCCGCCTGTTCCAACTCGCCAACGCCCTCGCCCTCCCGCCGCTCCCTGGCCCCGCGCAACAATACCGTCCGGCAATTCGCTACCTTCCCCGTCACCACCCACCGCGCGATCGACGCCGACCGCGCTTCGTCGTCCGCCCACCGGTACTGCGCCCGCCTCAGCAGCACGTTCCCCGACACCGGCCCCTGCACCCGCGCCAGGAAGCGCCCGCGCTCCGTCAGGAACGACAGTGCGACTCCGCGCTCCGCGCATAGATCCATCGTCGGCGCGCTGCACGTCACCTGCCCGAAGCAAACCACGCTCGCCAGCGTGTGGACCGGAACCCGAAGCTTCGTTTCCTGTTCCACCCGCACCAGGATGGTCTCGCCGTCCCGTGCCAGGTAGGCCCCCTGCGTCGTCACGTACAGCGTGTTCAGCAGTTGTTTCATCCGTCCTCGCGCAAAGCCTTCGCCAGGTATCGCTCCACGGTTCCCGGCTTCTCCAGCGCCCGCGGCAGGCACACCTCCCGCAGCGAGCACTTCTCGCACCGCTCGCCGTATACCGGCGGCGGCGTCCGCCCGAGGCGATACATCTCATGCATCCGCGCGCTCAGCGTCTCCGTCCTCTCCCGCAGCGCCGCGCTGAACTCGACCGCCTCCCGGTGCCGCGTCCGTCCGTAGTACAGCGCGCCCTCGCCGATCCCTACTCCGAACCTCTCTTCCAGGCACATCGCCTGCGCGCAGAGCTGCACTTCGTCGCACAGTCCCGTTTTCGGCCGTCCGCGTTTGTACTCCACCGGAAACGGCCGCCACAAGCCCTCCCGTCCCGGCACCGCCACCCCGTCCGCCGCCCGGTGAAACTCCACCACGTCCGCCCGCCCGGAAAGCCCCAGCCGCGCCGACCAGATCGCGACCCCCCGGCAAACCACAACGTCCACGCGGCTCTCCTGTTTCGGAGTGTCCACGCGCTCGTGCAGCACCCGCCCCTCCGCCGTCAGCGCGTTCTCCTCCCAAGCCTGCTCGATATGGATCAGCGCCCACTGCCGCTCGCAAAACTCCAGGTGCTGCAACCCCGACAGCGGCAGAAACTCGTCTTCTTTGAACATGTCGCTAAACAAAATGGGCACTGCTCTGCCCGGCATAGATCAGCGGTAACACTCCTGCCATGTACCCCAGGAAGTCTTCATCATAGGGTCCCGTCCACTCATACAGCCCGGGCAACCACCCGAACTCCGTTATGCGCAGCGTCTCGATCTTGTGCGCCCACATCTGCACGCTGCCACGCACCAGCTCCCGGCTCGACACTCGATCCCCTCGATGCAGCCTCTCGATCAGATCCCGATCCACCACAACCGTGCGCGTATCCGCGTCGATCACACGGTACCTCTCCGCCACCCACGCAAAATCCTGCCTGCGCTCCTGCTTCTTCAGCTCCGCTGCCTCCTTCGGGTAGTACCGGAGCACCTCCCGCCGCAACGCCTCTGTTACGGCCTCCGCCGGCGTAAGCTGTGCCAGCAACCCATCCACCAGCATCTCCGCAAGCACTCGACTGGATGCCCTGAACCCTGGATGATCGTTGAACAGCCCGTCCGACACCCGCACATCCCAAACCTCACACGCGCTCCAATCCCCTTCGCGGTTGGTGCGTCCGCCGGTCTGGATCGCGCTAGCCACGCTACAGCTTTCCCGAACCGCTGTCCGGAACGAGAAGTCCAGCCCCGCTTCGACACAGCTTGTCGCAACCAGCGTCCAATCCCTGTCCCGCTGGTTCCCGAGCCGCTCGTAGATCCTGTCAACGATTCTCTCCCGGTGCATCGGCGCCAGCGCCGTCGACAGGTGCACTACATCATCCTTCGCGCGCCGCAGTTCTTCCGCGACCACCGCTGCGTTTTGCACCGTGTTCATGATCACCAGGCGTGGTCCGGGCTGATCGCGCACGAACCTCAACAGTTCGGTCGCGCTCAACACCTCCTCATTCCTCTTCACGACTACCCGCGCCGCCTCTGCCTCCAGCAACGCGCTGCTTAGTTCCCTGGGCAGCAGGTCTGGCACATCTTCCGGCGGGTCTACCAGATCAGCGAGTCGCCAGAACCGCGCCAGCGATCCCGAACCGAGCGCCACCTGGCATCCCCACTCGCCGCACAACTCCTTCAGCCAGACCCACGTCTGCGGCCACAACCACGCCGGCAGTGCGGTGTGCTCCTCATCGATGAACACCGCCGATCCCGGCAACTCGTGCAGTTTCCGCAGCCGCGCCGGATGGTTCCCGGCCAGCGTCTCAAAGAACTGTACCGCGGTCGTCACGATGATCGGTGCCCGCCACAGCGCTGCCATGTGGCGTGCCTCGATCGCCTCGAAATCCGCAAGGTGGTGCAGCTCGGCCACCACTTCCTCCGGATTCTCCCCATCCAGCACTAACGCCTCCCGGTACTTCTGGACCGACTGCCGGATGATGTTCGTGAACGGAAGCACCACGAAGATGTGCCTCAGTCCGCGCTCCTGCGCGGCTCGCAGCAAGTGCGCCATCACCGCCGTCGTCTTGCCCGTCCCCACCGGCGCTTCGCACGTTCTCAGACTTGGCGCAACGGGAGCGTCACGGCACGCCTCGTACATCGCCGCCCGCAGCTTCCGGCGGCTTGCGCCCTTGCCCGATTCCTGGAGTCCGCGAACGAACCGGTCCAACGCCTCCAGCCGCTCCGCCCAGCGTCCCTCCAGCCCCGGCCCAGGCGCCGGCTCCCCGTAGTGCCGTGCCGTGTCACTATGGTCTCCGTCCACCAGGCACGACAGCGCGATCCGGTGCGTCAACCCGCTCCAGTCGCCCACCGATGTCCGCCCCGCCTCCACAGCCACGCCCCGCGCTTCGTACGTCCGTCGGTAGGCCTCTTCGTGCTGCTCCGTTCGCTCCAGTTCCTCCCGGTTGCGGAACGGCTTGACCGGCGGGCTCTCCGTCACCCGCCGCCGCTCCTCTGGCATCGACGGCAGCCCGGCGTGATGGCTCTTCACCAGCACCGCCGCGATCTCCCGTCCCCTTCCCAGCAGCAGCGCCGTGCCCGCGTCCGCGTGGTCCAGCCCAAGCCGCTCGCGCTCCGAGCCCCGCAAGACCCGCTGGCTCTCCGGCCACAGTTTTCCGCAGTCGTGCATCACCGCCGCTGCCCGCACCTCGCCCACCAACTGCTCGCGCTTGCCGGTCCAGTACCCAGCCGCCTTCTTCGCCGCCTCCGTGGCCAGCCTCTCGACTCCCCCGATATGCGCCCAGAATCCTTGCGCAGGAATCCCGCGCTCCTTCCGCGCACTGTGCGCCAGTGGCTCTTCGCTCATTCCTCGGTCAGGTCCCGGCAACTCTCGACGCGTTTCAGAATATCGGGCGGTAGTCCCGCCGGAACGTCATACTCCGCCCACGACTTCGAAGCTTCCTCCGGCGCCGACTTCTTACTCGGCATCAGTGCTTCGATCAACACTGAGTCCGGACACGACCCAAGCGCCGACTTGTGCTCCACATACCACGCGTGTCGTACGCGCACGTCCGGCCGTACGAACGACGCCGTGTGCGAGTAAGCGTGCGGGATGAGCTTCAGCATCACTTCCAGGTCGCGCTTCTCGCACCCCGACTTCAACGCCGCCGTCGGATTCACGAAGAACGGCATCGCGTACACCCCGTGTTGCACCACTCGGTATCCCAGCGGTGCCATTCCCCGGTCCTTTTCCGCTTCCACCCCCGCCTTGTTCGTCAGTGTCAGGCGCTCCACCTCCACCGGCGCCACCGAAAGCCCCATCCCGAACTGCACCACTCCAGTTCGGATCGGATTCTCTGCCTTCTCCTCCAGAAACGTGTTCCCGAACAGCCGCGCGTCCCAGTACCGGCCCGTGAACGATCCGTCGTTCACTTCCTCCGAGATCTTTTTCCGGTCTCTCCCGCGCTTCTCCAGAATGTCGAACTCTTCCTTCTTCAGCGGCGGCTCGAAACTGCCCGCCACCGCCTGCCATACCGGCCCGTCTTTCTGCTCCACTAGGTCCCGCAGCTTCCGCTTGAACGACACCGGCGAGATTTCGCCGTAATCCCCCAAACGCATCCGGGGATCGCTCTCGTTGTCCGGATCCCCGTTCGGATTCGAGTTCACCACCTCCAGGATCAGCAGGCCCGTCGCCCGCTTCAGCAGTTTCTCATTCCCGTTTTCCATCGGACTTCTCCGCTCCTTCCTCTTTTTCCTCTTTCTTTTCCCAGCGCGCCAGGTATCCCAGCAGCAACTGGGCCTTGCCCGCGTCGTCCATTCGGCCTGGAAGCCCCTCCGCCAGCGCCGGCGTCAGCTTCCCCATCTCTCCCAACGTCCATCGCGCCAGCCCCGTCCCAGCCTTCTCCGCCCAGCCCCGGTAGACGCGAATCCGGTTTACCATCTCCGCCAGCGCCTTCTTCGGATTCGTCACCGTCGTCGCCAGTAGCGCGTTGCCTAACAACTGCGGCGGGATCTGCCCGTTCCGCACGTTCACGCAATACTCGCGGTGGAGCGTATCCACCAGCGATAAGAAACGCCCTAGCTCATATGCGGCTTCCTTCACGTACGCCTCCTTCTTGATGCCCACCCGGTACAGAGCGATCGCCAGCACCGCCACCGCTACCGACACGCTCTCCCCGGCGCCTTTTTCGAACCCCTTCCAGATTCCCTTCCCACCCCGGTGGTGCGCATGGCCTACCGCCGCCAACAGCGGCGCCGCACGCCTCAACACCACCCGCAGAATCGCCTGCGCTGAGGCCTCGGCGCCTTCCATGTCCGCGATCAAGAGATCGTAGACCTCACTGAGTCTGCATCCCGGCGCGTCTGTCGACTCCTTCCCTCCGCGAATCCATGCCGCCTGCGTGCATCGCACCACTTCTGACGGGAACGGCACCTCATGCTCTGTTCGAAACACCGGTTCCGGCCGGTTTCGCGCCGCATTCTCCCATTCCCGTCCGCCTTGCAGCACCTGTTGTGCCGTGAACGACCGGCTCAGTTCCACCCGCACCTGCCCCGGACTGATTTTGTTGAGCACGAACACCCGGATTCGCTCGCTGCCGTGACTCTCCCGCCCACACATCGCGGCCGAGATCTTTCCACAGATCTCCCCGTAATTCTCCTCCGCCTCCTCTGGCTCGGCGAACAGAGCAGCCCACTCCTCGTCCCCCAGCGGCGTTCCCTCCAGATACGCCAGCAGTAGGTTGGATTTCCCCTTCAGCGTCCCGGGCACTCGTTGCCAGTTCTTGAATTCTCGCTCCGATGCCGTCAACTGTTTCACCGCCCCGTCCAACTCCTCCGCGGTTCTTTTCCCCACCCGGAATACTTCCGTCCCGATCCGTCCATATCTTCGCTGGCACGGCGTGTCCCTGTTCATCGACATCAGCACCGTGGGCCCCAGCACCGGCAACAGCGGGCTCGGTAGTTTGTCCATCTCCAATGGCATCTCGCGGCCCGTGAGCGAGCAGCGCCCAGGCTCGCCTTCCTCGCCGTACAGTACCGACAGCCGCCGGCTGTAGTACGCTCCCATTCTTGGGTCCGCTACTCGACAGTCGAAGCGCTGGTAGTCGGCCACGTCGAACAGCACCGGCACCTTCGCTTCCTTGAACTCGCCACTCTCCCGGTCGTACTTCCCCGCAAGAAGCAGTTCCACTGTATCCAAGAGGGTCGCCGATCCATCTTCCGCGGCATCCAGAGCCGTTTTGGTCAGCGCCCGAAACCATTCCTCGTCCGCACTCACAGCCAGAAGCCGCTCCATCACCGCCACGAATGCAGCGAACCGCTCCTCTCGCTCGCTGAATCGCGGCTTCAGTTCCTGGCAGACCGTCTGCGCCCGCTCAAGATCCCGCAGCGGTCGCTCCGACAACGCCACCCCTTCGCACGCCTCCCGCAAGAGCCGGGCTCGGATCCGCACCCCTGCTGTTCCACCAGAACCTGGGTCCGCGGAGCTCTTCTTCTTTCCTTCTTTGCGGCTTTCCAGCCAGCGCTGCGTCGCCCTCGCTGTTGCAGCCAGCCGGCACAGCGGGGCCGTCACGTTCATCGCCGGGAAGTTGCTGTGGAAGCTCTCCTGAATCTTGAACAGCTCAACTGCCCGTTCCGCCTCGATCAGTTCCACCACGTTAGGCTTGCCGGCAGCGTCCAGCCCGATCCACACCGCAGGCGACCGCGCCAGCCGTTTCACCCAGGGATGCGTTTCCTTCTCCGGCACTCCGTACCGCGCCAGCGACCGCCGCAGCACTTCCAGCTCATTGAGCATAGTGCAGCACCCCCTCCTTGATCTCCGCGTCTTGCACGAACTTCGGCCCCCAGCACCCCGCCACCGGTTTGTCGAACACGGCGTGCAGCATCGACGGAATCACTAGGTTCACCGACCGGTCCACCTCCGTCCCCTTCCGGAACGGCCCGAAATACGACGGTGTGAATTCCTTCCACCCCAGGCACGGCGTCGTAAACGCTTGTCCCTTCTCCAGCCGCCGCTCGAACATTTCCTTCAACGCGTGCAGGTGGTTCGTCGCCACCGGGCACTCCGCTGCCTCTTCAACTACGCCGTACAGCCGGTAGCAAACGTCCGCCAGGATCAAGGCCGCCAACTGGTAGCTGGCGTCCTTCTGGAGCTGATTGCCCTTCCGCAGCGGGCCGCGGTAGTTCGTCGTGTATCGGTGGAATCGGATCGGTCCGCAGATCTCGACCTTGGTGGGCCGGATGTATGCGCTCTTCAGCCGCGCGATGGATTCGAAAACCCCTTTCGCCGCTGAGTACGTCGGGGCGGGGTAGGACACGAACGCGCCCCCGGTGTCCGGTCGTGTGAACATCGCCGCCGGACCGGCGATCTCGAGCTGAACGCTGTACTCTTTCCCCATTGGGCTTGCCGTCCTTGCTGATCGCGAACTACACTCTCCCAAGTAGTAGTACACGGCAAGCGTACAACGTTTCAACTCTTCTGTCAAGGGGTAGTTTTATTTGAGGGTCCCGGACCATCCAGAACCCTCAATCCACTCAACGAAAAACACCCCAAGACAGTTGCAATCCACAGGCTTCCGCCCGACCTCTCTATCGTAACCCCGCACCCGCCCCGCCGCTGCCGCCCCCAACAAAAATACTCGTCAAAAGCGGCGGGTGGCGAGGAGGCCGTGCTTCACCGCGAGGCGAATCGGCCGGGCCAGGTAGTAGGCGGGGAAGAGCGAGGCGGGGATATGGAGGGATTCAAAGTCCGCCGGGGTGGGCGCCAGGATGCCCTGCCAGAAGCGGACCTTATCCGTCAGGCGCTCCAAGAGTGCGAGCTGAAAACGCATCGACACGTCGCCGGAGCCATTCATCAACTGTTCTCGCGCAGAGGCCGCAAGAGCCTCCCGGCGCAGCTCCGGCGCCGCTGCTCCGAGGAGGTCACGCGCGAGAGTCAGGCCCAACCAGAGGCATCGCGAGACGTGGCTGGCCTGTGCGCGCGTGAGCACGTCGTCCCAGTTCACCGGGCGC
>Ga0187870_1003010_pt1 | contig 13426 bp, 24 predicted proteins | sample June2016WEW_13_1_3_FD_132974 | JGI IMG/M metagenome (GOLD analysis project Ga0187870, IMG submission 132974) | Peatland microbial communities from SPRUCE experiment site at the Marcell Experimental Forest, Minnesota, USA - June2016WEW_13_150 | ecosystem: Environmental > Terrestrial > Soil >... | reverse complement strand
GTTGGCGTGGGCGTGGGGGTCGGCGTGGGGGTCGGGGTGGGGGTCGGGCAGGCGAGGGTGGCGGGGTACACGGTGCAGGCGGTGATGACATCGGAGCTGGCCTGGTAGAGCTTCTGCCCGTTCGCCAGACAGGTCGCTACGTCCGCCGCGTGGTAGGGGCCGTAGATTTCGGCGTTGCTGTCGGTGAGGTAGTAGTCCCCGGAGTCCGTGTCCTGGATGACCGCGTTCGCGTAGGTCGCACCCAGGATGGTGCAGTTCGTCTTGGGCCGGGTCAGCAGGTAGGCGCCGGCGCCGGCGGCGCCCAGCAGCAGCAGCAGCCCGAAGCCGCCCTTGCTCTGATTGTCCTGCCGGGTGGCGGAACTCGCACTCGGGGCCAGGGTGGCGGTGCCGTTCGGCACGGAGGTCTCCTGCTGAGGGTCAGCTCGCGCGGGTCGATGGTAGCGCGCTCTGGAGCCTGGTGGTCAGCCGACCCCATTCCCGGCTGATCGCGCCCGGGCGGCGCACGTGGACCAAGATCAGGCCGCCGGCGCCGAGCGCCAGGAGGCCGAGGAGGAGATCGTCGTTGCCGGCCCCGGCGCCGATGATGCCGATGGGCGTCGGGGACGGGGACGGGGACGGGCTAGGACTCGGGGTGGGCGTGGGGGTCGGCGTGGGCGTGGGGGTCGGACAGGCGGCGATGGCCTGGACGTGAAGCGCGAACCCGTAGGTGATCGGGCTGGTCGAGCCGGTATTCCAGAATTGGAGGCCGGCGACGAGGCCGGGGACGCATCCCCACTGGCTGAGTGGGAGGTCATCCCGGAGCGCCTGGACGATCGGCGCGTATTGGCTGTATCCGAGCAGGTTGTCGGCGAGGGCCTGGCCACCCTGCTCGGCGGTGCAGTAGCAGCCCACGCACGCCGAGTTCCATGTCCCGCAGGGTGCGCCCGGGTCCTCGATCGCCAGCATGTTGAAGCCGCCCACCCCCTCGTAGGGCCACCAGGTCAGCAGCGCCGCGAGGTTGTTCTGACCGGGCGCCGGCGCCGCCAGGGCGGCGAGCGCCGCGGTGAACACGGCGGTCGCCGCTGCCTGGGTCCCGCCACCCGAGGTCGAGCAGGTGACCGCGCAGCTCATCCGAGCTGGCCGAGGCGCCGGCGCAGCCCAGACACGTCCGAGCTGAGCCGGGAGCGGAGCCGGGGGGACCGCGCCAGCGCGATGCCGCCAGCGACCAGGCCGAGGGCCACGAGCAGCGCCAGGTCGTCCGAGTTGGAGCTGCCAACGATGATCGGGGTCGGGCTGGGTGTCGGCGTGGGCGTCGGGCTGGGTGTCGGCGTCGGCGTGGGCGTCGGCGTGGGCGTCGGCGTGGGGCTGGGAATCCCGGCAGTCGGGTGCTGCCAGCCGAGGCAGCAGGCGTAGCTGTGGCTGCCGAGCGCGCAGTAGGGGACGGCGTAGTTCTGCTCGAACACCGGGATGGTCGAGAGGGTGGCCCCGGGCATGACGATGGCGATGTGACCGTCCCCGACGTCGTAGCCACAGCCTCCCTCAAAGACGACGAGATCACCGGCAGAGGGGACATTGCCGTTCGGGCCCGTGATGTTGGCGATCCACTGCCACCCGGACCATGAGCCCCCGGCCCAGTCGATCGCGTTGCAGGGTGAGTCGCAGGGTGGAGCGAGTCCGAGATTGTCGGCCCAGAGGCAGGTGAGATCGACGCACTGACCCACCGTCGAGAAGCCGGAGCAACCGACCCTCTGCCCGAGGTAGATGGAGACGAAATCGCTGAGGGGCAGCATCTCGCCCGCAAGCCTACGACGGGCTGGGACTGGGTGGGAGAGCCTGGCCTACGCCCTTCCGTTCATCGCGAATCTGGATGCCGAGGATGACCAGCAGGCCGCCGGTCATGACCAGCGAGGCCATCGACTTCTTCCCGGTGTGGCCCCGGGTGGCCTCGGTGCCGGGTCGGGGGGTGCCCTGGTCGTAGATCACTGCGGCTGGCTCCGCGAGATCGCCACCGCCGGGATGAGCACGAGGTTGGCGATGACGATGACCACCAAGGTGCGCTTGGGGGGAAAGGTGCTCCGCGGCGGGCCCTTGGAGTAGATCACGGCGCAAGGCTACGCCGGAGGAGAGGGAACCGGATCACCGCCTCGGGGATCGGCAAGGAGCGTTCCTGCCGAGGGGATGGTCCGAAGAGGTCACCGCGAGATGCCCCGCAGGAAGTTCTCCCGCCACTTCGGGCCCTTCCCGGAGACGCTGGCGTCGAAGTCAGCCGCGGTCACGGCCCCCACCCCGGCGGAGTACGCCTGGGTCGAGATCGGTCCGGGCTGGGCTCCCGCCCGACGCAGACCCTCCGCCCACCGCCCGGTGTCGCCCACTGCGGCCTTCCACTTGGCGCCGGCGCCGGAGGTCTTGCGCTCCCACTTGACCTGTCCCTGGTCGATCGTTGCCACTTTTCCGAATCACCTCCTTTCGCGGCAGATTCGCCACCCCGCCCATCCGAGAGATGTGCTCCCACCACGGCTGGGGCCGGTTCCACGGCCCGTCTGGGCAGGATGGCGCGGCCAGCATACCCCCGGGATCAGCCGGTTTGAGCACCCTCATAGCGGGCGATCGTCTCCGGGCCCGGCTCGGCGCCGGCGGCGCGCATCCCCTCCACGTACCGCCGGGTGCGCTCGGCGGGGTCGGGCGCGGCCCGCAGCCCGGCCAGGTAGTCACCCTCCACCGAGCGGAGCCGGCGCTCCAGCAGGTCGAGCGTGGCCTGCTCGCGGATCGGGGCCGAGAGCTGGGCAGCGATCTTGCGGGACCAGCGAAGCGACTGGCGCACCGCGGCCTGAGCCTCCGCCGGCGTGGCCCCCTTGCTGACCAGCTCCAGCTCGGCGCTCTGGCAGCGCGAGAGGATGGTCAGATCGCCCATGCCAGCTCGGGGTGGCTCGCGTGGGCCCAGAACCACCAATTCACGTCACCCGCGTAGGACCACGCCTGATTGCAGAGGTCATCGGCGATCGACACGTCCTCGGGGCTGAGTTCCCCCTGGAGTGCCTGCCGGGTGCGGATGATGAGGCCGGCCAACTCCTCAGCCGCGTCCTCGCGACCTCGCAGAAGCCCCCGCCGAAAGGCGAGGTTGAGCTGGTCATACGCCTGGCCGCACCGCCAGTCGGCGAGCGGAATGGTGCCGCCAAGACCGATCGGGATGCGGTGGATCAGGTGCGCCTGGAAGCGCAGGTAGTCGAGCAGACCCCGAGCCTCGGAGAGCCGGGAGAAGGTGTTGCAGACCGGGCAGTCGTCGGAGAAGGGCCGAGCGGTCATGTGGCGCTCCTGGGGCCGGCTGCACATCCGGCAGTCGTCCTCGTCGTGGTGGGGGAAGTCCATGCCGGGCATGTGGCCGATCTCGTGGAGCATGGTGTCGCACGGGTCTCGGTCCAGCTCGATGTGCGGCTCGTAGAACACCTTGCTGACGGTCCGGTCGCCCAGCCCGTACTCGACCGCGGTGTCGGGCAGGATGGTCACCCCGAGCAGGGTGTGATCCTGGTCGGTGCGCGTCAGCTCCAGCTCCAGCTCGGAGGGCCGATCCTCCACGTACAGGTCGGCCGACTGGATGATCGCCTGAGCGTCGGCGTCGAACGTCGGCCACCATGGGCAGTCCGAGACCCGCTCGGCCATGGCATCGACATCATGGGGCGAGACCATGGCCCGGATCGTACTCTCAGGTCAGTAGCCTCGAACGTCGCCGTGAAGATCGCCCCGGGGAGCGCCGAGGATGTCCCCCCGCTTGTCCCCCTGGATGTCGCCGCGAGAGAGTGCGTCGTTCATAGCCTTTGACCTCGCTGGTGTAGCTCAGCCGACATGCAGCCGAGGTAGGGGTCGAGCCGGTCGCCCGAGGGGAGGTCCGCCACCTGGACCTTGCAGGTCTGGGCGGCCTGGGTGAACGCGGTGAGCCGATCCCGCTGCGCGTCGCTGAGGGGCCGGACCTGGATGGTGGGGCAGAACATCTCGACCTGATCTCTGTCGAGCGCCCCCACGACCCCCTTGGCGAATACCAGGTCCGGCTCGGCGTCCGGTGGGGCGTCGCGGCGGAGCTGGTAGCCGATGCACGTCGACTCCCGGGCTATGGCCGGGTCCACCACGAACCCCTTGGCGAATACCAGGTCCGGCTTGGCGTCCGGTGGGGCGTCGCGGCGGAGCTGGTAGCCGATGCACGTCGACTCCCGGGCTATGGCCGGGTCCACCACGAACCCGGGCGAGCCGTTCATCTGGGAGACGAAATCGCCGAGCGATGGCGGACCAGCGAGGAACGGGTCCTCTGACATCGCTTCTAGCTGCCGGACATCGATCCCGGCGACGGTCGCCTCAGCCTCGGAGTCGTCGTTCCCCGAGTCGTCGTCGCCGAAGTCCGGGTCCTGATCCACGTCAGCCATTGGTGAGCACCTCCTGGAGTTGCCGGTAGAACTCCTCCGGCGCCATATTCTCCCGCTGGGCTCGCTCGTAGAGGTCGGTCATGCGTTGATGGCCGCGATAGTCCCGCTCGCTCTGATAGAAGCTCAGTGCCAGGTTGCCCGCCTGGTGATTGGCCCCCTCGATGGCGCCGGCCGCCTGGCGGGCCTGCTGGATGGTCATGGTGGCCGGCTCGGGCAGGGCGAGCATCGCCTGATCGATGGCGCCCGAGGTCTCGTCGCACTGGGAGGCGAGACGAGGCACCTGGGCACGGAGCGAAGTCACCATTCCCCGCGCCCGCTCCATGCTCTGCCGGGCCAGGAGCACCAGCGGACGCACCTCCTGGGGGATGCCCCCGTTCGATCCGGAGAGGTAGACGACCTGCTCCAGCTTGCCCCGCGCCTCCCAGAGCGCGTCATCGATCTCGCAGACCGGACACCCCCCGCGGACCCCCGGCTCGGAAAGGGCCGTGGACGTGCTCCCCGGGCGCTGCGGAGGCTTCGGCATGAGCCGGTCGGCCACCCAGAAGATGCCCAATTGCGTCACGCTCTCGGCCATGCGGGACCAATCGATCACGAGGGGAGTATGGCTGATCTATCATCGGAGCGCGCATGAGCCTCAACGCGAGCGTGGATCAGACCCCCGCCTACTGTCGCTGCGGCAAGTTCGGCAGCCCGGAGGAGCCCAAGAAGCTCATCCAGGTCAGGATGCACAACCGGCACTGCAAGCTGCCAGGAGCCCCACACCCGCCGATCATCCAGGCAGACGATGGCACCTGGGTCGAGTCGGTGCCCGCCCACAAGCTGCAAACCAAGGTGGAACCGGCCCACCGTGCGCCGGCACCGCCGGTGACTCCTCCAGCACCCACCGGACCGCCCGACCCGCCACCGCCACCCCTCCCGGACTGGGCCACAGCGCCCGGTGGTCCCTTCGCGGGGGCCGAGCCGCCGGCGGGGGGGAACGGCAACGGGCACATGCCAGCGCCCCAGCTCACCACCGGCCGGCTCGCCGTCCCCCCGATCGCGCCCGGGGCCGGCCAGCCGCCCGAACCCCCGCTCACCCCGGTCACGGTCAGGCTCACCCAGTCCGCCCTCCAGTTCTACGACTTCGTCCGGCAGGAGGGGTATCTCGGCACGATTGACGACTTCGTGGATCAGGCGATCCGCGGGTACTTCCGGCACGTCCGTCACAAGACGGTCGCCATCGTTGACCTGGAGACGTGAGATGGCAGTGGGACCCAGCCTTGACGACCTGGCCCGGCGCAACGTCCCGATCATGCCGGGCGCGGTGCCGGCGCCGTCACCCGAGACCAGCCTTGACCGGGTGCTCCGGATGGACGATGACGAGCTGGCCCGAGAGCAAGTCCGCTCCACCCTGGACCTGCGGGACCTGGAGCGTGAGGCCCGCAAGGTGAGCCTCCGGGCGCAGATCGCCGAAGGCAACGCGAAGCTCCGCAAGACGACGACGATTGACGCCGCCACGGGGGAGATCACGGAGTCGGCACCCCAGGGTGGCCTCCTGTCTGACGTGTTCGGCTTTTTCGCCAATCAGAACCTGGAACTCCAGAAGGCGCTCGCCCAGCGGAGCGACGAGGCATCGGTCGCCACCCGGGAGGAGTTGAAGTCGCTGCGGGAGATGGTGGCCCAGGTCGCGCAAGGGGGAGGCCAGGGCCCCACCGCCTTTCAGGCCCAGCTCCAGATGATCCGCGACGCGATGAAGTTCCAAGCCGACCTGATCGCGGAGTCCAAGGCTCTCCAGCCCGAGCCGGCCGTGCCCGCTGGGGTGCAGCGCGTCTCGGACATGATCGCCTACGAGGACGCGATGACCCGACGCGACCGGATGCACCTGGAGATGGATAAGGAGCGGGAGACCTGGAAGGAGGAGGTCCGCGAGTTCAACGAGCAGATGCGGCTCTCCATGCAACGGATGGGCTTCGTGATGCAGTTGGCGAGCCGGCACGTTCCGGAGATCGTGGGCGCCATCACCGGCCGGATCACGGGTGTCCCGCCGCCGCCACCTCCACCGCCGCCGGACCCCGGCGTGGCCGCCAGCCAGGCAGCCGCCCCTCCAGGTACACCGCCGGAGCCGCCGCCGCTCACCGCGGAACAGCTCGTCCTCACCGAATGTCCCACCTGCCATCGCCGGTTCGGGGTCGCGCCGGGCTCCACCGAGGCCATGTGCGCCTACGCCGACTGCCCCTCGAACGGCGAGCGTCTGCTGCTCAGCCCGATCGATCACGGGCCCCCGCCGGCGCCGGCGTTTGGGAGCGCGCCGCCGGTGATGGGTACGACGCGAGACCCGGAGGAGGAATAGGATCGCCGCGTGGCGACCGCCCCGATCCCCTGCGTCAACCCCTGCCGCACCGGGTACTTTCCCAAGGACTGCACCTACGGTCCACCGGGCGAGTCGGGGTGCGCGTCTGATCAGGTGCGATGGAGCTGCGCCTGCTGCAACGCTGACACGTGTGACGCGAGCGTCTACATCGACTGCGGCTGCAACCCCAACGCGCCGGCGGCCACCGGCGGATCGGACGACTGGGCGCTCCTCCTCCTCGCCCTGATCGGGCTGGGCGGCGGCTACCTGCTCCATCGCCGCGGGGTGATCTGATGGCGAGCTGCGCCAACGCCGACGCGCTCTGCAACGCGCTCCTCCCGCCACCCGTGGGCCCGTTCGGCCTCGCCTGGGAGTCGCTGGGCTGCGGGCTGCCCTCCGACTACGGGGTTCCAAGCTGCGTGGATGTGACCGCCTGCTGCACCTGCTGGGACCCGTCCAGCCTCAAAAGCCAAACCGTGTGCTGCGACGGCTCGACCGGGGTGGGGCCCAATCCGGAGACCGGGACCTACACCTGCCCGGGCGGATCGTCGGCGCCGGCGCCTCCATCGACCGGCGGCAGCGGCGCCGATGACCTTTTCCTGCTGGCTGCCGCCGCGGCTGTCGGGTTTTTCGCCTGGCACTACCGGCGCCGGCGGTGAGTCGGCGGCGCTCCCCGCCCGGGTGGCAGCCGGCCGGGCGCAAGCCGCGGCGCTCCGTGGTCAGTCACACCCAGGCGCTCCAGGTGACCCGGGATGACCTGGCGCTCCTCCCTGGCATCGTGTTCGGCGATATGATGCAGCCGCCATGCCCGTCACCACTCCGGGTGCCCCGCCGCCCAGCACCACCGACGCCCCCGTAGCGTCCATGATCCCGAGCGGGGGTGACTGGCAGCTCATCGCTCCGCTCCAGGCCGTCTCGGTCCCCGAGGACACCTCGGCGATCGGGGTGGACATGACCGACCATCAGATGTCCCCTTACGGGCAGACCCAGTTTCTCGACTACCTGCTCGCCAACCTCCAGGAGAAGGCCGCCGAGCAGGGCAAGACCCTGTACGGGGTCTGGATTTGGGGGTCGCCCACCCAGATCAAGTCGAGCCAAGGTCAGGGCGGCCACCGCTTCGTCGTCGTGACCACGAGGTAAGCCCGATGTGGGATGTCCTGACTGCCCTGATCGCTGCGGTAGCACCGCTCATCATCCCCCTGCTCATCATCTGGCTGGTGGTCACCCACTGGCAGCAGCTCAGCGCCGCCATTCATGACCTGGCGAACATCCCGGCCATCATCATCGGCCAGACGGCCGCGGCGCTCACCAACGAGGGGCTGATCTTCGTGGGCGGGTTGGCGGTCATCTCCATCCTCGGGTTCCTGGTGATTCGCAAGGTCGAGCCGAAGGCGCCGACGCCGGTGTTCGCTGCCATCGGGCCCCAGGGCTACGGGCCCATCGCCGGGGCGGCCGCACGGGCCCCGGCCTACGCGCCCTATCAGTTCGCCACCCCCTCCACCTACACCTCGGGCTTCCCAACCGCCCGCCTGTCCTACAGCTCCCGGGCGCCGTTGCCCGTGCCGAGCCGGAGCCGCCGCCGCTCCTCGGGGTAGGTGCTCCGCCCGCTCGGGGCCGGTGCTATGCTCGCGCCGATTCCGCCGGTTCGTTCCCGGCAGCCAGCCCTTTGAGGTGAGGTCCACACCATGCCCCGGACGCCATTCCCGGTCATCGAAGCCGGCATCGCGCTCGTGGTCGGCGCCGCTGACGGAGTGGCGGCGAGTTCCGACACCAAGAACTACCGGGTCAGCCTCGGCCAGCGCCGGAGCACCTGGGTGGAGGGTGGAGCCCTCGCCCTGGGCCTGGTCGGGTGGTGGATGGATCAGCCCGGATGGGGTGATCCGCTCATCATCTCGTCCGCGACGCTGATCGGCCGCCAGGCCGGTTTCCGGGCGACCTACCCGAGCGGGGCGCTCATCACCAGCACGCCGTCGCCCACCCCCAGCACCGCGCCCTCCATCCCGGCTGGAGCCCTCGGCTACCGTGCCTCGGTGGCGCCGCGGATGGCCCCCTACCGCCAGTCCAGCCGGGTGACCGTCGCCGGCTGACCTGGACGATCCTCAACACCGCGAACATCCACCCTTCCAACCGCGTGAGGATATGAGCCCCCACGCGCGTAAGAGGAGCCTCCCATGGCATCGGCCTCCCCAGTCCTGATCTTCCCCCGGGCCTCGCTGGAGCAGTCCGCGATCACCGCGCAGCGGCAGCGGGCCAACAAGGCGGCACAGGCGCTCGCCCGCGGCAGCTCCACCATCAACAACCTGACCGCGCGCCTGCTGCGACCGACCGACTTCAACAACACGCAGGTGCCGACCGGGGCGAACATCCTGGCCCGGCTGAGCAACCCGGTGGCGCTGGTCGCCAACACCTACGCCACCGACGTGTTCCCGAACTGCACCCCAGGTCAGAACCAGGGGATCGTGCTGACCCACTTCACGGTGTTCAGCGCGGTGCCCTTCATCGATGAGGTGACGGTCTACGTCGGGGCGTTGAAGGTGGCCGTATTCACGCTGGAGGAGCTGTACGCGCAGGGCGGGGCGCAGTCCAAGGTGGGCTACCTGTTCGACCCGATCATGGTTCCGCCCACCAACCACCTCCGGATCGACCTGCTCAGCTCGGTCCCCCTGGCGATCGGCGCCGAGCAGTTCGGCCTCGGCGGCTACATCGGCGAGATCGTGGGCTACACGGTCAACCTCCAGGACAACAACGAGGACGACCTGGTGGCCCAGTTCGACGCGGGCAACCGGGTTCCCTCCTGATCTGATCGGACACCATTTCGCGAAGGGGGCGGCCTGATCGGGGCCGCCCCCAGCGCGTGCCATAGAGAGGCAGCAGCAAGGTGAGACGCGGACACGGCCAGGTCAACCGCGAGGAGTTCGGGCCCATCGCACAGATCGGGGATGTGGTCGCGATTCGCGACAACCCGAACTTCGTGACTGACGACTCGGTGCATCCCTTCTACGTGGTCACCGAGATTCTCACTGCGCAGCGGGTCGGCACCCTTAACAACTTCGCCGGAATCCTCGGCCTGTGGTGCCAGACCGCCGCCTTTGGGGCTCCCTATGCGGGAGACGCCGCGTGCCAGGCGGGAATCAACCTCAACATTGCCATCGCGGGCAAGGGCAACAACGCCCTGATCCCCAACGCCTTCCAGCTCCAGAAGCGCCAGTTCGCCCAGTGCCGGTATCTCGTCAAGGCGCTGCCCGACTCAAACGGCGCCTACGTGAGGGCGATCGATGACTTCGCGATCCAGGTGCAGGTGCCGCCCCAGACCCCGCGGAGCACACAGCAGACCACTGGGGTGATGAGCGCGCAATCCCAGGGCTCCGACCCGGGCGACGCCGTGCAGTCGCCAAGCCCGGGCAACAACGTGGCGCAGCCGAGCGCTCCCAGCAAGGACCCGTTCGACTACGTGGGACGTGACGAATTCTGGCTCTACGGACCGGATCGCAAGGGATCGGTGACGATCTACAACAACAACCCGGCCGCCACCGTCCAGGGTGCCATCGGCATCGCGCTCGGGATGTTCGCCTTCAACCTGGTCCCCCTTCCGCAGGACAACCTCACCGGGGATTGGTTCCTGGGGCAGAAGGTTGTCCGGCCGGCGAGCCTCAACCTCGATGATGTCATCGTGATCCCCTGGGGGACGCAGACCGCCCCGCCGGGCGTGGGCTCCGCCACCCAGACGACGAGCTGAGCGTAGGATCGCCCCATGGCGATCGACTTCGCTCAGGCCCCGGGACTGCTCGCTGCGGAGGGGTGTATCCCGACGCTGGCCCAGATACTTGCCTGGGTTCCCCGGGCAACGCGCAAGCGTCACTTCACGGTCACCGTGGGCAGCGGCACCCCTTTCAAGGTGCCCTTCTCCGCCGGTCGCATCGCCTCGGCGATCGTGCCCGCGGGCGCGGTGTGGGTGGGTGGGGACAGCTCAGTGACGACCACTGGCCCCTCGGGAGGTATCCCGCTGACTGCTGGTCAGCCCTTCACCTGCGGATTGGAGGAGGGAGACTCCGACACCTGGCTCATCGCAGCCGCCGGGCCTGTGACGGTGGCCTGCATGGAGTTCCTGCCGACGTAGAGCCATTGGCTGAGGAGCAGTAGATGGATTCCTTCACAGTCCCCCCCGGTCAACTGCACGACCGTCTCGCGAGCTACCTTGGCCGAATCCCGCAGGTCCAGGGCGAGATTGCGACTTACCTGGAGTGTCAGGGCGAGACGACTGGCAACTTCCACATCGAGCTGGGAGAGATACGGGTGGTTCGCGACACTCCGGTGGTCACCCCACCATGAACATCGGCGTTCCGAGTGGCATGGCCAACCCCATGACTGCGGCCGGGGACATCATCGTCGGCGGCGCCACCGCCACGCCGGCCCCACCGATCCGTCTCCCCCTGGGGGCGATCGGTGATGTGCTCACCGTAGGTGCCGGCGGACTTGGATACGCCCTCCCCGCGCCCCCTATCACCTGGCCTCTCACCAACGCCGGCGACATGGGCTTTCAGCCGGATGGGGTGGCCAACAATGCGTTGACGCTCAAGAACGCGGCCAATGCCGCCCACGGCGTAGTCATCACAGGCACGCAGAACTCACCCGTCGTCATTAGTTCCGACGTGGAAATGGAGTTCGAGATCGACGGTGGTATCTACGGTCCCCAGCTCTCGCTCACCAACAAGGGGGCTGACGCCATCGGTGGCGGCCTGAGCATCGTGAGCAACTACACCGATGGGACCAACTACGGACTACTCCTCGACGCGCAGGGGTCTCCAAGTGGGCTTTGGATCGGAGGGCCACAAGCCAGTTTTGTCTCGATAGGGAGCATCCTCTCCGTGGCCTCCCTCGTTGTAACCGGCAATGAGAACGTTACCGGCTACATGATCGCCACATCCGGGATCAAAAGCACACGGATCACCAAGCGGGTGCTGGCCGTCGCTGGCCCGGGTGCGACGCCCATCATCAACACCAACAACTACGACGTCGTCCACCTCACCGCTCTGGCCACCCCGATCACCTCGATGACTACGAATCTGAGTGGGGCGCCGGTGGACGGGGACACGCTCCGGATCTCCTTCACCGACAACGGTGCGGCGCAAGGGATCACCTGGGGCGCGAGCTTCGAGGCATCGACGGTTGCGCTGCCCACCACTACGGTCATCTCCACGCGGCTCGATGTCGGCTTCTTATGGAATACCGAGACGAGCAAGTGGAGGTGCGTGGCCGTCGCCTGAGCGGCCATGGCCCTCGCCACCCAGATCACCGGTCTGTTCACAGGCGGCACCACCCTCACCTACGGGCAGGCGGTGACTCCCGGTCACACGCTGCTCTGCGCGACCGCTGGGACCAACGAGGTGACGGCGGTATCGGACAGCGTCAACGGCAACTGGACCGTGGTGGGCGCGTACACGTACCAGGTCCCGCACTGGCTGACCCTGTGGAAGTTCGTCGGTACCGCGGCTGGCACTCCCCAGGTGACCATCAATCAGGCTTCCGACATTATCATCGCCGAGTACCCGGATGGCGACGTCGATCAATACACGGGCACCGCCAGCGGCTACGACGGTGGCGGCAATATGACTGCCGGACCCACCGCTGCCCTCGTGGCGTCGGGCGAGGTGGTGATCGGCATTGCCACCGCGACGAGCACGAGCAACGACCCCTTCACGGCCGGCAGCGGTTTCTCCATGGAAATCCAGGGCAACGGGCCGGGTACGGGCACCTACGGCTGGGAGGACATGACGGCGGCCTCCTCGGCAGGGCAGTCCATGGCGATGACGGCAGCTCAGGCGGTCAATTTCGGTGCCATCGTGGCGGTGCTCAAATTGCCCGCGACCAGTTCCAAGGGCTCCTTCATGAGCTTCATGGTCGGGTAGACTGTGAGGCCAGTGAGATGACGCTCCGAACCGATCAGAAGGTGGGCTTGGGACTAGCCCTGTTCGGTGGTCTGCTGGTGCTGTTCGGCGCAGGGGTTGAGAACCAGCAGCCCCTCACGCCGACGCCGACGCCCACGCCGACCCCCACGCCGACGCCGTCGCCGACCCCGACCCCGACGCCGACCCCCACGCCGACAACGCTGCCGCCCTGCTCGACTTGGCCACCCTGTCCCCGCTGGAGGTAACATACCCCCGCGAACCCGGGCCTTAAGGATTCTGCCATGACCGAGGTCACCCCGACTCCTACCCCGACCCCGAGCCCCAGGCCGACGCCCACCCCGACGCCCACCCCGACGCCCGCCGCCCCGGAGCCCGTGACCCTGACCATCACCCCGAGCGCCGATGGCACCAGTGTCTCCATAGCCGTGACCCTGGAGGGAGTTACCTACTCCGGCACGATCAGCCAGGAGGGGTCCACCCCGACGCCGGCGAACATCACCATCCAGGTGGCAGGACTGACCTACGCTGGCGCCCTGGCCGCCTCCAAGCCCACGCCGAGCTGATCCTCCGATGCTCACCAGCGCCCAGGAGAAGGCAGTCGGCATCGGGGTCATCGCTGCCGGGGCAATCGCCCTGCTCATGATGGGTCGGGAACAGCCGTCGCCCACGCCGTCGCCGACCCCGACCCCGACGCCGACCCCCACGCCCACGCCCACCCCAACGCCGACGCCGACCCCCACGCCCACTCCGACGCCCACCCCCACGCCCACTCCGACGCCCACCCCCACCCCGACCCCCAC
>Ga0187870_1002996_pt1 | contig 13461 bp, 9 predicted proteins | sample June2016WEW_13_1_3_FD_132974 | JGI IMG/M metagenome (GOLD analysis project Ga0187870, IMG submission 132974) | Peatland microbial communities from SPRUCE experiment site at the Marcell Experimental Forest, Minnesota, USA - June2016WEW_13_150 | ecosystem: Environmental > Terrestrial > Soil >... | reverse complement strand
TGTTACCCGGAATTCAGCTTCTGTTATCATGATTTCATGATACATGACAAGCAGATTCGAGTCCAGCACTATTTTTCAATCAAGGCCAGTTTATAGAACAGGGTTACGTGGCTGAGCAGTTACAAACAAACACTATTGTCATTTTTGAACAGAGCGTTATAGTACTAAAGTACGCACGCTGTAGTATTAACGGTGTGGTCTATAACAGTTTTTCCACAGATGACTACCCGCTCTAATGCCCCCGCTTCCTCCGCATCCGGGCTTACAGCCCGGCCTGAAAGAATGCGGAGTACATCCGAAGCGGTGGGATAAGAGCGGAGGCGGCATCGAGCCCGAAGGCACTGCCCCCGGCCAGCACCCGGCAGGAACATCCTGGCCGGGGCATAATCTTTCATGTCGGCCTTCCTAGAAAAATTCCGCTGAACCTCATCGTAGCCCATAAGGAAGGAAGTATTTCCGGGGTGGTAAACGACATGAGGATCGTCTTCGGCAGAAAGCCTAATATTTTGATCGTCATGTCTCAAGGGCCGGCGGATGAAGATACCGGTTTCAGCAACATTGCTGACATTTCACGCCTTGTCTATGACTAACAGTAACAATTGCCGCAATTACCCTCCGCCTAATAAAGGAATCAACGCTATACGATCCTCATGCCCGACTATATTGTCCAGTGTGGCAATTCCTCCGTTAATGAGAACCGACTGTATATCCTGAGCAGGAACTCCCAACATCTTCACAATATCTCTGACCGGGATCGGCTGTTCCAGCTCAATGGATGTTTGATTGGTACCGGTTCCCGTGAATTTTTTAAGAGGACCGTAGCAGAAGACCTGTACCGTCGTCATCGTTCGTCCTCCTAGAAAATATCTGCTAACTCATTCTCGGGAACATCAAAGGTCGTATTATGCGGGGATAGCTTTTCCTGAGCGAGGAATTCCGGTAATCTATTGGTTACTTTGCCTAACCCGGCCTGCTCGTTAAAAGAAGCTTCTAATTTGAGTAGATTTAAACCCATGGTACGATGATCTTCGGCAGTGTACGGCTGCCCGGTAAAAGATGAGATTATATCGGCGATCAGTGGAATACCCTGGGGATTGTCCATAAAGCCAAAAGTGGTAAAATCACAGAGTCCAGTGTTATTAAGAGCTGCTGTATTGATTTGGAAAGCCCGTGACAGCGCAATCTGACCTTCTGGTTGGAGTGGGTCACAGAGAATACCACCCATTCGGTAGACACTGGAGGCGATGGTATAACCGGCTGTGTGATCGGCGCCCATTGGAGATGTGGCATAGGTGACACCAATGTCTTTGGCACTGCTGGGTAGATAGCCGGCAAAAGCCTGCTTTTTAGCGCAGGGAATTCTTTTCACTCCGAGGACTTTGCCAGTTATTTGAGTTCCCTGACCAATCAGCCTACCGATTAAAGTTCCCTTTTCGACTTGGTACAGCAGATCAATTGCCTTGTCGGCATCCCCGAATTCCAGAACACCGGCTTCCATTGCTACCCCGATGGCTACTCCGACCTCGATAGTATCAATTCCGATATCATTGCAAATCCGGTTCATTTCGGCAATTTTATCGAGATCGCTGATGCAAAGGTTTGAGCCCATGAGTACCACGGTCTCATATTCCAGCGGTGACACGATCGGTTTTCCTTTGGCGTTTACAAAAGTATTGGAGCAGCGAATCACACATCCTGGTGAGCACTGGTGACCCATGATGCCGCCCCTGGCCTTAGCGAGCTCGGCCTGTTTTTCGCCACTGATTTCCGCAGCCTTGTCAAATTGCCCAGAGCTGAAGTTTTTAGTAGGGAGAACGCCTGCCTCGTTCACAGGACCTACTGCGCCTGCGGTTCCTACGCTTGCAAGACCCTGGCTGGTAACCGGATGTTCTTTCAAGATTTTAGTAAACTGTGAGACCGCCTTCCGGAAGGCTTCTTTTTTGGCAGCTTGAGGCTGGGCGGTTGCTTTATGGACCACGATCGCCTTCAAACCCTTGGAAGCCATCACGGCGCCCAGGCCGCCTCTACCGGCGAAGCGCCCAGGATTACCTTCCATATCCGATACAGCAATTCCCAGCGTGGGGTATAGTTTATCCGCACCGGAGCCAACCGTAATGGTGCTGATCTTTTCACCGTAAACTTCCCGGAGCTTGTTTGCCAGTACATAGTTACCCAGACCAGCGTAGGGTGTGCCATCATCAAGGTAAGCCCCCTGGTTATTGATGACCAGCACCTTTGGCTTATTAATATCTTCTGGGCAACCCTTGATGATCAGGGCCTTGATGCCATTTCTGGCGAGATAGGTAGCTGCTGTTCCTCCTGCATTGCTCTCCTTGATACCACCGGTCAGGGGACTCTTTGCTCCGATTGATAACCTGCCGCTGCTCGGCACTGCAGTGCCACCAAGCAGTCCAGGCGCGAATACAAGTACATTGCGACCACCCAGCGGATCACATCCGGGATCTACATGCTCGCTGACCAGTGTTGATGTCAATCCTCTCCCGCCGAGCAGTGTGTATTTTGCAGGAGCCTCGTCTAAAGTAATTCGATCATCAGTCATGTCGATAGTAATGAACTTAGCCATCTTGAATGCCTCCTTATCATTGGGATATTTTATTGACTTGCCATCAAAATTATCTGCTGAGGTAAGCTTATGGCCTCATGATGAAAACAGTTCAGTTTAGCCTACTAAGGCTATTGACATAATCTGATATTGTTTTAAGGCTCATAAAAACGCCTCAAAGATAACGTATGTTTGCGTGAAAATAAGTACTGTCAGCCCGCGTTTATTATAACTGACATGCAAGTTATATGCCATGCAGTTAATCGCTGAAATGCTTGAAATAAAAGGCATTACCGTTTTTTAGCGCCCAAAGTTGTAGAGCTAAAAATTGATAATTAAGGATTCTAGTATGGAAACCCCCGTTTTAGGAAATAGCACTGCCCTATATCGTAGCCATTATAAGTAGGTACCACTACATGAGGCATGGCTGCTGATCAAAAAGGACTTTTTGCCTTAATCATTAATAATGGCCTTTATGCTTCTCTCCAAGCCTGGTTTACCGCTGAAGGCGATGATCTCTTGACCGTCAATCACCTTAGGTAGCCCTACTAAATGATGGGTACTTTCCAGTCTCATGGCTATTGCCTCTCATTGGCATACCGATGAATTACATAATACATTTTAGAATCAAGACTCAAACCCATTAATATCAATAGAAATCAGTTTTATAGTTCGGTGTGTAGGGCAAAATGATACACGGTTGTATTTTTTGTACTGCGGAAACTAGTCTGCATTATTTGCGAAAATTCTTTGTATTAGGCTTCCATAAAGCTTTTGGGTGGCAAAATCACTTTGGCATGGTATTTGCATGGATACATGTTGTAATGTTTTTTCAAATTAAATAGATAACTTGTCTATTTATAATAAATGTTAACTTGAAAGGAGAATTTAGGCATTTGGAATCAAAGGATTATTATCACAATCGAATCATTACTGCTGAGCAAGCGGCAGCAAAAATTGAAAATGGCGATCAGATCATGCTCGGACACGGAGTGGGGATGCCTATTGTTTTTCCTGATGCCCTGGCGAAACGGCATGATGAACTAAAGAATGTCAGGATTTATCACGGAGTAGCGTATGGGCCGGCTCCTTATTGCGCAGAACATATTGACCCCACAAACCTCAGCTGCAGAACATTGTTTGAATCCGTAAACACAAGGAAAGCATGTGCAGAAGGAAGGGGAGACTTTTTCCCATGTCATTTTTCGGCGATGCCGGCAAACATAAGATCGGGCAGGGTTCCTATTAACGTAGCGATTGTTCATATAACACCGCCTGACAGGCACGGCTTCTGTTCTTTTGGCATATCAGTCGATTATCAGCGGGCGGCTGTTGAAGTTGCACGGTTGGTGATTGCAGAAGTCAACCCCAACATGCCTCGCACGTTTGGAGATACGTTAATTCATGTGTCGGAAGTTGATTATTTTGTAGAAAGCGATAATCCCCTTTACACCATTGGTATGCCGGTAATAGGGGATGTTGAGGAGAAGATTGGGCAGCATATTGCCCTGTTAGTTGATGATGGCTCTTGCTTACAGGTTGGCATAGGTAGCATTCCGGAGGCAGTCATGAGATTGCTTAAAGACAAGAATGATTTAGGTATTCATACGGAATTATTGTCTGACGGGATAATGGAATTAATGAAAAAGGGCGTAATTAATAATAAACGGAAGACCCTTCACGCAGGAAAAACGATAGCAACTTTTGCCGGAGGCTCCAGGGAGTTCTACGACTGGTTACACGAAAACCCCTCAGTAGAGTTTTATTCGGTTGACTATGTGAACTACGCCCACATTATTAGTTTAAACGATAATATGGTTTCAATCAATTCCGCTTTGGAAGTTGATTTGCAGGGGCGGGTTAACGCAGAAGCGATCGGAGTGTTTCAATACAGCGGCGTTGGGGGGCAAGTCGATTTTATTCGCGGTGCTACATGGGCAAAAGGGGGGAAATCGATTATCGCATTACCGTCTACAGCGAAAAATGGTACGATATCCCGAATTAGCGCCGTATTTTCTCCGGGAACTCCGGAGACCACATCCCGTAATGACGTGGATTACATTGTGACTGAGTTTGGCGTTGCGCATCTTCGCGGAAAAACTTTAGGGGACAGGGCTCGTAGGCTGATTGCCATAAGTGCCCCTAAATTCCGGGAAGAATTAAAAGAAAAATATGAGTTTATTTATGGAATAAAACTGTAGTTTTCCCAAGTAGTATTGTATTAAATCATAAATAAACTAAAAAACCTTAAGGAGGTAGCATTAGAAATGATCGATTTAAGCGGTAAGGTAGCTCTTGTAACGGGTAGCAGTAGTGGTATTGGTAGGGCTACGGCACGTGTGCTAGCCGGCCAAGGCGCGGATATAGTATTAAATACAATTGCCACTGATCGACGGGCTCTTGATTCGGCAGTTCAGGAAATCAAAGCGTTGGGTGGGCACGCCCTTGGGTGTATTGCCGACGTTGCAGATTTTGAACAAGTCCACAGGATGGTGGAGCAAGCTCTGAAGGAAATGGGAAAAATTGATATACTTGTTAACAACGCCGGTATCCCGGGGGAAGCCAGTGAAATTGAGAAAATGTCGATCGAACAGTGGAACCGCGTGTTGTCTGTGCATCTTAACGGAGCCTTTAACTGTTGCCATGCCGTGGTTGGTCAAATGAAGAAGTTGGGCTGGGGGCGAGTCATTAATTTGGCTTCAATATGGGGGATGAGTGGTGAAGCAAACTATACTCATTATTGCTCGGCGAAGGCCGGTTTGATGGGTTTCACCAAAGCATTGGCTAAAGAACTAGCCGGTTACAAAATCACAGTAAATGCCATTGCTCCAGGCGCCACCAAAACACCTCTTCAGGATCTGATCGAACCAGCAGTCCTTGATGCTTTACGCGAGACCATTCCCCTGAAAAGGTTCGCAGCGCCGGAAGAGATGGGTTATCTGATTGCGTTCCTGGCTTCGGAAGAGGGGGGATATATTACAGGACAAGTGATTAGCGCAAATGGTGGTAGCCATATCGTAGGAATTTAATGTGGGGAGGCAAGAAAGTTGAGCTTAGATAAATCAGCGGGTGAAAGCCGCGAACTTAAAGGACTTGTTTTCGACATTCAACGTTATTCTATTCACGATGGTCCCGGAATTCGCACGCTGGTGTTTTTAAAGGGATGTCCCCTTCATTGCTTATGGTGCTGTAATCCGGAAGGTATCGAAAACTTCCCTGAATTAGTCTATTTCAATAAACGATGTATTGGCTGCGGTAAATGTCTAAAAACATGTCCGAACAATGCAGTTTATTTCTTGGATACCAAAGGCTTTATAACCGATCGGGACAAATGCCAGAGATGTGGTCAATGCGCAGAAGTTTGTCCACCTAGAGCGCGGGTGATCTCCGGTAATGCATATTCAGTAGACGACGTTCTAAAGGTTGTAGAAAGGGATCGGCCCTTTTACATGAGATCGGGCGGGGGGATGACCGTCAGCGGCGGGGAAATAATGCTACAACACCGTTTTGTTAGCACGTTGTTGGAAGAGGCGCACCTAAGACTAATTAATACTGCTATTGAAACCTCGGGATTTGGCTCCTGGGAGAACCTGCTAAATATTCTAAATCACACCGATTATATTTTTATGGATATTAAACACTTTGATAGTGACCGCCATAAAGAACTAACCGGCGTTCCCAACGAGATTATCCTAGCAAATGCGCTACGTGTTTCGGATCATGCGTTAAGTTCTGAGCCAAGAAAACCGTTCATTATCAGGGTACCGATAATACCTGGTTTTAATGATAGCGAAAGTAATATCAAGGCAACCGTAGGGTATGTCAAAGAGGAGTTAAAGGGCGTCAGCAAAATAGAACTCCTAGCATACCACCGTCTTGGTACAAGCAAATGGGAAAGGATCGGAAAAGTATCACCTACTGAGGCACTTGAACCGCCATCAAAGGCGAAAATGGAGGCCTTGAAAGAAATTGTCGTACAGGCGGATCTTGAATGTAAGGTTAGGTAGGGAATGCCTATTAACCAAAAGGGGGGTTTTAATCATGAGCGTAGGTGCAAAAGCAATAGAGGAGGATCGGACGCAAAGGCTTAACAAAAGGTTAAGAGCTGTTAAGCCGGAGATTTGCCTTGAAAGAGCAAGGCTTGTAACCGAGTCATACAAACAAACCGAAGGAGAGGCAATGATCATTCGTCGGGCTAAGGTCTTGCAGCATGTCTTAAATAACATGAGTGTTTACATTTTGGAAGATGAATTGATCGTTGGCAAACAAGCGGGTAAACACCGAGGGGCACCGTTATTCCCCGAAACAGAAGCTGTTTATATCGAGAAAGAGATCGACATTTTCCCGCAGCGCCATACAGACAGGTTGCTCATTAGCCCGGAGGAACGCAGGGAGTTGTTAGAGGAAATTCTCCCCTACTGGAAGGATAAATGCACAGAGACACTCGTCTTTAAAGAACTTCCCGAACATCTGCATTCGGCTTGGCTAGGTGATGAACACGGCATCTTTCACCCGGAAATTCACATTCGTGGTTCGCTGGGCCATATTGTTCCTGATTACGAAAGGATTCTCAAGGAGGGCTTTACGGCTCAAAGGGATAAAGTTCAAAAGAATTTAGAGAGCTTGACGCCTTACGACCCAGAGACCATTGCCAAACGTCAATATTATGAAGCGACAATTATTACCTGTAATGCCGTTATTAATTTTGCTTGCAGGTATTCGGAGAAAGCCAAGGAAATGGCGGCCAAAGAGGCTAGCCCGCAGCGTAAACAAGAATTAGAGAAAATAGCCGAGGTTTGTGCCCGGGTTCCTGCTTACCCGGCACGGGATTTCTGGGAAGCCCTGCAGTCCTATTGGTTTACCCTCTTGATTTGTTATATCGAGCAAAATGGCCTTGCTGTTTCTGCGGGCCGCTTTGATCAATATATCTACCCTTATTATATAAAAGACATTTCTGACGGTAAACTCACGAAAGAAGAAGCCCAAGAAATTCTTGAAGCTTGTTGGGTGATTCACACTGAAATCATGAGAGCTTACGATTTGGCGTGCGCCAAATACTTTAGCGGATTTGCCATCGCTTTGGACTTGGACCTAGGCGGAGTGGATAAGTACGGTAAAGATGCGACTAACGAGCTATCTTATATGTGTCTGGAAGCAGATAAAAAGATAAACAATCCTCAGCCCAACTTTTCCGTTCGCATTCACGATAGTTGTCCCGACCAGTTTCTTCTGAAATCCATTGAGGTGGTCCGCGATGCTGGTAATCGAATGGGCGGCGGGAAGCCGGCATTCTATTGCGACGAGGTTATTATCCCACTACTTGTTAATGACGGCGTGCCCCTGGAAAGGGCTCGCAATTATGCCATAGTGGGTTGTGTAGAACCGGTTGCTCCAGGGGCTACCTTGGGCATGACCAATGCCGCGATGTCAAATATCGCAAAAGCATTGGAACTGGCCTTAAACAATGGTAAATGCAGGCTTTGTGGCAAGCAATTTGGCCCCGAGACCGGTGACCCTAGAAGATTTAAAAGTTTTAACCAAGTCTTGGAGGCTTTTGAAAAGCAGGTCGAATGGTACGTCGCTAACATGATTGAAACGTTAAACTTTGTTCAAACCATACATCAGAAAGTATATCCTCTCCCCTACTTTTCGACAGTGCTAGAAGGCTGCATTGAGGCAGGAAAAGATTGTACACAAGGGGGAGCATTGTTTAACTATACCGGGCCCCAAGGTGTAGGCCTAGCGGACACTGCGGATTCGTTGGCTGCCATAAAAACCTTGGTCTTCGAGCAAAAGACAATGGGCATGGACCAGCTTTTAAAAGCATTAGATAGGGATTTCGCAGGTCAGGAAGACTTAAGGCAAATTCTTATAACTCGTGCGCCAAAATACGGCAATGATATTGACGAAGTCGACTCCTTGGCAAGATATGTGGCGCATGTCTATTGTCGGGAAGTTAAAAAAGGTCGAGATCCGCGCGGGGGTCACTATAGACCGGGATTGTACGCAGTTTCAGCCAATGTATCGTTGGGTTTGAATGTAGGAGCTTTACCAAGCGGAAGGCGGGCGGGAACCCCCTTGGCTGACGGTGGGGTTTCAGTTAAGCATGGTATGGATATCAACGGACCGTCGGCGGCGATGCGCTCAGTGGCCAAACTTGATCATGAGGAAGCAACGAATGGTACGCTTCTAAACCAGCGGTATAACCCTAACGCACTTAGCAGCCCGGAAGATGTCAAAAAACTGGCAGATTTAATACGGACTTACTTTGCCTTGGGTGGCCTACATGTGCAATTTAACTGTATAGATTCCAACACCCTAAAAAAAGCGAAAGCAAATCCAGAAGAATACCGTGGCTTACTGGTACGCGTGGCTGGGTACAGCGCATTCTATGTTGAACTGGATGACAGCGTTCAGGAAGACATTATTAATCGTACGGAGTTTTCCGAAGTGGGGTAAAAAACGAGACATACTGACAGAACTGCTTTGCAGATAGTGGTGAGAATATTGAAAAAAAGCTGAAAGGAGGGGGTGAACAATACTTAGTCCTTGCGTCAACTTGAAAAAGGGAGGTGAGTGGCAGGCTAACCGTTTCTTCGAAGGTAATTAATTTAAGAATCAACATGAATTGGATATAAAAAATAAAAAAAAATAAACAGGAGGGTTTTTTATGGCGATGGCAGCACCCGAAATTGGGCAAAGGAAAACGATGGAGTGGAGAGCCGGGCAGATTAAAGAGGCCGGTTCTACCCCAAGGGTTAGGAAACTGAACCAACAGTTCCACTCTCAAATGACTTCAGTTTGTCTAGATAGAGCCCGAATCTACACCAAGGTGATGAAAGAAACTGAAGGAGAGCCGATGATTATTCGGCGAGCCAAAGCGTTTAAGCAAACTATGGAGGAAAAATCGATTTTTATTCTGCCACACGAGTTACTTGTTGGTAGTGAAGGATATAAGCAAAGAGCAAAAACTATATATCCGGAATGGAATGTCTGGTTGCGCGACGAAGTTGATACCCTTGATACGAGGCCCCATGACCCATATGATATTACGCCTGATCAGAAGAGAGACCTGAAAGAAGAGATTCTTCCTTATTGGAAGGATCAGTATTGTGTATCAGATTTGTGGTTTAAGAGATGCCCGCCTGAAATAATTGAAAGGGTAACGGGTAATAATATATGTGAAATGTCGATCATTCGGGAAAATACCATATCGCATTACCTGCCGCCTTATACCTATCTTTTTGAGGTGGGATTCGAAGGTATAAGACACGATGCGGAAAAGAAATTAGCAAAATTGGATTTAACCCAACCTGAAAGCGAGGAAAAGGCCAATTTCTATAGGGCAGCAATTCTTGTTTGCGAGGGCATGGAGGCCATCGGCATGAGATTTGCTAACTTAGCACGAGATATGGCCAAGCAAGAGAAAGACGCTCAAAGGAGAAAAGAACTCGAGCAGATTGCCGAGGTCTGTGAATGGGTTCCGGCTAACCCGCCTAGATCCTTTAGAGAAGCTATGCAGTTCTTTACTTTTGTTCAGATCTATTCACACGTCGAAGGTACAGGTCCTTCACATTCCCCTGGCCGGTTTGATCAATATATGTACCCGTTGTTTAAGAAGGATGTTATCAATAACAAGACATTAACCGGGGAGCAAGCCCAAGAGTTGCTTGAATGCTGCTGGATCAAAATGAGCGAGATCGCCTGGTTTATGAGTGATCCCGCATCCTATTACTTTGCAGGCTATGGCCCGTTTATGAATCTTACCGTTGGGGGGCAGTTGGTCAATGGTAAGGACGGGACAAATGAACTGACTTACATGGTAATCGACGCTATTATGGAAACCCGTACGTACCAGCCAACCGTTTCCGTTCGTTGGTGGCAAAAAACACCGAAGAAACTGAAGCGGAAAGTGGCAGATTTAATTTCCATGGGTATGGGCCATCCCTCAAATTTCAACGATGAAGTTGGTATTCAAATGTGCCTAAACCGGGGTTATACCATTGAGGAGGCCAAAAACTGGGCGCCTATTGGCTGCGTTGAGCCTGGCGTAGAGGGGATGCAATACGGACTTACGAATGCGGGCCAACTGAACATGGGCGGTATGGTCGAAATGGTCTTAACAAACGGTGTCCAGCGCTTGACCGGAAAGAAACTGGGCGCAGAAACGGGTGATCCTAGAAACTTTAAGAACTTTGACGAGTTTATGGAAGCGGTCAAGCAACAAATTTCCTTCTTCATCAAGCACTGGTGTGTTGCAGACTTGTGCGCAGAAAAACTTCACGCAGAAGTTGCTCCTACTCCTTTTCAATCCATTCTCACCTTTGGCTGCATGGAGAAGGGAAAAGATCTCACGCTAGGCGGCGCAAAGATCAATGTCGGGCCAACAATTGTTGCCATAGGGGTTGCCGACATCGGAAACTCCCTGGCAAGTGTCAAAAAACTTGTCTATGAAGATAAGACTTTGACAATGGACGCACTATGTCGGGCTTTGGAGATTGATTTTGCGGGTTGCGAGGACTTACGTCAGCAGTTGTTATACCAAGGACCGAAATTTGGAAACGATGACGAATATGTAGACCTGTTAACTGCTGAGATTATGGACCACTTTGCGAAGGAAACATGGAAATACAAGTCGACGAGGGGCAACAAACTTGATAGTGGGATTATCCCGGTAACAACTCATGTAGCGCAAGGAACAGGGGTTGGGGCCCTTCCCAGCGGCCGAAAAGCATGGGCTCCTCTCGCTGATGGGTGCTCACCCATGCAGGGTACGGACAGGAATGGGCCAACAGCGGCAGTTCTTTCCGAGACCAAGATCAACCATGAATACCTCTCAGATGGCACCCTTACCAACATGTGGTTTAATAAGAGTGCCTTAGATGATGAGGAGGGTAGGGATAAGCTGGGCGATCTGATAAGTACTTATTGCGACTTGGGAGGATTCCATATCCAATTCAACTGTATCGATAAGGATATGCTCAAGGAAGCCCAGTTGCATCCAGAAGAATATCCTTCCCTAATGGTGCGGGTTGCCGGGTATAGCGCCTATTTCGTCGATCTCTCTAGAGATATCCAGAACGATATCATTTCCAGGACCGAACACCAGTTGTAATTAGAGGGGGGCACTCTCTAGGAGAGAGTGCCCCGCTTACTCATCCTGACTGCAAACTTAATTTAAATTTAAAGGAGGTTTTCAATATGTCTATTGGAATGGGGATTTGGCTATCTATTTTTACTGCTATATTGTGGGGAATTTATGCTGTTCCTCTCAAAATCACTGGGGCTCGCGGGCATCATCCTCTATCGTTTAATGTTGGTGCAGCAGTAGGGTTTACTCTGTTAGGATGGATTGTAACCCTGGTTGTTGCTCCTTCGAGCATCGGAGTCACAGCCTCAACGTATGGTGGTTTGCTTTGGGCGCCTATGGCAGTAGGTTTTCTCTTAATGGTGGGTCTAGCTTTCGGTTTTACTGCGATCGGTAATATCGGGATGGCCCGGGCTATCGGAGTTTGGAACATGTGTTGTATTGGCGGAGCCCTGATCGCCATTCTGTTTTTTGGCGAGATGCATTCGTCTCCTGGTTGGGCTCTTGCAACGTTAATTATCGGTGGAGTGATCATTGTCGCCGGCGGCATTACTGTTGGCTGGTCAAGTATCATTCAGGCCCGGGCAGCTGCAGCCGAGGGAGGCGCCGTCTCGGATACAACAGGAAACGCTACGAAAGGCTTCACCCAAGCGATAATTGCGGCCATCTTTTTCTCAGTATTTCTTGTACCAGTTATCGCGGCTCCAAAATTTTCGGCGGGCTTCCCCTATGCCTGGATTGCTTGGGGAGGCATTGGGGCAATTATCGGCGCAGTAATCAGTGGATATATTTTCATGGGTTCTAAGTTTAACCAAACTTTAAAGGTTCCATTTAGTTTTTGGTGTGGAGCGGCTCTCGGATGGGCGATTTGGACTGCAGGCTACATGATGTTGACTCCGGCGATAAACGCTCTTGGACTTGCGGTAGCGTATCCAATCGCGTTAAGTAATACCATTGTGTCGGCGCTTGTGGGAGTCTTTGTTTTTAAAGAATTGAAGGGTGCTCCCAGGGCCGCACATTATTACACCTGGTTTGGAATTATCATAGTAATGATAGGAGTGGTATTGGTCTCGTATGCACGAACTGTGCCGCCAATTCATTAAGACGCATAATTGATCATTTCCGATATGGGTTTATCTGGGAACTCTTTTCGAGGGTATCTTACCCATAGTGCAAAACAGATATGTGGTAAGATACCCTCACCTAAGAACACTATCTATGCTGATGGGCCGATGATGCTGAAGGGGCGAAGTTGACCCGCGATGCGACCAGCTTGCGTATTGCTGCCGGTGTTCTGACGAGATGGCGAGGTGAATTCTACTGGGCAAATCAGCGTGGTCCAGACAGCCACGGCTAGTTGGGGGGTCAATTTTCGAGTGCCAATGGATCACTTTTAAAAGATCAAAGGTTGGCCATCAGCCCAAGGGTGGATCACTTTCAATTAGCGCGGGTGGATCAGTTTCGACAGGGTGACAATATCACAGTCCGACGACATGTGGATCAGTTTCGACTTGACGATCGCAAGTAATCAGGAGTAAAATAATGATTCTGGTGCGGAAACCCCCACTTTAGAAATATTGACACAGTATATAGTATTTATTCAAGTTTATACCACTATATGTAGTATGGTGGATGACAAAAAGAGACTTTTTGCATCGGAATCAATAATTTATACGAGAGGAATTTATGATTCTGGTGCGGAAACCCCCACTTTAGAAATATTGACACAGTATATCGTTGTTATTTCAAGTTGATACCACTGTATGTAGTATGGTAGCTGACTAAAAGAGACTTTTTGCATCGGAATCAT
>Ga0187870_1002991_pt1 | contig 13477 bp, 13 predicted proteins | sample June2016WEW_13_1_3_FD_132974 | JGI IMG/M metagenome (GOLD analysis project Ga0187870, IMG submission 132974) | Peatland microbial communities from SPRUCE experiment site at the Marcell Experimental Forest, Minnesota, USA - June2016WEW_13_150 | ecosystem: Environmental > Terrestrial > Soil >... | reverse complement strand
TATGGCAAGGTCGGATACCGACGAGCATGGACGACTTATCGGCTCGTCCGTCGGGCTGGCTGTTCCCAAAGACCGCAACAACTGGGGATACCTCAGCGAAGTCCACGGCTACGGAATGAACGAGCACGAGGCCGCCGATTTCTCCGAAGACCTTGCGGCTGGAATGCTTGGAACGACTCTCGGCCTCGAAGTTGACCCCAACAAGGCGTGGTCGGAAAAAGAGCAGGTTTACAAATCAAGCGGCCTGTTAATCAGAACCACGAACATCACGCAGACGGCCCGCGGTATGAGAGACCAGTGGACGACAACAGTGGCGATTGCGATGTTCCTGTTCGACTAATTACATATCCGCCGCGAATGGCTTGGCCATCCCTTTGCCGGAAGGCATCCCTTTCGGGAACGGGAGACCGCAGAGAAAATAATATAGAATAATTGGCGGGACCAATGGCAAAAGCAGTGTTTCTCAGTGACATCCCGAATCAATACCGCGACCCGGCACGGGCAAAGGTAGTTATTGTTCCTGTCCCTTATGACAAGACGAGCAGTTGGGGAAAAGGCGCGGACAAGGGACCGGCAGCCATACTTGAGGCCTCGGAGATTGTAGAGAACTACGACATCGAAAGCGACTCCGAGCCCTACAAGGTCGGGATATTCACCGACAAACCCGTTACGGAAAGCAAATCGCCGGAGAAAATGGTCGCCGCCGTCGAAAAACGTGTGAGCGAACATCTGGCAAAGGGCAAATTCCCCGTCCTGCTCGGCGGCGAACACTCCGTAAGTATCGGCGCGATACAGGCACAGGTGAAAAAATACGGCAAAGTAACCGTGTTACAATTAGACGCACACGGCGACCTCCGCGACGAATATCACGGCTCAAAATGCAGTCACGCCTGCATTATGGCGAGGGCACAGGATATCTGCAAAACCGTCCAGGTCGGCATACGAAGTATGGACACATCCGAAAAGCCGCGAGCCAAAAAGAGTCATATGTTTTTCGCTGAGACAATCGCAGGCAAGACCGGCTGGATAAAGAAGGTCTTATCACTGCTCAAAGGCAACGTCTATGTAACGATTGATTTGGACGTTTTTGACCCGTCGATAATGCCCTCGACCGGCACACCTGAGCCGGGCGGACTTTTGTGGTATGAGGTTTTGGATTTGCTCAGACCTGTATTCCGCAAGACCAACGTTACGGGATTCGACGTCGTCGAAATGTGCCCGAATCCGAACAACAAAGGCCCCGACTTCTTAGCCGCAAAACTGGTTTACAAACTGATAAGTTACAAATTCGGGAAGTAATTCACTTCGTTATTCGTTATCCTGCCGCTTATGTGCTTGCAGCCATTTTGTAACCCATTGTTTCGCCTGGTCAGGGGACTGTAGTTTGCCTTCCAACTGGGCGATATACATTTCATTTGTGAGTTGGCCAAGCGATGGGCCGGGGACGGCGCCGAGGGCCATAAGGTCGTGGCCATTTAATAATGGCTTAGGGCGTAACTCCACGCCTTTTAACTGCTTTATTCTTTTCCGTAATTTGATTAAAGGGCCGACGGTTTGATTGCTCGCCTTTTGAATGGTCTTTTGCAATGCGAAGAGGTCGTCAAAATACGGCTCGGATAACAGCAATTTCAATTCAGCCAGCGACAAGTCCTTAAGCAAACTGCCGCGGTTATCCAGAAGAAATTCGATTTGCTTGTTTTGGTTTCTGCTGAGCTTGAGCAATTCGCATTTTTCAAGTGCGAAATCGGTCTCTAAACCGACGAATAACCCCGCCAAACCCAGAGGAAAATCAATTTTTTTGGGCAGATTAGCGAGCATACGAACCGCAAATCCCGCGCCGGGGCAGCCGCAACCGGAAAAAATATGGCTTGCCAGACCCGTCTCAATCAGCAGTTCTAATCCTTCGGCACGGTTGGGGCTGACCAAAATGCCTTCGAGTTCGGCGGCGATTCGCTCACCGCTGATTTTGGTAATGTTTTTTGCGCCGTCGCATATCGCGGCTTTGGTTTTCGGTTCGATTGCAAAACCGAGCTGCGTTGAGAACCTCACCGCCCGAAGCATACGCAGATAATCTTCGCCGAATCGTTCGGCTGGTTTGCCCACGGTTCGGATTATGCGTTTCTTCAAATCCGCCTGCCCTTTGTAATAATCAATCACCTTTTTGGCGATGGGATCGAAGAACATCGCGTTGATGGTGAAGTCCCTTCGGGCAGCGTCTTCGCGCGGGTTGCTGAAATGCACCTTCGAGGGGTGCCTGCCGTCGGCGTAGCCGGATTCAGTCCTGAATGTGGCAACCTCAATCTGGATTTTATCAATCAGGACAACAACCACGCCGAATTTTGCGCCGACTTTGAGAGTCCTGCGGAAAAGTTTCGCAACATCATTTGGCCTGGCATCGGTGGCGACATCGTAATCCTTGGGCTTTCTTTTCAGAAGCATATCGCGGACGCAGCCGCCCGCCAGCATCGCCTCAAAGCCCGCGTCCCTTAACTGCCTGACAATCCGAATCGCCGCCTGTTTATTTGTCATTTGCTTTACGTCTTTTTTAGTATTGTTACCGCCATATTGCCCCACTGGCGAGTTTCGATGATTTTAAGCGGCCCGTATGATTGGGACAAGACCGTATTTCGATGAGTGCGAACAATCACGAAGCCGCCCGCCGAAACGCGCTCGCTCAAACGAGTCAGCAACATCGCCAATGGCGAGCCCGCCTGCGTATTGGCCGAATCAACATAAGGCGGGTCAACAAACGCAAGGTCATATTGCGGATGTTCGGCATCCATGGGCCAGACGACACTGAACGCGTCGGTTTTAACTATTTTCGACTGCCCGGCAAACCCCGCCTTTTCGATATTCTGTTTAAGGACCGGGGCGATTTGCGGATTCTGCTCGACGAACGTTACGAATACCGCCCCCCTGCTGAGCGCCTCAAGGCCAAGCGACCCGACGCCGGCGAAAATATCCGCAACCGTTTTATCCGCGGGCAGGTCGTATTTTTGCAGAACGTCATAAAGCGACTGCTTGACCCGGTCGGTAATGGGACGCGAATCCATTCCAGGCGGGCTAAACAGATTCATTCCGCGTTTTGAGCCGGCGATGATTCTCATTTTTACCCGCCGTTCGTTTGGTGGGTGTTCCAGTAATCGATGGCGAGAACCTTATCGATACATCCGCCGAGCGATTTGCCGAATTCTTTATGGGCTGGGTGATTCAAATACGTATCCCGGTCCGCCGCACTCGAAAACGACAAAACAAAACAATGTGTGAAACCCTCCGAACGGTTCTCAGTACTAACGTTGGTCCCCGCTTCAAAACCCTTGATAACGTCGATTTTGCCCGGCAGCGACGCGAACGCCTTCTCGACTTCCTTTATTTGTTCGGGCGTCGTTCCTTCCTTGAATTTAAACAGCACGACGTGTTTCAGCATTTTTGGGCATGCCTTCGGAGATTCACCCTTTACCGCAACGCCGCATTTTTCGGTGTGAATGTTTACACACCCGCTGCATACAACCGCTATTATAGCCAGACACAACATATTTCTAAGCATCTTCAATTACCTCCAATATTTATCTTTGTTTTAAAGCCGACAATGCGGCAAATTCTACCAGCACGCAAGAGCAAATTCTACGCCAAAATCCTACAAACATGTCGGGGTATCATAGCGTATTATTGAATAACAAAAAGATTGTTGAAAGGAGCATATTATGAGCAGGATATTAACAATAGCCATTGTAGCAGCCGTAATGACACCATTGCTTTTCGCGGCGGAACAAAAAATGACGAAAGCACCGGATTTTACTCTGACCAACTACGACGGCAAAACAGTCAAACTCTCGGACTACGCAGGCAAAATCGTCGTGCTCGAATGGTTCAGCTATGAATGTCCTTTCGCAAGATACAACTATGAAAAGACAACTGCTGTTAACGACCTTGTCAACAAATTCAAAGACAAGGGCGTGGTATTCCTCGCGATAAACAGCACAGGCCACCAAGAAACTGAGAAGAACAAGGAATTCGCGGAACAGTTCAAGGTGAGCCATCCGATTCTAAATGACAGCAAGGGCACAGTCGGCAGGGCATACGGGGCACAGACAACGCCGCATACCTTCATCGTCGATTCAAAAGGCAACATTGCTTACGCCGGCTCATTCGACAACGCACCATTGGGCAAGATTCCCGAAGGCGCACAATATGTCAACTACATCGATAAGGCGCTGGGTGAGTTGACCGCGGGCAAAGCAGTGAGCATCGCAGAGACAAAGCCATACGGCTGTTCGGTGAAATATGGGAAATAAAATCCGGTCGAGGTGGCCATTAATTTTCATTCTTGGTTTTGTCGCCGTGGTAGTAATCGCCGCGTCAGCACAAAAACAATCGTGCACGACGTGCCCAATCGTCCAGATGTTGAAGGGTATAAGAAGCTGTCAGGTGGCCGAACCAAACTCATCGCCATCTAACGTGGAACCGAACACTAAGCCGGCACAATCAAATCAGTAACGGGCATGGCGCAGAGGCGGAATTTGTCGGCGGCAAGCGTTACCGTCTTCCACTTGGGGCTGCGCTGTTTCATAAACTTTACGTAATCCGCAAATCGCACGGCTAAAAACAAATACTTATCTTCGTTGAAATCGAAAATCTCCCTGCCATCGAAATCCACGTCGATATTCTGAAACCGGTACGCGAAGATAAATGCCGAGTCGTAATCATCCCCGAGCGTTTTTTGCCACGCAGCAAGACCATCGACGTCCTCCGTCGTTACCCAGCACTCCAGACGAGACAGGCCCGCCAGCGTAGTGCCTTTGAAATGTCTGCCCTTCACCTCCGCGATTATTTTTTTGCCCGACGAAGGGCACAGGAGAAAATCGAAACTCTTCAATTGGGACTTTTCATAAACGGGCTTATGCTGGTCCGCAGCGGGGACATACTCGATGTGGTTATCAATCAGCCAGTTTTCGAAGGCCTTCTCGTAATGATTGGGTGCGTATTCCTTCATCAGCACTTTTAGGGGTTTTTGAGAAAATCATTAAGTGGGACGGTTTTTTGCTGCCCGGTCGCCATATCCTTGACAACAATATTGCCTGTTTTGAACTCATCGCCGATTATTACGCAGTATTTCGCGTTCTGCTCCGAGGCATTTTTTAACTGTTTTGATAATCCCGCTGCCTTATAACTGAAAGCCGATTTGAAACCTTTTGTTCGCAATGCAGCCGTTAATTTTACCGCCTCGTCCAAAAGCTCACCGGCTATCGGCACAACATAGTAATCAAGCGTCCTCGACGTAATTTTCTTATCGAGCAAGCCCTTTTCTCGAAGCAGTATTTCAAGAACACAGTCGCCCATACCCATCCCGGTTGCTGATACTGCCGGCCCGCCGAAATCACGCAGAAGATTATCGTATCGCCCCCCGCCGCAGATTGCGCGAAGGTCGCCCTGAATATCGTGCACCTCGAAAACGATGCCCGTGTAATAAGCAAGTCCCCGGACGATACCCGGGTCAAAGACGCAGTAATCACTTATCCCCATCCGGTTCAGCCAAGCAGCGCAATCTTCAAGCTCCTTTATCGCAATCTCAAGCTGGTCCCCGGCCTCGGCTTTTACAATATTCTCAATAGAAGTAACAGTTTGCGATTGCATAAAGGCGATGATGCGACTCGCCATATCGCCGCCAACCTGTTCCGTCAGCGTCGCCGAGAACACCTCCGGGGGCAGTTTCGCTTTCTTGTCCAATAACGTATAAAGCGGATTCAGCTTCTCGTCGGGAACTCCGATTTTTTTCAAAACCACCGCCAAAAGTTTCCTGCTCGACATTTTTACTTTTATGTCCTTCGGCGTCAGGCCGACTTCACGCAGGTAATCAACCGTTGTGAAAATCACTTCCGCGTCCGCAAGAACGCTGTCTTCGCCTATGACGTCGATATTCCACTGAAAAAATTCGCGCAGACGGCCTTTTTGCGGTCGTTCTGCCCTGCAAAGCCGCGGCAGCGAAAACCACTTTATCGGCTTAGGCAAGGCGTTGATTTTCTGGTTGACCATTCTCGCCAGTGTGGGCGTAATTTCGGGCCTGATTGCCAAATCCCGCTCGCCCCGGTCTTTGAAGGAAAACAACTGCTCGACGATTTCGTCGCCGCTTTTGATTTGATACATCTGGAGATATTCGAAGATAGGCCCGTCGTATTCCTCGAAGCCGTTGCGAATCGACGCCTTCTTCCAGCCATCCACAATCCAGTTATGGACTGCCATTTCCTCAGGATAAAAATCTCGCGTCCCTTTTACAGGCGGTATCTTCATTGTCCTTCGTCCTTAACACTACACTTTTGTCGCCAAATACTATATGCTATACAAATCCCAGCGTCAAGAAATGTAGAAGGAAACCAGATGCCGAAAAATGAGATTGAAATTATATATCAGGACGCCAACATAATCGTCATAAATAAGCCCGCGGGCGTATCCGTTACAAAGGACCGTTCGGGCAAGCCCCAGCTCACCGACCTTCTCGTCAAACAGTTGGGCAAGGAGATGACCGCCAAGCTGCGTCTTGTTCACCGTCTCGACAAGGACACTTCCGGCGTGATGATTCTCGCCTTGAACCGGGCCGCCCAAAGGCAATTCGCGGATTATTTTTTCAATCGAACCGTCAAAAAAACCTACCTCACACTCGTCAAAGGCGCAGTCCTTGACCCGGAAGGCGTCGTGGATGCCCCCATCGCCCCCTGCAGAAAAAAGCCGGAGCTTATGATAATCGACCACAGGGGCGGCAAGGAATCCGTAACCAACTGGCGGCTCCTCGCGAACTTCGGCCTCGTATCGCTGCTCGCCGCCACCCCGCTGACGGGCAGGACGCACCAGATTCGCGTGCATCTGGCCAGCGTAGGTCTGCCCTTAGCCATCGACCCCCTCTACGCGGGCAGAGAGCCAATTATGCTTTCGGAATTCAAAAGAGATTACCGCTTAGGCAAATTCCAGGAAGAAAAACCCCTCATAGAACGGCTCACCCTCCACGCATATCAAATTGTTCTTCCGCCGGAACTTGTCCTGCCTGCCCTCGAAAGCAGTTATCGGGGGAGCAACGCCGAAGGTTCAGGAATCCAGAATAACTGTTTTATCGCCAAGCTCGATAAAAAATTCGCCGCGACAATCAAAATGCTAACTAAGCACAACCCCAGAGGCCCCTCGGCCTTCTTCAACCCCACCGAATTCGACAGAATCCTCGCAGGCCAGGCGATTTAGTGGAAGAAATTCTTTATCACTGGAAATGATTTGAAAAATTCAAACGCCGGCTCATCCCTGCGTGTTATCGACAAAACATTTTCCCCGAAACCGAGCTGCGCAAGGACATATTTACCATACGCCAATTGCCCGATAGCAATCTGGCCGATAGCTACTTGTCCCAGGCCAAAGTAAACGCCTATGGCCACCTGCCCTATTGTCGCAAGCCCAGCCGATACTTGCCCCAGGCCGAACAAAAAGCCAATTGCAAATTGTCCTATCGCGAGCAATCCGATTGACATCTGGCCAATCGCGATAATGCCGCAGGCGATTCGCCCAATGGCGATTACGCCCTTGGCAACCACTCGCCTTCCTGTTTCCGGGTTCCTGCCGTATGTGTAATGTATCAAAGGCATTCCCAGCCATTGCGCATGCGATTTGAACTCGTGAAAGCTCATCCCGTTCTCGTAGCCATACCGCTTCCACGTCCCTATCGCCGTCCCCTCAACTTTATATTCTATCTTCTCAAGAAATGTATTGGGCATAATTAAACCTCCTGACTATTGTGTCTGATTCCTTTGAGCAGCCAATATCGCGGCAAACGCAATCGCCGCGGTTTCGGTTCGCAGAATCGTATCTGATAATAGCACAAATTGAATACCTCGGTTCTTCAAAAACGCATCTTCATTTTCCGTGAATCCCCCTTCCGGGCCAATCAAAGCAGCAACATCCTTTGAGCCAAAAGGTTGTCCTGCCAATGATGGGCAATCACCCGACATACCCCCCGCCAGAATCCGGCAGTTTGGGCTGTCTTTTTTTATCGCTTCGATACAATCCTGCGCATTCATCGGCGAGTCAATCTGGGGCAAAAATAATCGCTTGCACTGCTTGCCCGCCGAGATTGCCAGGTTCATCCAGCGGTCGAGCGCCTTCGGGTTGGCCGGCTGCCTAACCGTTCGCTCGAAAATCACTGGGCATATCCGCTCAACGCCCAATTCCGTACATTTTTCAATCAGCCAGTCGAATCGCTCGCCCTTGGGAACGCTCACCGCAATAATAATACGCCGCGACTTCGGCATTTCGCTTCGCCGGACGTCCTCGATTTCGAGGGTAACGATATTCTTCCTTATTCCCGATATTACCGCCGTCGCCAGCCCACCCAGGCCATCGAAAAGCTCAACTTTATCGCCTGCCCCCAGCCGCAATACCGCCAAGTGATGCGCCTCCGTTCCTTCAAGCTCAATCCTCGGCCCGTCTATTGAATCGCAATAAAATCGATGTAATCCCATAATCGAATCATACCCGCAAATAACATAATTGACTATCTTCCACGGAATTCATAAACTACGGTCTTTAAGAGGAAAATGCAATATGCAGGAAAAGAATATAAAAATCGGTCTTGTGGGCTTCGGCACCGTAGGCGCCGGCGTCGCTAAAATTATCCTCGAAAACGCAAACGCTATCGCCGCCAAAACCGGCCTGCGATTAGAGCTTGCCTGTGTGGTCGATGCCGACCTCAAAAGGCCCCGCCCCGTCAAGCTGCCCGATGGCCTGCTCACCAACGACCTCAACCGGCTCCTCAACGACAAATCAATCTCAATCGGCGTCGAACTCGTCGGCGGAACCAAAATAGCCAAAGATATCCAGCTAAAGATGCTCGCCGCGGGTAAACACGTCGTTACCGCAAATAAGGCGTTATTGGCCGAACACGGCGCGGAGCTTTACGCAGCCGCCCATAAAAATGACCGCTGCATCGCCTTTGAGGCAAGCTGTGCGGGCGGCATACCAATCATTTCAGGTATAAGAACCGGCCTCGCCGCCAACGACATCAAGGCAATGTATGGTATCGTAAACGGAACCTGCAACTACATCCTCTCGAATATGACCTCCAAAGGCGCCGACTTTGCGGATGCGCTCGCACAGGCACAGCAAAAGGGCTACGCCGAAGCCGACCCCACCCTCGATATCTCAGGCGGCGACAGCGCACACAAGCTCGCGATATTGGCCTCAATCGCCTTCGGCTCCTCAATTGAAATGAAAGATATATACGTCGAAGGCATACAACTCGTCTCCAAAGACGATGTCCGCTTTGGCGGCGAAATGGGTTATGTGCTTAAACTTCTTGCTATTGCTGAAAATGATAATAAAGGCCGGATTTCACTCCGCGTTCACCCCTCGTTTATCAGCAAAGAAAACCGTCTCGCCAAGGTTGACGGCTCATTCAACGCCTTAAGCATCTTCGGCCACGCAGTCGGCAACGTTATGTTCTATGGCCGGGGCGCTGGTATGATGCCGACCGCCAGCGCGATTGTCGCCGACATTATCGAAGTCGCCCTCGGCAATTCCGCGACCACCTTCAAAAATCTCAACCTCAAACCGCACGCAGAAATAGCGGGCTCGATTGACAAAATCGATAACCTCGTCAGCCGGTTCTACATCCGCTTAATGGTCAAGGACCAGCCCGGCGTTTTTGCGCAGATTGGCAAAGTCCTCGCCGACAACGCCATCAGTATCTCAGGTGTCCTCCAGCACGAAGCCACCGGCCAGGACAATACCGTCCCCGTCGTGATTACCACCCATCCGAACAGGCAGGATAAAATCACCGCCACCCTCAAAGGCCTTGCCGACCTCAAAGCCGTCTGCGACAAACCCGTCTGCATCCGTATCGTCGATATCCCGGAGGACAAGGAATAATGACCTAATTCTTTTGTCATTCCCGCGAATGATTGCTGGCTTACAACGTGACTTTATAAACGGGCAAAAAGGCGGGTAAACCATTTATTTTAAGACAGTTAGGCGAATAACGCAAAAAAGGCACTTCGAATAAAATTTTGATATAATTGTGGCATTGAAAGGATTGGTTGTGCATCCAAGCATTTAATGTGGGAAATGTCAGTTAAAACAGCTTTTGAGGAAATTATGCAGAACCAGCAAAAAAACGCAAAAAACCAGGGTAACATTGGCAAAAATGACATCGGAACATTACAGAGATATTCTGGATTGGGATGTTGAAAACTGGTCAAAAACCCTCCCATTCTGGATGGAAAAAACCAGGCTCGATTTATCCAAATGTTATGCGCTGGATATTGGGGCCTATAATGGCGGCATAAGCCTCTTCCTCGCTCTCAATGGTGCTAACGTTGTCTGCTCCGATGTTAAAGGGCCCACAAAAAAAGCAAAAACTATTCACGAAAAATATGACGTAGCCAGTCGTATTTCGTATGCCTCTGTCGATGCTCTCGCTATACCGTTTCCGGATAATTCCTTTGACCTGGTTACCTTCAAATCCGTAATGGGAGACAGAGGCACCTATTGCCAGCGGGAAAAAATGATGCGGGAAATCTATCGCGTCCTAAAACCACACGGAGAACTGTGGTTCGCCGAAAATCTGCGAGGATCGGCTCTCCACATGATGGCCAGAACCTTTTCGCACCATCGAACATGGCATTACTTTACGGCTAATGAAATAATCGCCCTTTGTGAGCCGTTCTCCGTTAAGAATTTTAGATTTTATGGCTGTCTGGCTGTTTTTGGAAGATATTATATCATACAAACCATCCTCGGCAAAATCGACCGCTTTTTCGACGCCGTTATCCCCTCACGCTGGAAATATATACTTTTTGGCGTCGTAAAAAAAGGCAGCAAGTAGAAAGGGAAATATCGAACAATATGACCATAATGCCATTCGGGACATCGTACTAGGAAAAAAGAATGTAACTTTTTTATTGACCTGTTGCGTCAAGTGCGCAGCACGGCAAGAAGGATTTTTAAAATGGCAAGATTTCCAAGAACACATGCCTGCCGGCAGGCAGGAACGGGCAAAAAAGCTGATAAGTTGCTTGTTTTAAGGTAGCAGATGCCAACGCGACACCTCTTACAACAAATACATTATAAGTTATGCCTGAATCTGTGAAAAAATCTTTCGTCATTTTCGCGTATTTTGTCCTGATATTGGGTACCTTGCTTGTCTTCTGGCGGGTACACAATTTCGCTTTTGTTAATTATGATGATAGTGACTACGTTTACGAAAATCCACACGTTTTGAACGGCCTGACCGGGGATGGTGTCATCTGGGCTTTTACCACCAACCACACGGCCAACTGGCACCCTTTGACCTGGCTTTCGCTTATGCTCGATTGCCAATTGTTCGGTACAAACCCGGGCCGGATGCATCTCGTAAACCTGCTTTTGCACCTTGCAAATACCCTGCTGATTCTTGCGATGCTCAGGGAAATGACCGGCGCACTATGGCGGAGCGCATTTGTCGCGGCGGTTTTTGCTATTCATCCGATGCATGTCGAATCGGTCGCGTGGATTGCCGAACGCAAAGATGTATTGAGCACATTGTTTCTTCTGCTTACATTGGCGGCTTATGTCAGTTATGTAAGGCGCCGCGGCCTGGCCCGCTATGTGCTGACAGTGTTGTTGTTCGCATTGGGCCTTCTTGCGAAACCAATGCTCGTTACTTTGCCGGTCCTGCTCCTGCTTTTGGACTATTGGCCGCTCGGTCGCTTTGACTCACACCAGACCATTAAGGCCACGTCTGGCCAAAAACGTCAACCCTTATCCGCCCATGATAAACGCCTGACCCTGTACCGTGCGATAATCGAAAAAATTCCTTTCATTGCTCTTTCCATCGTCTCAAGTGTAATTACGTTTCTGATTCAGCTGGAGAGCAGTGCAGTGGCACATATCGATGCTCTTCCTTTGAAGGACAGAATTGCCAATGTCTTCTTATCTTACGCAAGATACATAGGTAAACTGTTCTGGCCGCAAAATCTCGCGGTATTTTATCCTTTTGACGTCAACAGCTTTGCGGTTTGGCAGGTTGCGATGTGTGTTTTATTATTGCTCGTTATATCCATTTTTGTAATTCGTTTTGGGCGAAATCAAAAGTATTTGCCGGTGGGCTGGTTTTGGTTTGTCGTAACGCTTGTGCCCGTCATAGGTCTTGTTCAGGTTGGCCAGCAGGCCTTTGCCGACCGCTACACCTATATACCGTATATAGGTCTTTTCATAATGATTGCGTGGGGTTTGCCTGAGCTTCTTTCGAAATGGCCACAGCGAAAAATCGCTCTCGGCCTGTCGATGGTAATAATACTGACAACCCTCGGAATATGCGCGCATCGGCAGGTCAGCTTCTGGAATAACAGCTTTACCCTCTTTTCGCACGCCATCGAGGTAACGCAAAACAATTATATTGCGCACAATAATCTTGGTGTTGCCTACAACAGCATTGGCCGCTACCAGGATGCGGTAGAAGCTTATAAGCAGACCATAAGAATCAAGCCGGATTACGCCGAGGCACACTATAATCTTGGTGTTGCCTACGACAAACTTAGCCGCGGCAAGGATGAGATAGAGGCCTATAAGCAGGCCATAAAAATCAAGCCGGATTATGCCAAGGCATACTATAATCTTGGCGTTTCTTATGAAGACCTTGGCCGCCACCAGGATGCGATAGAGGCCTATAAGCAAACCATCCGAATTAAGCCGGATTATGCCGATGCATATATTAATCTTGGCGTTATCTATTACAAACTTGGCCGCTATCAGGATGCGGTGGAAACCTATAAGCAGACCATAAGAATCAAGCCGGATTTTGCTCTGGTGCACTATAATCTTGGCGTTACCTATGTAGTAACTGGCGACAAGAGTTTGGCCCTTGAAGAATACAAAATTTTGAAAAACCTCGATACCGCCAAGGCTAACGAATTGTTTAAATTGATTAATAAATAGGTTTTCCCTAATAACATAATAACCTGAGAGCAAAATCTATGTCCTCAAAAACTGTCTTATTGGCCATCCTTATCACCTGTGTCTGCGCCGCCGTTATTGCCGTCCATTGGCCAGCCCTGTCCGCACAGGCATTGTCTTTCGACGATGACCAGTATCTTGTCAATAACACCTTGGTCAAAAGCCCCGGTTGCGTTTCCGCCTGGAAGTTCCTTTCTCAAGTTTTGGAGCCGTCAACGGTAAGAGGATATTATCAACCCTTGGCGATGATTTCTCTTATGCTCGATTATTCCCTTGGAGGCCGGGTCGAAAATCTTTTGCCCTTCCATCGCACAAGCCTTGCCCTCCATACTGCAAATACCGCATTGATCATTGTGCTGCTCTATCTGCTTTTTGGTGAGGTGTGGATTGCCGCGGCCGTAGGTCTCTTGTTCGGCCTACATCCTATGACGGTGGAAACTATCCCATGGGTCGGCGAACGAAAAACCCTTCTCGCCGCCTTTTTCGCCCTCTGGTCACTCCTCTTCTACCTCCG
>Ga0187870_1002972_pt1 | contig 13538 bp, 8 predicted proteins | sample June2016WEW_13_1_3_FD_132974 | JGI IMG/M metagenome (GOLD analysis project Ga0187870, IMG submission 132974) | Peatland microbial communities from SPRUCE experiment site at the Marcell Experimental Forest, Minnesota, USA - June2016WEW_13_150 | ecosystem: Environmental > Terrestrial > Soil >... | reverse complement strand
GTAGTCCCTATTTCTGTAAGGCTGCATAAGCTTCCTCCCACGCATCGAATATTTCTTCGGCCGATTGCTCGTCTATCACCTGGATAGCGAATCCCGCATGAAGTAGCACGTAATCGCCGACCTTGGCCTCCGGGGTCAGGGTGATGTTGACCTCCTTGGTGTTTCCACCCACGTCGATCTCGGCGGTATTGCCTTTAATGCTCAAGATTTTGGACGGTATGGCCAGACACATTTTCTCTGATCACCTCGCTCGCGATGTAGACTTGGCCGAGAGAGACCCCCCCGTCATTGGTGGGGACCTTCCGGTGGTATAAAACCTGAAAACCCGCTCCTGCCAGCTTCTGGCGCAGCAGGCGGAACAGCAGCTTGTTCGCGAACACGCCCCCGCTCAGGGCCACCTTACCGAGACCTGTGTCATCACGCAGCTTCCGGAGCACCTCTTCGATCATGGCCGCCAATGTCCGGTGGAACCTGCCGGCGCTGACGCCGGTCGGCGTGCCCCGCTCCAGGTCGCTCAGGATCCCCTCGAAGATCCCCCGCGTCCCCAACTGATAGGGCCGGCTGCGGCAGTTGAACTCGTATTCGTAGCAGTCCCGCACCCCCGGGTCGGCCACGGTCTCCATCTCGATCGCCGCCTGCCCCTCGTACTGCACCCTGGTACAGATCCCCAGCAGGGCGGAGACGGCATCGAAGAGCCGTCCGCAACTGGAGGTGGGCACGGTATTGAATCTATTCTCCAACTGGCGCACCAATACCTGTTGCTCCTCGTCCCCGAGAGTGGACAGGTACTTGCGGCCGCGCCTCAGGCCGGGGGCGCCGAAGTGCTCGTAGAGATATGTCAGGGACATCCGCCCGGGATGCTTGATGGTGATCTCCCCGGGCAGTGGCATGTAGGCCAGGTGCGCCATCCTCTCCAGCCTGGCGGGGGTTCCGGCGAAGAACTCGAAGCCCCAGATCGCCCCGTCGGTACCGTAGCCGGCGCCGTCGCAGATCACCCCCAGGGCGGGGCCAGGCGCCTTGTTTTCCGCCAGGCAACTGGCCATATGGGCATGGTGATGCTGAACCCCGATCAGGGTCCGGCCTTCCTGGGACTTCGCCCAGCGGGTGGCCATGTAGTCCGGATGCAGGTCAAAAGCGATAATCTCCGGCTTGACGTCCAGCATTGTCTCAAAACGCGGTATGGTGTACAGGAACTGCCGGTAGTTGCCGTAGTGGTTCAGGTCGCCCAGGTGCTGGCTCAGGTTGGCGCCCTTCCCCTTGGTCAGGCAGAAGGCGCCTTTCAGTTCGCCCCCGCAGCCCAGGATCACCGGCACGCGGGTGCCCTCTGGGCGCGGCAGGTCAACCGGCAACGGCACGTAGCCCCGGGCGCGCCGGATCATCTGGGCCTCCCCGTCCACCACCGTCGCCACCGAGTCGTCGCAACGGTTGTAGATCTGGCGGTTGTGCATCAGGAAATAGTCGGCGATCCCTTTCAGCTTCACCAGGGCCTCGTCGTTATCGATGATCAGCGGGTCGTCGCTGATGTTGGCGCTGGTGGCGACCAGGATCTCCAGGCCATCCTCGAACAGCAGGTGATGCAACGGCGTATAGGGCAGCATCACGCCCAGGGTGCTGATCCCCGGAGCGATCTCCGGAGGCAGGTCGTCCTGCCTCCTCCGGTCGAGGATCACGATCGGGTGGGCCGGAGTCTCCAGTAGGGCGGCCTCTTCCGGGGACACATGACAGTACTGCTCGACTACTTGCAGGTCGCGGCACATCACCGCAAAGGGCTTGAACTCCCGGATCTTGCGGCGGCGCAGGTTCGCCACCGCCTCCCGGGAGCAGGCGTCGCAGATCAGGTGAAAACCGCCCAGTCCCTTGACCGCCAGGATATGGCCGGATATTAAAAACTCGTGCCCGAGCCCCGGGTAGACGCGGCCATTCAGGTCGCTCAGGGTCACCTGCGGGCCGCAGTCGGGGCAGGCGTTCGGCTGGGCGTGGAAGCGCCGGTTCATGGGGTCTTCAAACTCGTGGGCGCAGACCGGACACATGGGAAAGTCCCGCATGGTGGTCTTGACGCGGTCGTAGGGAACATCCATGATGATGGTGAACCGTGGTCCGCAGTTGGTGCAGTTGGTGAACGGATACCTGTAGCGCCGGTCCTGCTTGTCCCGGATCTCCCGGTAGCAGTCCTCGCAAACGGCGACATCCGGCGAGATCATCACGTCCCGGCGGTCCCCGGCCTCGCTGTGCTTGATGAAGAAATGGTCAAACCCCTGGACCTCCCGCTCTGTGATCCGGTGGTCCATGATCATTGCCAGTTTCGGAGGCTTGTCGATCACGGTGCGATAAAAGGCCAGCACCGTTTCTTCCGGGGCCTCGGCCCAGATAGTGACGCCCTCGGAGGAGTTCAGCACCCAGCCCCTGATCCCGTACTCAGTGGCCAGACGAAAAACAAAGGGGCGGAATCCAACTCCCTGGACAACCCCTTCGATCTTGATCTCGCGGGCGACAGTCTCCATGACACCCTTTCCCCCGTTCTCAACGCTAAACAGCCAGTACAACCCAACTGACATACAGATCTTAGCACAAAGGACATCGGGGGACAAGGGTCTGTCGAGGTGTTCAACTGGCTCTAAGCTTCAGTGGGGGAAAGCAATCCCCCACTGAAGCTTAGAGCCAGTTAATACAGTGGCGTAGCCGCTCTTATCCCACCACTTCGAAGAAGCGGGGGTATTAGAGCGGGTAGCCATCTGTGGAAAACATTGTAGCAGCAGACATTGTCGCAGGCGTCCAGGACGCTTGTAGGAGTTCAGGATGACAGGGAACGGTACTTTTCCAAATAGTTGATGACGGCAAGGATATAGGCCCCGTGAGACCAGGTCAGCGGGGCTACCGATAAAGGTTTCCCGGAGTAGGGATGGATCTGCTCTGAGAGGACGCCGCTCTCCATCCGGTAGTCCGCCACCCACTCCAGAAGGCTGCGGGCAAAGCCCAGTTCCTCCCGGTTCCGGGCCTTGGCGGTGTACCATTCGCCGAGCCAGATGGTGGTCAGAAGCCAGGGGTTGCCCGGAACTCTCTCCACATCCTCGCTCTTGCGAAAATACCAGTCCCCGGTATAGCGGGCCAGTCCGCCCACCCTGGTCCTGATCCAGAGTCCCTCCCGAACTGCTTCCATGGTTCGTACCACCCGGGGGTCGTCGGCGGGCAGCATGCCAAAAGCAAACAGGCCGTACAGGCTGGCATCCAGGGTCTGGTCCGGGACCAGGTCATCTCCCTGGACATAGACGCCGCGCAGGAACCGCCCCAGGGTACTGCTGTACAGGTGCCGCTCCAGTCCGTCATGCACCTCCCCGGCTGCCTGGCGGTAGACAGCCCCGGAGCGGAGATCGCCGAACAGGTCTGCAAAATTGGCCGCCGCCGTCAGACCGGCGTATACCGCCGCGGAGGTGAAGCTGAAGACCCCCCAGCGCTCCTCCCAGAGGTCATAGCTTTCCAATGGCAACTTCCATACCGGGTGGCGGTATCGTTCCAGGAAATCGGCCGCCCGCCGGATCATATCGTAGTAGAATGACTCCATCTGGGTGTAGTCCCGGTAGAGAGCGTAGTGCTGCCACATGGCGTAGAGCACCAGGGCGGTCTCGTCCTCCTGGATCGGCAACTGCGGCTTGCCGTCCCGCACCCAAGGAAGCCAACTGGAGCCCGGGGTGCCGTCGGCGTTGTATTTGTGAAAGTAATAGCCCCCCTCGGACAGTATCCGCGTGCAGATCTTGAAGAACTGCAGCGGGATCTCCGGATATCCCGCCTTGTCCAGGCCAACTGCAATCAGCGCCCCGTCCCGCGTCCACATGTAGCTGTAGTGATCGCGGGCGGTCATCAGGATGTCGGTGTCGTTGGCCGCCAGGATCGCCCCCCGGTTGTCGCACTGGGTACGCACCACCAGCAAGCTGCGCTTGAACAGACTGCTGACCTTGACCGGCAGGTCGGCAAAATCCCAGTCCTGCTTGTGCACCCAGCCTTTCCAGAAACTGGCCGTCTCCTCCAGGAGCGCCGCCGGCCCCTGTTCGAGCACCAGGTGGTTGAGGAACTGCACCTGTTGAAAGTCCTCGCCCATGGCGATCCAGTACCAGAGATCCTCCGTCGCCCCGGGCTCCAGTCGCAGTTCGAAGCTGACAGAACTATCCACGGAACCGTGGGCAATCGGATTCCCCTCCAGCCATCCGTCCTCGGCGTCCCGCCAGGTTCCCTCGGCAGAGCCGAAGCGCTTCAGTCCGGTGGCGTACTGGAAGATCCCCTTGCCCTGGGCCAGCCCGTTGATCAGGAAGCATCGGTTGCGCTTATAGTGGTAGACGACGTGCAGGGCGGGATCGTACAGGGCGGTATCCCCCACGTCAAAACCACTCAGGGAAAAATCGTGATTGAAAAAAACGCGGACCGTCCGCGGCCTGTTCTCCAGGTTTGTTATCTGCATCAGGCGCAAAAAAAGATCGTGGCGATAATGCACTGTATCCTGCAACTGCAAGCTCAATCCCATGACCGTATTCCGGCCCTCCACCCGGGTCACCAGGGTGTCCTCCCGGTAGCCGAGGCTCTTATACCAGGTCGCCTCGTCCATCCAGGAGAAGTGTCCGTCATCCCAGAAACCGATGCTGCAGCGGTGCCCGGCGATGTGATTGTCCATCCCCACCGCCGGATAAAAAAAGTCCCGCATGTTCATGCCATGATCAAAATTGATCAGCACGTTGCCGTTGCCCAAGACCAGATCCCTTGGCATTGCGCAGCACTCCCGGTATGCAAATACTTTTGTGAAATAATCAAACTTGGCTTTGGACATAATACAAAAGTGCCAAATTAATGCCTGTAATTAATCTTTCCGGTCAGTACTGAAAATACTCTTCAGAGGAAAGGCGCCGGTCAGCCAGACAAAGCAAGAGGCGCCGGGCATGGCGCCCGAAAGGAGGGAGCAGTAATATGGCCCTGAGCGATCTGCTGTTGCTGGCAGCAATTGTATTGGTACTGGCTATTTTGAGTGCAGGAGGCTATGTTTTAATGTTTAGAAAGCGGTTTTCTTTTTTGAAACGGCCTTATCCTGAAACAGGGATGCGGTTTTCCAAGCGCCTTGGTGTTCCAACCGAGGCCCCCGCGGACGTAACCGACGTAACCATCGGGGCGATGGAGATCTCTGAAGAGTTTACGGTTGTGGAACACGAGCCTTCGACAACCCATGACCTGATCGTTCCGGGCGATGCCACCGCGGACACTGCCACCGGGGCGATGGAGATCGCCGGGGAGTTTCCGGTTGGGGGATACGAGCCGCCGATTACCTTCGAAGGAGAATTGCGGCGGGAAACTCCCAGTATCCCCTGGTCGTATGGTGATTGCAAGATCACCGCCCTGGTGCGGGACCCGTACTGGCTGTTTGTCTACTGGGAGATCAATGAAGCAAAGCGGGAGGAGATCGCCCGGCGCTACGGCTGCCAGGCCTTGGATGAGTCCTGGCCGGTGCTGCGGATCTATGACGCCACCAATCTCTACTTTTTTGACAGCAGGCATTATGCGGAGATCGCCATCAACGATTACGCCAATAACTGGTATATCCGCACCGGCCAGCCAAACAGGACCTTCTGCATCGAGCTGGGCCGGGTCCGCCCGGACGGGTCCTACATCTTTCTGGCCCGCTCCAACTTCGTGAGCACCCCCCGCGACCAGATCTCCGAGGTGATCGACGAGGAATGGCTGCTGCTACCGGAATACGCCACCAGGCTCTACCGGCGGATCGGCGGCATCTACCCGGGGCCGAGTTCGCCCGGATTAATGGGGCCTGCTGAATATATCAGTTCACCCGGATTTGTGGGGCCGGGCGGACCTGGTGGCGGGATCAGTTCGCCGATGAAGTGGTAGTACCATCCGACTTCTGTTACGAAAGGATTGGTTCCTTAAATGACCCAGGGTTACCTCGCAATGGTCTTACATGCCCACCTGCCCTATGTGCGCCACCCGGAGCACGAGCACTTCCTGGAAGAGAAATGGTTTCACGAAGCGGTCACAGAGTGCTACCTGCCGCTGCTCTGGGTTTTTGAAAGACTGCTGGAAGACAACGTGGACTTCCGGATCACCTTCAATCTCTCCCCCACCCTGATCGCCATGTTCAATGACGATCTTTTAAGGCAGCGCTATGTGCGCCACCTGGATATGCTGAACGAACTGGCGGAGCGGGAGGTGGAACGCACCAGGCACCAGCCGGAATTCCATGGCACCGCCCTGCTTTACCGCGACCTCTTCTCCCGGGCGCGCTACCTGTTCACGGAAAAATATCACTGGGACCTGACCGGCGCTTTCAAGCGGATTCAGGACTCCGGAAAGGTGGAGATCATCACCACCGGGGCGACCCACGGCTATTTCCCGCTGCTGGGTGTGCAGCGGGAGGCGGTCTACGCCCAGGTGGCGGTGGCGGTGCAGTACTACGAACGCAACTTCGGACGGCCCCCGTCAGGGTTCTGGCTGCCGGAATGCGGTTACCACCCCGGGGATGACCGGATCCTTAAAAAGTTCGGCATCAAATACTTTCTGGTGGAGGGCCACGGCTTGCTGCACGCCTCCCCGCGACCGAAGTACGGCTATTATGCGCCTGTCTATACACCGGCAGGGGTCGCCGCCTTCGGCAGGGACATGGAATCATCCAAACAGGTGTGGAGCGCCAAAGAGGGCTACCCGGGCGATTTCGACTACCGTGATTTCTACCGGGACATCGGCTACGACCTGGATCTGGGTTATATCGGGCGCTATCTGCCCGAGGGCTGGATCAGGTCCCACACCGGGTTCAAGTATCACCGGATCACCAGACTATCGGACTACAAAGAGCCCTACATCAGGCACTACGCCATGGAGAAGGCCGCCCTGCACGCCGGCAACTTCATGTTCAACAGGGAGAAACAGATCGAATGGCTGGCCGCCATCTTCGACCGTCAGCCGGTGGTGGTGGCGCCATACGACACCGAACTGTTCGGGCACTGGTGGTTCGAGGGGCCGCAGTGGTTGGATTTCCTGTGCCGCAAAATCTACTTCGACCAGAGGACCTTTGCCATGATCACCCCGGGTGAATACCTGGGGATCTATCCCTGCAACCAGGTCTCCGTTCCCTCAGAATCCAGTTGGGGCTGGCAGGGTTATCACGAGGTCTGGCTCAACGGCGCCAATGACTGGATCTGGCGGCACCTGCACAAGGCAGCCGAGCGGATGGTGGAGTTGGCGAACAACTTCTCCGAGCCTGAAGGCGATCTGCGGCGCGCTCTCAACCAGGCAGCCCGGGAGTTGCTGCTCGCCCAGAGCAGCGACTGGCCCTTCATCATGAAAACCGGCACCATGGTGGAATACGCCAAGATGCGCTTTGAGACCCACATCTCCAACTTCACCAGGCTCTACGAGGAGATCAGATACAACCGGATCGACATGGGCTGGCTCAGTTGGCTGGAGCAGCAGGACAACCTGTTCCCGGAGATCGACTACCAGGTCTACCAGAGCCGCCACCTGGGAGAACTGCCTGGCGCCCTCTCCCAGCGTGTGCCCGTCTCCGCCTGATCACCAGACTTTTTACTTCAAGTAGTCTTCAACTAGTCCTTGGCTTCAGTGGGGGATTGCCTTCCCTCACTGAAGGTTATCTGGGAAACTTACTTCAGGTGGGGTTTTTAACCCCAACTGAAGTTTAGTTGACCTGATCCAGGGGCATAGCGCCACTTGGCTCCCACTTCAGTGGGAGTTTTAGTGGCGGTTAGCCATCGGGGAACTAGTTAATACAGTGACGTAGCCGCTCTTATCCCACCGCTTTAGAAGCGGGGGCATTAGAGCGGGTAGTCATCTGTGGTCAATTCAGCTTCAAGGCCTGGCGCGACCCATGCTTTCCTGATCGGCGCCGGTGTCCTGCCCGCAGATATCCTGGATCTTCTTAACGTACATGTCGGTCAGGGACTCGGCGGTCTCCTGGTTGAAGGATTCGGCGAATACCCGGCAGACCGGCTCGTCTGCATCCGGCAACACCAGCGCCCAGCCGTCGGGGTGGCGCAGCTTGATCCCCTCGGGCATCTCCGCCTGAGCCTCGCCCGCCTCCTCCGCCAATCTCCTTAAAACCCTGCCCTTGTCGTCCCAGGTCACCTCCACCTCCCGGCTGGCGGTGGCATAACCGGGCAGTTCCTCCAGCAACTGGGACAGCAGGCGTCCATCCCGGGCCAGGTGCTCGATGATCATCCCCAGGGCCGCCAGGGCATCGCCGTAAAAAAAGAACTGCGGGAAGCGCCGCTGCGAGCTGACCACCTCATCATTCAGGGCAGCCTGCATCAGCGCCCAGGGGGCGCTTTTAGTGCGGACCACGCTGCCCCCCCGCTGGCGGGCATACTCCACCACTGCCTCCGGCATGGTTACCGGCAGGGCCAGGGCGGCAGACTGGTTGCCGTCCAGGGTGATCAGGGCAAGCAGCGACATCAGGCGGTCTTCCTGGACAACACGCCCCTGGTCGTCGATCAACACCAGTGTCTCGCCGTCAGAATCTATCACCGCCCCCAGGTGGGCGCCCTTTTCCCTCACCAGGGCGCCGAATTGTTCGGCGGTGGCCAGCATCTCGCTGGAGGTCTGCGCCTGGCGCCGGTCAATGGCAAAGGTGGCTGCTTCACAATTCAGGGCCTCAAACAGGGGCGGCAACAGGTATCCCAGGCGCTCCGGGTCGTAATTGACAGCGACCCTGAGGCGGGCGCGCCTGGTGACATTCTGATCCAAGAACCCGAGCAGATAGTTCAGGTAGGCCCGGTTGATGTCGGGATAATATTCGGAGGCTGCAATCTGCCCGCAGGGAACGTACCGGTACTCCTCCCGGTTGAGCATCCCCTCCACCTTGCGTTGCTCGTTGCGTGAAAAATCGATCCCCTTGTCGTTGAAGAAACGCAGGCTGATCTTTTCCAAGCCCCGGTGGCAGACGTGAATCCCCCCTTCCAGGCGCAGCGCCCGGATTCCATAACGGTGAGCCGGCAGCGTCATGTTTCCGAAATCGACCACCTTGACCCCGGTTGCCAGCAGGCCCGACAGCAGGGCATGCCTGATCATCTGCGGGGCGGGGCGCCCGTCGGTACAGATGGAAAAGCGTCCGCTCTTTACCGAACCTACTGCAGCTCCCAGCCGGGCGGCAATCTCCGGGTTGATCTCGGTGATCAGGTCCCCGGCGATCCCCCTGGACCCAAAGAAGTGAGGCCTGGCGGATTGTCCCCAGACCAGGCTGGCGCTGAGCCGTGTACCCTTCTCCACCCATTTCTCCGGCCAGATCTTGATCCCAGGCTTGATCACGCTCCGCTCCCCCACCACCGACCGGTCGCCGACCACCGATCCCTCGAAGCAGGAGGCGGCGGCCTTGACCCGGCCACGCCGCCCGACCACCGCCCCCCGCAGTTCTGCAGACTCATCGATCAACGCCCCGTCCCAGATCACGCTGCGCTTGACGGAGGCGCCCCTGCCCACCCGGACATCCCGGCCCAGCACCGTGCCAGGGCCTATCTCGACCTGGGGCCCGATAGTGCACCCATCCCCGATCACTACGGGGGGCATCAGCCGGGCGGTCTGATCGATAGTCGTCCGGTCGCCCAGCCAGACCCCTGGCTGGCTCTCAGTCCCCGGAAAGACCAGTTGCGCCCTCCCCTCCAGGATGTCGAAATGGGCCTGCACATACTGCTCGATGGTGCCGATGTCGCACCAGTATTTGCCCTCGATAACGATGGCATACATCTCCTTGCCCATTGACAACAACCTGGGGAAGACATCCTTGGAAAAATCGACCTGTTGATTGGCCTCGACGTAATCCAGGACCTCCGGCTCCAGGATATAGATCCCGGTATTCACCTGATCGCTGAACACCTCTCCCCAACCTGGTTTCTCCAGGAAGCGAGTGATTTTCCCTTCTTTAGTTGTCATTACCACGCCATATTCCAGGGGGCAGGTAACCTCGGTTAAAACGATTGTGGCCAGGGCGCCTTTTTCTTTATGAAAATCGACTGCCTCTTGCAAATTGCAATCCGTAACCGCATCACCGCTGATCACGATAAAGGTCTCGTCTAAGAAGGAGGCAGCGTTCTTGACGCTCCCTGCCGTACCTAGAGGAACGTCCTCGGTGTAGTAGTGAAGATTGACCCCAAAATCCTTCCCATCGCCAAAATAGTTCTGGATCTCTTCGGGAAGATACTGCAAGGTGACTCCTATTTCCTGGATACCCTGACTGCGAAGCAGATTTACGATGTGTTCCATGCAGGGGCGGTTCACGATCGGCACCATCGGCTTGGGGCGGGCGCAGGTGAGGGGGCGCAGGCGGGAGCCCTCCCCGCCGGCCATGATGATCGCTTTCATCGACATCCAGCTCCATATTAAAATTAAAAAACCTGAACTCTGTCAGGTTCTTTGAGAATATGTTTCCATGCGTGATTTTTTTATATGCAATACAAAGCAAGGATTCGGGGAGGAGCAGTCAGCAGCTTATTATTCCGGACGCATTCCCAACAACCATTCCAGCGCTCCGGGAGTCTGTTCCCAGGCCTGGCGGGAATTCGAGGCATAGATGACAGCCTCGTTCTCGTCCCCGAATCCAAAATAAGACGGCGCCCTGAAGGGGAGGGGACGCTCCCGCAACAGAAAGGCAGGAACATGTGCATTGGCTTCAAAGGCTTCCGCCAGCATCCGATTGGAACGCTCATTGGCGCCCCCGGTGGCCCGGAATGACCAGAGAGCTTTATCGTAGGAGATGAAGCAGCTATTTTCATCCCCGTAGCGCGCCATCAGCAGGCGCATCGCCTCATCACGCCCTTCTTCCAGCAAGCAGGCTGACAGGTCGTACCTGGTACCCTGATGATCTGCCGGATCCAGCCGCAATAGCTCTTCGTAGGCCTCTATTGCCCGCTCTTTTCGCCCCGCTTCCCGGAGGCAGTCGGCATGTCCTTTGAGCGCTCTCATATAAGGCCTGGTATCGATGTTCGACCATAAATGCCCCGGCTCTCCCTGGATACAGGGCTCCTCCAGTATCATCCGCCCAGCCCGGATGGCCTGCTGGTAGAAGTAGATCTTTTCATCCAGGATTCTGCTTTCACCTGCCAGCATGTTGAAGGCATCAAGACAGTAAGGCGATATATTCAAGACTTCCCACGCCCGGTCGATGAGTAGGTCCCTATTGGAGAGATCGTCGGTCCCGGCAAGCATTTGTTCGGCACGGTTGTACAGCTTCTCATCAAAAGGCGGCCAATTCTCCTTTTCCCAGACAGCAGCCTCCAGCCGGCCCTGTTGTTCTTTTTTCACCCATAGAACACCTGCGATTGGTTCGTCCTCTTCATGAAAGCCGGACAGGAAGGATTCCCGGTCCGGAACGGCACGGGTTCCCTGTTCCGGCCAGGCGGCTTGCCACTGCTCGTACTTGTTGTCTGTCTCGTCCCGCCAGAGACCCAGTACATACCGGTATAAATCTTTCTTCCAGCCAAGGTTCAAGGCGTGGGGACGGTGATCGACAGTTCTTCCCATGAAGAACAGCAAGTTATCTTCGACGACACTGATCACCCGCACCCCGGCGGCAAACCCGCTCGATGGGAGAACCGCTTCCACATTCAGGGCATCCAGGCCGTCGAGCAATCCCTTGACAGCCAACCCCTTGGGCAACGAAAGACTGTCGGGCAGCCCCCAGATGTACTTACCCGGATCCTGCTCCCAGGCGCGATACAAAAACTCCGCCAGGGGGATCATGGTGCGCGAGGTGGCGATCTCCAGGAAAAACGTACCGGTTAGGGTATCCCTCAGCACATAGTAGACGAGGTGCTCCCGGCGTGATTTTTTCAAGGTGGAGAGGTTGACGTCCAGCGGCTTTTCCTGGTACTTGAGCAGGCCGTTTTTCTTGACGTAAAGATGCCGGGAAACAGACACCAGCAGTTGGTGCAGTTGATTGGAATGTGCAAGGGTCCATTTGATCATCAAAGGGGTTACCGCCTTTCGTACCCGGGTGTTGGTTGAGAGCGCAAAAACCGGCCGGTCATAGACCCGCCTTTCTCAATTCCTCCTTCAATGCGGTAAAACGGGTGCACCTGGTTTTCAGGGCTGTAAGATAGCTGGTCCAACCAATGCTGTCATTCAGGCGTTGGTAAAGTTCTTTCATGCGGCACAACAGCTTTACCGCAGAGCCATACTGATCCCGTTGGCGCCGCTCTCATAATAGGCCACCCCGCGCTGGTAGCTCGCCTCATCATCGGCCAGCCTGCGCACCTGATGTTCTGTCAGGGATATCTTATCGTCTTTCGCAAGGGATCCTTTCCCTTCCAGGCTGCGCCTTATTTCGAGCATTTTTATCACCCTCTTACCACTTCTTCAAAAGGTACTCATCTCTTCTTGGCTTGGTTTGACGTCTCCCGTATCATGGCGGTACATTGTTTCCTATCCCAAACCGGTTATTTTTCTCAACTCTTCCCTGAATGCCAGTTTTCTTGGATACATTGACAGCAGCCGGGTGATAACCTCGCTCGCCTGGGCAGTTCCGCCATATCGGATTGGAGAACCGCAGTCAATGGCATCTCACCGTTGCCGGCGATTATTATTTTATTTCTCCCAGACGATAGAGCTTTCCTGCTCAGGTTCAAGGTTCAGGAGCCAGGGCATCTAACATCCAAATGATCTCTCCGGAGGAACACTGCCCCCGGGGACTCATCGAGACATCTGGTCTAGTACCGGACACAGTCATGGCAGAACCATATCCGGCGGGTACTGCAAACATCTTTCTTCGTGAGATGGTAGCATTTCCTGGCGCATGCCCGGCAGAAGGCGTTGCCGCAAATAAGCCCGCCCTCTTATTTGAGGAACGGGCTATAATTCTTATAAAGCTTGATGACTTCCAGCGAGAGTTTTTATTCGTGCCATGAATCATTCATCTTCGTTTACAGATACGAACACTTGCTGTGACACTCCCTAACCCCCTGAAGGGGGTGGGCTTCTAAGCAACTCCCGCGGTTTGGCCTGTCTCTCGCGAGACCCCGTTTCCGGGTGGTTGACCCGCAGGCTTGCTCAGATAACTTTGGCCCGTGTCCGGGCTACTACTACCAGCCCATCGGCAACGGTTATTCACTCCGCCGCCTACTCTTGCGAGAGGCCAGGTAGATACGTTTTTTCGGTATTGTCATACCTACGTTGAAAGTTTTACCTACCAAACGATTTGTTGGTAGAACGCCATACCTTCACTTGTCAAAGAACTGAGCGAAGGAGCCGGACATGAAACTTCCCGGCAAGCACGACGCTTCAAGAACATCATACCGTATCGGCGCTTTCATCTCAATCCCCTGAAGGGGATGAGAATTCCCGCTTAAGTTTTTAAAATGGATAGTTCTTTAGTTTCATCAGGTTTTGCGGTTAGCTCCTCATAAACGGCCTGGGAGATGGTTATTTCAAGCAACTCGCTTCGCTCGGGGATTCAGTGGGGGTCTGCACCCCCACTGAATTCGGAGACTAAAAGCTTTTGCCAAATTCATCTCCCGCTTATAGAAGCGGGAGACTCCTTTGGCGGTTAG
>Ga0187870_1002963_pt1 | contig 13559 bp, 7 predicted proteins | sample June2016WEW_13_1_3_FD_132974 | JGI IMG/M metagenome (GOLD analysis project Ga0187870, IMG submission 132974) | Peatland microbial communities from SPRUCE experiment site at the Marcell Experimental Forest, Minnesota, USA - June2016WEW_13_150 | ecosystem: Environmental > Terrestrial > Soil >... | reverse complement strand
GGCTCTGGCTTCCGAACCGGCGCATCTGTTTAAGCCCGGCGATGCCATCCGTGTGCGGCGCAATGTCAATGGCGACACGCCGTTTCCTCCGGAAGTGCCGCACTCCCCCAACCCGCCGCTCGGAGCGATCGTCTATTACTATCTTGGCGCGAAGCCGGCGGGGACCATCATGCTGGATATTATGGACGCAGCCGGCAAAGTCGTGCGCCACATGTCCAGCGCACCGATTCCTCCGTTGACGGATCCACCGCCAGCGGTGCCGGACTTCTGGCTCGAAAAGCCCAAGCCGATGCCGACCGATGCCGGCACTAACCGGATAAACTGGAACATCCGTTACGACAACCCACCCGCCTTCAGCCACAACTTCGCCCAGGTAATGGGAGCAATGGCCGGCGACACTCCGGCATCACCCGAGGGCCCGCTGGCGCTGCCCGGCGTATATACTCTCAAGCTCACAGTGGACGGCAAGCCCTACGCACAGACGGTGACGGTGAAGAACGATCCGCGTTCGCCCGCCACCGCGGCCGACCTGCGCGCGCAGCATGAGTTGCAGATGAAACTGTATGACGGTGCGAAAGAAGCTTGGGACGGATACAACCAGGTCGCCGCCATGCGCGCTGCCGTTGCCGAGATTACTCGTTCGAATCCGCCTGCCGAGGTGGGCACAGCCGCAACCGCATTCGACGCGAAACTGGCCGGAGCCGGTGGAAGCGCTGGCGGCGGCGGCCGCCGCGGCGGCGGCGGCGGCGGGTTCCCTGGTGCGGGCGGCACTCCAGCGCCACCCAACTTTGTCGCGCTCAACGGCACATTGCTTCGCCAACTCGATACGCTCGACTTTGGCGATATGGCGCCCAACGAGCCGATGAACAAAGCCTATGTCGCCGGCTGCACGCAGTTGAAGACCGCCGTAGCGAACTGGAAGACCATCGTCACCCAGGATCTGGCCGCCTTCAACGCCCTATTGTCAAAGAACAGCCTGAAGCCCATTTCCGCACCCGCGCAAGCCCTGGCTGTTCCGATGTGCTCCCCGCCTCCGCCGGCGGCGCCGGCGGCGCAGGGACGTGGCCGCGGCGGCAAGTAACCGGCTGCGCAAGCTCCAACGAGCCCGCCCCGGAGTTGTACTGAACTACTTAAATTCTGGCGTATGCTGAGCAGCCGTATGTTGTCTGAATTCCGTGAGGCACACTTAAGAACCGGGAAGCGATTCTTGTTGCCCACCAGTGTAACTTCGTTGTCATTCAGGCCCGAAGGGCCGGCAATGAATAGGCCCGGCCGTAAGGCCGGGATAGGCATTGCAGAGAGATGGAGCGCCGAAGGCGCGGCACTTGAGATTTCAAGAGTCCCGCGCCATCGGCGCTCGATTTTTCATCCGGAATCGAATCCCGGCCTCACGGCCGGGCCTACAAACTTCCGGCCATTCGGGCCTCAAAAACCATTGCCAACATTCTACGGGGATGAACATGCAAACGAGACTGTTCTTTGTGATCCTGGCGGCGACCCTCGCCGGCGTATTGCCGGCCGCGGCTCAACAACCACGCTCAATCACCGCCGCAGACTATGCCCACGCCGAGAAATTCCTCGGGCCTGCGGTCAATCCGCTGGTCGTCGGCGGCAGTGTTTCACCCAACTGGCTTCCTGAAGAACGCTTCTGGTACCGCAATACCACCACGGCGGGATCCGAGTTTATCCTCGTTGATCCTGCAAAGCGGACGCGTGCGCCGGCGTTTGACCACACCAAGCTCGCCGCCGCCCTCTCCACGGCCACAGGTGAAAAATACGACGCGAGCCAGCTTCCCTTCCAAACGATCGAGATCTCGGCGGACCTGAACACCGTTTCCTTTGACGTAGGACCGCGGCGCTGGTCATGTGACGTCCATGGCGTCACGTGCACGGCCGGCGGAGATGCCGCCGGCGCGCGTGGAGCAAGAGGGGCAGGGCGGGGCGGCGGTGGACGCGGTGGAGGCGGCGGCAGAGGCGGCGGCGCGGGGAATGCCGTTACCTCTCCCGATGGAACGCGGGCCGCATTCATCCGCGACTGGAACCTCTGGGTACGCGACGTCGCGAGCGGCCAGGAAAAACAGCTCACGACCGACGGCGTCAAGGACTTCGGATATGCAACCGACAATGCCGGATGGGCCACGAGCGACCGTGCGATTGTTCTCTGGTCTCCCGATTCGAAGAAGATCGCCACCTACCAGCAGGACGAGCGCAAGGTCGGCGACATGTATCTGGTGGAAACCAAGGTGGGCCACCCAGTCCTGCACGCCTGGAAGTATCCGCTGCCTGGGGACAGCGAAGTTGCGATGCTCCAACGAGTCATTCTTGATGTGGATGCCGGTCGTATCGTCCGACTGCAAATGCAACCCGACTTTCACCGTGCCACGCTCGGTGACAACTTCAGTCTCCGCGATATGCAATGGAGCCCGGACGCTTCTCAGCTCGCGTTCGTCTCCACATCGCGCGACCACAAGCAAGCAATGTTTCGCGTCGCCGAGGCGGCGACCGGCGTGGTGCGCACGGTTTTCGAAGAAACGGTGCCGACCCAATTCGAGTCCCGTGCAGGATGGCAAGTGCTATGGCCCACAAACGAGATCATCTGGTACTCCCAGCGTGACAACTGGGGGCAGCTCTACCTCTATGACCTGTCGACGGGAAAGCTCAAGAACCAGATTACGACTGGCGAGGGGCCAGTCTCCCAGATCGCTCGGGTCGATGAGAAAAGCCGCATCATCTATTTTACGGCGCTGGGGCGCGAGAAGGGACAGGACCCTTACTTCAGGCATTCTTACAGAATCAGCATGGACGGATCAAACAACACAAGCCTCACGCCTGCAGACGGCGACCACACGATCCAGCTCTCGCCGTCGGGCGGCTACCTCATTGACACCTATTCCAAGCCCGACGTCCCTCCGGTTGTGGAGTTGCGCGATGGCGACGGCCGGCTGGTGATGCCCCTCGAGAAGACGGACATCTCAAAGCTGCTCGCCACCGGGTGGAAGCCGCCGATTCCGATCACCGTGAAGGCGCACGACGGAAAAACGGACCTCTACGGACTGATGTTCCGGCCAACGAGTTTCGATCCCTCGAAAAAATACCCGATCATCAACAACCCGTATCCCGGCCCGCAGTCTGGGAGCACCGGGGCCCGGACCTTCACGGCCGCTCGAAGCGACCGCCAGGCGCTGGCGGAGCTGGGCTTCGTCGTCGTCACGATCGACGGGATGGGCACGCCGGATCGCTCCAAGGAGTTTCATGACGCATATTACGGCGCCATGGGCCGCGACAATACTCTGCCGGATCAGGTGGCAGGTATGAAGGAGCTCGCGCAGAAGTATCCCTGGATCGACATCGATCACGTCGGGATTTACGGACATTCCGGCGGCGGCTTCATCACGGCGGATGCTATGTTCCGCTACCCCGACTTTTTCAAAGTCGGCATCGCCGAGTCGGGCAACCACGATCAGCGCGAGTATGAGGATGACTGGGGCGAACGGTACCAGGGCCTGCTCACGAAAAACGAGGACGGTACCGACAGTTATGATGTCGAGGCAAACCAGAGTCTCGCGAAGAACCTCAAGGGACATCTGCTCCTTGCTCATGGGACGATGGACAATAACGTGCCGCCGTACAACACGCTTCTCGTCGTGGACGCATTGATCAAGGCGAACAAGGACTTCGATCTGCTGCTGCTGCCCAACCAGGCCCACGGTTATGGAAACATGTCCTCGTACATGATGCGCCGCCGCTGGGACTACTTCGTGAAGTGGCTCCTTGGCGTCGAACCGCCCAAGGAATATCAGATGCAGCAAACGCCCGGCAGGTAAGTGAGGCTCCATCCGCAGAGCGGGGGGCACAAGGAATTCAGAATTCGCGTCGCGGCAAGCGCGAAAAGGATCTGAATCAACTACATTCCCGGATCTACATTGTGCGTCGCTTCGGCGGGGCGAGCGCCGGCCAATTGGATGGCCAGAAGGCGTGCGGCGTCGGAGAGAGAGCGTCGCGAGCGTGCGCTCGCAGGAGCGCCATTCCCCCACAGGTCCAGCCAGCCGAGGCGGCGATTCCCCACAACCAGAGCCAGTCGCGCTCCTTCCGACGGAAACGGAACTTCGTGGTCCGCGAGGATTTCCGCATCGGACCCACGCGGAAGCAGGCTGAGTTGTGCGAGGATCTGCACGGCCACGCGCGTTCCTCCTTGCCCACGTTCTGTGGCAGCTAAGACGGAATTGTTCTCGTCGCGAACCACAGCGCTCGCGATGGGACAAGCGACACACATGGCATCCAGGACTCTCCCTAATCTCGCTTCGAGAGGCTCGGCGCTCTCCAAGCCTCCTACGGCTGAGTCGAGCAAATCGAGCTGTTTCAGGGCTCCCCTCAGCGCTGCGGCTCTCTCGCCACGCTGCGAGCTAACAGCAGCGGCAATCAGGCCGCATATGGTCAGTCCCACGAATGCGATCAGATCATGCTTGTCTGCGATCGTAAGCCGGAGGTACGGCTGCGTGAGGAAAAAATCGAGACTCAGCGCGGAACAAAGAGCCGTGGCCACGGCTGCTCGGACGCCACCATATTCGGCAACCACTATCGTCAAGGCCATGAAGGCGAAACTGAAGTTCGAGGCCGAGGTAAATCCACGCAACGGCACAAGCGCCAAACCCAGGAGGATTGCCGCAAGAGGTCCCGCGCCGAGTAAGAACGTGCTCTCAGTACTGTCTTGCTTCATGTCGATTTCTTTCGCCGATCCTGAATTGCCTTGGAACTCACAACTGCTGATTATACACCTCTACCCCAACCGAAATATTGCCTCTCATCATTCTCTCATCTTTGGTTCTGTAACATGTGGATCCCATGCCGTTGTGTATCATCGCAGAACGCACGATGCGGATCGGGGTGTTGAAAAGAGTGCTCAGTCGAGGTTGTGCTCGGCGGACACGGCAGACAACAAATAAATAACAAGGAGAGGTCAGCCATGAAACTGCGTCAGATCATCCTCAGTGCGGCTGCTTTGCTGATCGCGGCGGGGATCGCCGGTCAGGCAGCGGCGCAAGAAAAAAAGGAAGAAAAAGATCAGATCTTGAAAATGTCACAAGTTCCCCAGAAGGTGCAGCAAACCATCAATACCTACGCAACGGCAAACGAAATCAAAAAGATAACCCTTGGCGACGCCGACGGCACGCCGGCTTATGAATTCGAGATCGAGAAAGCCGGGCGAAAATCCGAAGTCTCGATTACTCGCGACGGGAAGATGCTTTCCACCGAGGAAGACATGCCCCCCTCGGAATTCACCGAAGCGGCGCGCAAGACTATCAATTCCCAGGCCACGGGCGGCAAGATCCTCTCAACGAAAAAGGTCCTGGAAGACGGTAAGACGAGTTTTGCTGCGGTAATTGAAAAGGGCGGAAAGCAAAGGGAGATCACCGTCGCCGCCGACGGCAAGGTAGTCGACACTGAAATCATCAAGCACTGAATCGAAAGAACACGTCTCACCTGGAGGATGGAAAAATCTCCATCCTCCAGGCAACGGGAATACCGAGCCTTTCCTGTTCCTCATTTTGGTAATGAGGCCTGGACAAACTTCACCAGGTCGGCGTGGTACTTTGCCGCCGACGGCTGATCGATGTAGACCATGTGACCCGATTCGTAATGGCCCCAGGAAATATTGTTCTTCTTGATTTCGTCCGCCACCTTCAAGTGGGCAATGGTCCACTCCACGGGGTAGAAGGGGCACGCAAAATCGTAATATCCCATGCCCACAAAAAGGTGCATGTGCGGGTTCTTGGCGAAACCGTTTTCCAGGTTGACCACGGTGTTCTCTTCGCCCGACCAGGGTGGAGCGTTGCCGGAAACGTAGTAGAGAGCGTCATTTTTGTAGTTCAGGTCATTACGGATGTACGCCTCGAAGGCGGTGAGGAAACAATCCTCGATGTTGGCATTGCTGAAATCAAAGCTGGTATTGGTGGCGCCGGCGTCCAACTGATAGCCGGCAAAGCGCGAGTCCAGCCGCGACGTCATCAGGTGCTGATCGCGCAGCAGCTCGGTGCTGAAAGGCCCCAGCGGGACGCGCAGGTCGAGGGCATCGAGAAAGGTCTTCGAGAGGCCCGTGTAGCGCACCATGTCGTTCAGCACTTTTTCGCGCTCAGCCTGCGGCGCACGCGCGCCGTCAAATAGATATTCCAGGTATTCGCCCGAGGCAAACTGTCGCGCCTGTTCAACCATCTGATCGGCGGTGAGCTTTTGCAGATCCGGGCCGAGCTTCTTGTGATAATACGCGGTCATGATCTCGGTAGGCAGCGTCGTGAGCTGGCGCTGTTCGCCGGCGCCGGCGTTGGAATCGATGAACGCCGATAGCAGCATCACGCCGTTAATCGGACAGTCGCGGTCGGTGAGATAGCCGGCCAGCCCCGCCGCGCGCGTGGTGCCGTAGCTCTCGCCGCCGACAAAGAGCGGTGAGCCCCAGAGATTATATTCGTTCAGGAAACTGCGGATGAACTCACCGAAGGCAGCCAGATCGTTGTCCACGCCGCCGAAGTCGGGGCCGTAGCCGGGCCGGTCCGGGCGGCTGAATCCAGTACCCATCGCGTCGATGAAAACCAGGTCGCCGGTATCCAGCAGGCAGTTGGGATTGTCGACGTAGGTGTATGGCGGCGGCGTTGCCAGGCCGTTGGGCTGCAGTTTCACCATCTTCGGGCCGAAGGCGCCCATGTGCAGCCAGATGGTGGCTGCGCCCGGTCCGCCGTTGAACAGAAACCACACGGGGCGCTTGCTTTTGTCAGTGACGCCATCCTTCGAATAGTAGATGTAAAACAGATGGCCCTCGCTCACACCGCTGGTGGCGTTGTGAATGGGAATGAAGCCGACATGGGCGGTGTATTGGATCGTCTCCTTTTGCAGCGTGATCTGGTGATGCGTGTTGATCGGCTGTGCGGGGTAGTTGATCGGTTGCATTTCTTCCAAGCTGTAATTGAAGCGATAGAAGTTGTTGGTTACGCCGCCGGCGCCTCGGCCCTGCGCGAAAGCGCCGACACCCATGGCCGCGATGAGTATGACGAGGCCGCAAGATTTCAGGTTGAATCGTCCGTGGATTCTCATGGCATTGCTCCTTGGTTTCGTGCGCTGATTAACGAGCCGGTGACGCCGCTTCGCTGATGAACTTAACCAAGTCGCTGTTCAGTTTGGCAAGCGACCTGTTGTCGATGTAGGTCATCTGGCCGGCTTCGAAATGGCTCACCGCGACATTGTGGGCGCGAACCTCCGGCGAAATGTTCAAGTGAGCCAGGGTAAACTCGGTCGCATAGAACGGCGCATTGAGATCGAAGAAGTTCACTCCCACGAAAAGACGCAGGTGGGGGTTGCGCGCAAACGCGCCGGCAAGACTCGCGTCGTCGTTTCCGGTTGAAGTGAACGTGCCGATGCCGCCGCTCGACAGGTAAAAGATGCCGTTGCTGTTGCCGGCAAAGGTGAGTTCGCGCCGCAGATAGGACTCATAAGCCGTCAGAAAGCCGCCGGCAAGATTGCTTTGGTTGTAATCGATCGCGGCCGTGACGCCGCCGCCGCCAAAGCCTCCCCCTCCGCCTCCGCCTCCGCGTCCGCCGCTAGCCGGCACAAAACCGGTCACCCGCGCATCCGAGTTCGAGAGCGCCCGGTGCTGATCGCGCAGCAGCTCGCCGTTGAACCGGTCCAGCGTGATGCGCAAATTGTTGTTCACGATGAACGCCTTTGAGAGTCCGGTCAGCCGCGACAGATCCGCCACAACTTTGGTGCGTTCATCCGCCGTCATGCGGTCGCCTCTGTAAAGCGCGTGCAGGTACGCGCGCGCGGCGAACTGCCGCGCCTGTTCCGCTATCTGCTCGGCGTTCAGGGACTCCAGTTCCGGCGCCAGCTTCTTGTGATGCCAGGCAGCCATGATCAGGCTCGGCAGCAGCGTGATGTATTGCTCGTCGCCGGAGACCGCGTCGGCCGTCATGGCCATCGACAACAGCACCACGCCATTGATCGGGACTTGGTGCTCGTTGAGGTAGTTGGCTACACCCGCCACCCGCCCCGTGCCGAAGTCCTCGCCCGCAAGGAAGAGCGGGGAGTTCCTGCGGTTGTAGGTGTTGATGAAGGAGCGCACGAACTCTCCCAGCGAAGCGATGTCGCCGGCCGTGGTCCAGAAGTTCGGCCCCCGGCTGGGCTGATCGGGTCGGCTGAACGCCGTGCCCACCGGATTCACGAACACCAGATCAGCCTGGCCAAGCAGGGTGTTGGGATTGTCGACCCATCCATACGGCGGCAGCCCGGCAGTGCCGTCATTTGTCCACTTCATCCGCTTCGGACCCAACCCGCCAAATTCTTGCCAACCGGCGGCCACACCAGGCGCTCCGCCCAGGAAAAACAACACCGGACGCACCGAGGTGTCGCTGACGCCGTCTTTAGCGTAGCAAGTGAAAAACAGATGGGCTTCCGACTGTCCCGTTGTGGCATTGTGCAGCGGCATGTAGCCGACGCGCGCAGTGTAGGCGAGCGCTTCCCCATCGACGGTGATCTTCTGATGAGTCTCCGCCGGCGGGGCATCGGGAATCGCCATCCCTGCGCCCGCCGCCGCATCGTAGTTGTAGAAATCGCTGGCTCCGCTGCCGGCACTTCCGCCGCCACGCGCGCCGCGCCCGGCGGCTCCGGCCTGTTGCGCCGCCGCACCCCGGCCAGTCTGGCCGCCGCCCTGTCCCCAGGCAATGAACGATATGCCAAGCGTGATCACCAGCAGTAATTGTCCATTACGTATGCATCGCATATTGGCTCGCTCCTGATTCAACCAGTTACTCGACCGCTAACTCCAGTTTAAGGGTGCACCGACCTTCGACCCGGCGTGCGACCAGTTCTCCGGGATTTCAAACGCACCAGCAACAAGCGAACACCTTGGCGTCGTCCGCCGAGCGGTTCACCCAGCACATCGACGTCTTGTCGCAGTCAGCAACCCCGTTGAATTCTGTTGCCGCCATTTATAAACCTCGCTTCCCACAAACTCAAGAGCTGATATTGCTGGCCCACGGCCCCGGCAAAATCGCGCGCAGGACGGAATTCGTTTGCGAAATAGGTGGCAGCCTCTCATGCGCGGGGCGCGCACCCTACGACGCATGAAAATAGGGGAGGAATTTTATTCCCGAGCCATTTGTGATTGTCTGCCGTGACCGCACTTGGGGCATCTCACCGGATGGCAGGCACGGCAGTATTCCTTCGCGCACGCCAGGCATGCGGTCATACAAGCTGAGCAGACGCAGTGGAGTTTGTCGTCGCAGACACGAAAACTTCTGGGTGTGCCAAAGCACGCCTCGCACACAAGTTGGTCGAAACCTTTGGCCAGGGCACTCCAGTCCATTTGAAGCTTCCTCACTCCCTTCCGCCGCAGCAGAACCAAATCGGCCCGCAGCACCGGGAGTCGCGCCCGTACGACCTGCGTCAATTTGGCCTCGATGCTCACAGCATATTTGCGGTCGAGATCAGCCACCTTCGCAGCATACTCCTGTTCGATGGCCTGCAGACGCTTCTCCTCAGCTTCCACAGCTTGGGAATCTCCTCCCTTACGCTTCCTGTCCACGAGACGGGCGGCTGTTTCCGATTGGAGGTCGCTATAGTATGCGTGGAGTCTCTCAAGATCGCGTGACATGCGACGTTCCATCCCGGCAAGGAATGGGACAAGTCGCGTCCGAATGACTCTCGGCAGCCTACGGCTCGTAAGTTCTCGGAGTCTCTGTCCAAATAACGACAGGGGCAGCTCGACTTGCATCGGGTCGGCCGCTCTTGATCTCCTCTCTTCCCGCAGCTTTGCGAGCAAAGGACTGACCAGGTGATCAGCCATGGAGCCGTTGGACTCGTTGATACAGAGAAACAAGACATCCTCGCGCTTGTCGTCCGAGGTTGAGGTGACGTGAAAGACAAGAAGGAAGTAGAAGCTCATGGCTTGCGCAACATCCTTCATGCGAAACGTGGCATTCTCCAGGACGAATGCTCGCCCCAGTTCGCGCTCCAGTTCCAACGCCGGCGGCGACGGGCAGCCAAACGGCAGATCGTACGTGGCGTATTTTCCACGCAAGCCCTGCAGCTGCAACAGGCGCTGCGCCCACCCGGACTCAAGACTCACACGAACAGCCTCTTCGGGCAAGACCGTTCCGAATCCAACCCTGGACCATTCCGCCAGCTCAAGAGTTTCTTGCAGGTGTTTCGGCGCAAAGATCTCCAATCCGTCGGGTTGAATCTGTTCCACCAGCGCTCCCTGTGCCGCGAGCGTTCTTGCCAGTATGTCTCTCAGGTCGCTCATGTCACTTCGAACTCCTCGCCGAAGATCTCGTCGTCCAGAGCCTTGGCGGCCTCATAATCCTGCCTAGCCACCGCCAGCTGATCTCCCAGTCGATCGAAGGCGCCCCGCCGGCTTTCTTCCGTTTGCGCCACCCAAGCCGCGAAAACCAGGTTGGCAAAGGACCGTTCTTCTTCCATTTCCCCCAGGATGGACTGGATCTCACCTACCACAAGCGCGAACATGTGAATCTTCTCGTCCAGGATGCGCAGGATATGCTCCTCGACGGTGTGCTTAACCGCGAGATTGAACACGAAGACCTCCCGCGTCTGTCCGATGCGGTGAATCCGTCCAATCCGTTGTTCGATCTGCTGCGGATTCCATGGCAGGTCAAAGTTGATCATTGTGTTGCAAAATTGCAGGTTCCGGCCTTCCCCTCCCGATTCCGTGCTTAGCAGCACAGCGACCTCCTCGCGAAATCTCTGGATCGCGCGATCCTTCTCCGCGGCACCGAGGGTGCCCTCAAAACTCGCGAACGGAATCCCACGTCCGCTCAGAAGGTCGCCGAGCATGTGCAGAGTTTCCCGGAAACGCACGAACACGAGTTTTTTCTCCGACGGATTCCGTTCGAGCAGCGAGAGCAGGGCGTCCCCCTTGGTGCTGAGAGTCAGCCGGGAGTACTTTGCACTCAACTCCGCCCATTCGGCGGGCAAGTCGGGGTCTACGAAGCGCCCGAGGGACGCCGCGGCGGCGCGAGCAGAGGAGCCGGCGGCTTCGAGCAGATGATGCAGCGCCAAGCTGTGATGCGCTCTCTGATCTTCGGGAAGGTCGCGGAGCAGGCGGCTGAGTTCCTGGTAGCACTCCAACTCCTCTGTAGATGGTTCGACGATCAGCGTCGACGCCCGCCGCGGCGGCAGATGCACGTCCACCAGTGCGCGGGTATTGCGGACCATCACGTCACGCATCAGTTCCTGCAATCGTTCCCGATTGGCCGGGAGGCGCGGATTGCCCGGCGTCACATAAATCGAACGAAACTCCTTTTCCGTTTTAAATATGCCGGGTTTCAGCAGAGTCAGGAGGTTGTATAACTCTATGAGGCTGTTTTGGACGGGTGTCGCGGACAGAAGGAGCAGAAATCTCCTTTGAAGAGCGTCGACAAATTTCCAATTTTTCGAGCTACGGTTTTTCAGATGATGGGCTTCGTCCACGATGATAAGGTCGAACTGTCGCTGCAGCAGGTGCTCGGCGTGGAGCTCTCGCCGGGCAGTGGCAATCGATGCAATGATGCGCGGACGTGCCCAGAACGCCGCGGCATCACGGCGCAAGAGCGCGTCCTGGCTTGTCATGAAATCAATGCCGAATTTGGTTTCCAACTCCTCACGCCACTGCCCGACAAGCGAGGCGGGAGTCAAAATGAGGACTCGCTCCGCCATCCCGCGCAATAGGTACTCCTTGAGAATCATGCCCGCTTCGATCGTCTTGCCCAACCCGACTTCGTCGGCCAGGAGCACGCGCCCGCGAAACTGCTTGAGGACTTTTCGGGCGGTTTCGACTTGATACCAATAGTGATCCACGCCGCGCAGGCAAGGCAGACACAGCAGATCGTCAAAAGTCTGAAAGAGAGATGCTTGTGAGAGATCGAGCCGCAGGATGAAATCCTCAGCCGAGCCAATTTCGTGCTCATCCCAAAAACCCAAGGCATCGGAGTCCGGAAGCGTGAAGCGGATTGGGATTTTGGCGGCATAATGAGGCAGGGGCGAGATCGCCGGCTCGCGGGATTCGGCAGCTAGAGCCGCCGAATCCGGGATATGGGCTGGTTTTTTCTTTGGGGGAGCGTTCGCGACGCGAAGCCTATGGTGGTCTGTTACCTTCGGTTGCCAGCGCTCAATGGCATGCACCCACTTCTGACTCCATCTCCGATCCACTCCCCGAGGGAAGTAGCTGGAAAAGAACCTGTCGGTGACTCTAAGTTTCTCAAGCAGCGCCTGAGCGAGAGGCCATTTTCCCAGCTGCGCCAAAGCGATTGCCTTGCATGCAAGGACGCCCGGTGAGGGATAAAAGAACTTCTCCAGCTTTTTTAGATAGCGCAGAGCGAGATCGGGCTGATCTTCGACCAATGCCGCAAATGCTGCAAACTCGAGCACCGACGAATCATCGGGACACTGCCTCAAAGCCTTCTGTGCAATTTCCAGTGGGTGCAGGTTCTTATCGAAAAGCCGATCTTCGATAGCCGTTAACCAGTCATCGGAAGAAAGCTCATCCCAATTCGTATCCTCGTTCATGGTGAGCGGAGTATATCAGAACAGAATAGAGCGCCAGAAAGTCAGAATCGGCGCGGAGAGCCTACTACCTGAGATCGTTCCCGGAGCTCGATGCCATCTGCTGCGTCTGATTGCTTGGTTTTTCTTTGAGTCTTTGGTTCTTTGAGGTAGCTTTGAACGGTCAACGCGCGGACTCGAACAACCGAGAATTCAAAAAACGGCATTCTGCCAGAATAGTCATGTTCTGGGAATATCACGGCAGTACCGAGTTTACCCAATAGCGAATTATCAGGCCGATCGCAAAGCGAGGAGTCCAGTTCTGATTATGGCGACATCCACCTCAGTTTCCGGGCCATCGCAGGTAGCGCCTTCTCTCGCCGGCGGCCGCGCTGATCCCTGGTCTAACTCCGGCGTTTGGATTGCAATCGGCGTGTTGTTGTTTTACCTGCTGTTCCCCACCCGGAAGTTTTACTGGGACGGCGTGGGGTTCGCGGCTGCCATTGAAGCGTCCCACGGTTCTCTTGCCGCCCTGCTGCACCCCAATCATCTGGTCTACAATCTTCTTGGATATGCGGCGTGGCGCGCGGCGGCCGCGTGCGGCCTGGCCGTGCGCGCACTATTTGTACTCCAGGCGCTGAACGCGCTTTTCGCCGCTGCGACTGTCTTTCTGGTTTGGAACATTCTGCTGGAGCTGACTGGATCGACTCGGCCCAGTGCCTGGGGCTCGCTGATTTTCGCGTTCGCCTCAAACTGGTGGAGGTTTGCCGGCGATGCGGATGCATACATCCCTTCCGTATTTTTTCTGACCCTGTCTTTCCGGCTGCTGCTGCCCGCGGCGCGGCAGAGACCTCTTGGGGCCGCCCTCGCTCATAGCGCAGCCATGATGTTCCATGAACTCGCTGCTCTGTTCTTTCCGGTGGCTTTGATCTTGTTGATCGGCCGCAGACGCTGCGCGGACAAGAACGGCTGTAAGCGAAACTGGAGCAGGGGCGTGATTTCATACAGCATCGCCTCCCTCTTGATAACCGGCACTG